>MWWH01000126.1_pt1 | contig 19555 bp, 13 predicted proteins | sample 1047231 | NCBI WGS metagenome assembly MWWH01 (sample SAMN06349967, study PRJNA376086) | soil metagenome | isolation source: MG3-2 sample Antarctic (ecotone) soil | place: Antarctica | collected 2015-01-13 | reverse complement strand
AAAAATGACCGCTCGTGAACGGCGACCGCCTTGCCCGCCGCCCAAACTTCGACTTTGGTTGGCAGCAATCTGACGCGAACGCGAGTCAGCGGACGCAATGGTGTCGAATAAAGATTCGTCTTGACCCGCACACAACCTTTGGCATCCACCAGCGGAAAGCATTCTTCCGCTAAATCGAATGAGTTCGACGGCTTCGGCAGTAAGGCGGCGCGTTCAAAGACTAATCCGGCGGCGACCGAAAGTGAGCGTCCTTCAATGAATCGCCGCTCATCGGCACGGCATTCTTCGAGCAGCCAGACGTTCAACGTATCGAGCGAGGCGAACTGCGGCACCGGCACCAAATGATTGCGCCGGAAGCGTCCGACTTCACCTTCGACCCCGCCTTTCTCGTGACCCGAATACGGATTGCAGAAGCTGCCTTCATAGCCGTAATGAGACCGGAAGGCAATAAAGCGCGTCGTCTCTTCCCGCTGCGAACCGCGCAGAACTCGCTTGACCGCCGCCTTCAGATTGTCGTAGCGAAGCCGATGAAACACGCCGCCGAAATGCGCGAAGGCTTGTTCGTGCGCTTCGAGAAAGGCACTTTGCGTGGCTCTTCGATATGCCCGGTGAAACGCCGCCCCCGAAGCCGCTGCCCGCAGGCAGAAAAACTGCAAAACTTCATTCACGCCGTCTAAGCAAACCGTCGCTTCATACCAATCAACCTGCGCTTCAACACCGTACTCGTAATGCTGCGGGACGAAGACTTCGCGCCTGGCTAATCCGATTCGCTGACGAATCTCTTCGACGTATTGGCGAACGCTCCGCTCGGCGACTGCCGCTTCCGGCAGTTCGGTTTGCAGACGACTAAATATCCGATGTGCCGTATGCCGCTGTTTGCGCGGCGCACGTTCATCATCAATCAGAATCCGTTCGATAAAGCCTTTCACCGCATCGAACTTCGTCCTTTTCCGGTCGGGCTTCTTCCGCTCCGGCGGCAGAGCGCACTCAATCGCCTGTCGGACGGTGCGGCGGTGAACGCCGAACTTGTTGGCGGTGCCGATAATGGTGCCGCTGCCGTGTTCATATTCACGGCGAATCTGTTCAAATAACTCCACTCTGCATCTCCTCTGCATCAGCTTTATCCTCCATTGAAATCGTGTTCAATAGAGTAGCCGATTGTTTGACTCCCAAGTGAGCCAAATCAGAGTGCCGAACTGTCCCCAATCAAAATACCAAACTCACTTAAATTACCAAAGCCCGCTGGAGTTTGAAAAACAGTTAAAGTTGACAAATAACATAAGGAGCAGCGAGAGTTTCGTGTCTGGAATAACTTAACCGTCTCAAATCACTTCAGGACTCTCGCTCAAAAATTCGTTCACAAAGATGAGAGCCGATAAAACCGGCTCCCCCGTAATAAGAACTCTTATTTTATCTTTCCCCTTTAAATACTTGCAAAAGCAGCTCTGCCTTTAATTTTTTTGATTGTTTTGCATTTCTTTGATCCGTTTTCGGAGGCAGCAGCGCTACGACCCACTCCGACATATTCTATTCCTAGTTCTCGCATATCATCGGGTTCGTAGATATTACGTAAATCGGCAATCTTAGGAGATTTTAATAAACGCTTAACTTTTTCCAGATCAAGAGCGCGAAACTGATTCCATTCGGTAAGGAAAACCAACACGTCACCGCCCTTGATGGCTTCGTATTCATCTTTTGTATACTCAATTTTGGGAAGGAATTTCTTTGCTTCTTCCATTGCAACCGGATCAAAAGCTTTTACGTTAGCTCCTTTTGCAAGCATTTCCTTAATGATGTCAATAGCGGGAGACTCGCGCATATCATCGGTTTCGGGCTTAAATGATAGACCTAAAACTGCAATTGTTTTACCTTGAAAATCGCCCACCAAGTTTTCAATTTTTTTGATCATTTTTTGACGTTGAAGTTTATTAACTTGGATAACCGTGTCAACAATCAATGAATCTGCTCCGAACTGCCGGGCAACCGTTGCTAATGCACTTGTATCTTTTGGAAAACATGATCCGCCGTAACCAGGACCCGGATGAAGAAACTTTTTGCCGATACGTTTGTCCATACCAATTCCTCGGGCAACATCATGAACATCACAACCGATTGAATCACAAAGGTTGGCGATTTCATTAATAAATGAAATTTTTGTCGCTAAAAATGCATTAGCTGCGTATTTAGTAAGTTCAGCAGCTTCAAGAGAAGTAATCAAAATAGGCGTGTCGTTTATGAAAAGCGGATGATACAAAGTCTTCATAATCTCAATAGCCTTCTCATCCCGAGAGCCGAGAATCACCCGGTCTGGTTTCATAAAGTCCTCTATTGCAGAGCCTTCTCGCAAAAATTCTGGATTTGAACAGACGCCAAAATCCGTTTTAATTTTCTGATTTTCAAGAATCAATTTACGTACCCACTCACCTGTTCCGATGGGAACCGTGGATTTCGTTACAATAACTTTGTAGTCATTTATATATTCAGCAATCGAAAGCACTGCCTTTTCGACATAACTCATATCCGGGGTTCCGTCTTCGTTAGGCGGAGTTCCAACCGCTAAAAAGATGACCTGCGCGTTTTCCACCGCGGTTTTCATTTCTGTTGTAAAATGAAGACGTCCTACTTCTAAATTATGAGTAACGATTTGTTCTAAACCGTGCTCATAAATTGGAATAATTCCATTGCAAAGTCCTGTAATCTTCCGTTTATCAACATCAACACAAGTTACATCTACACCAAATTCAGCAAAGCATGCTCCTGTGACTAATCCAACATATCCCGTTCCTATAATCGCTACATTCATAAACTTGATCCTCTTATCTTCTAAATAATCAAATTAAATTTTCCAACCTTCCAAATCAGTTCTCTATATTTTAGAGATTTAATCGATTTTTATTAGTTTTGCTTTGTAAATGAATAATGGAAGTTGTTATCCATATTACTTAAAACGCCAGCAAAATTTTTTTTGCTGCCACATTCTAAAACGCTTTTAATATTAGCTTTTGGTTCTACCAACTTTTACATGACCAATAACCGCGGGTTCGTTCAAAATAATTGATTTATTAGGGACTGTTCTTTAGTCACTGTTACCGAAAATGTTTTAAGTGCCTCAATTCTGCCTATCTTAATTATCCTTACGTTGGTCAAAAAATTGCATAAAATTGCATAAAATTGACACCCTCATTTTTAGAAGTTGAAAGTAATATAAGGTCTTATTACTCTGTTTCCCGGTACGCTTGCTCCGTATCCATATGCTCCCGCTGAATAAAAACTTTTCCCAAACAATGGTGAGCTTAAATTGCCTTCTGGAATGTAAGGATTAGTTCGGTTAAAAAGATTTTCTATCTGCACAGACACAGTGATGTAAAAAGGTTTCTTAGAAACTGGCGTTAAGTTGGATTTTATGTCATCAGAAAAGCTAAATGTTTTACTGATATTTAAGTTAGCTGACAAAAAACTTGGACTGGTACCGTAATTTCGGGGAATGATTATTTGCCCCGAAACTGGATTTAAGTCAAAAGCGCCCAAAGGTGTCTTTACAACACTTGGACGATTAAGTTCGGTGGCAAAAGCCGGTCGGTCGTTTAGAATAGTGTCCCCATTCAAATCCCTCCCGGAAGTAATATTATATGGGAGTCCAGACCGGTAGAAAACAAGTGTATTTATGTCTATCCCGAACATTGTGCGGATCCATCCCCCTACGTAAAGACTATGCCGCACGTCTGATGATGCGCGGCTATAATCATCTTCGGAATTGGAGAAAGCAAGCGGAATAAAATCAGCTCCATCAGTATTACTTTTAGCATTATTTAGTGAATAGGTCGCATAAAAAGATAAATTGGCTGCTCTTTTCGAAAGAGTAAATGACATCTGATTTTGATTGAATTTCCCGGTTGATTCATATTGAAAAATTCTATTTGATGAGTTACCAGTCGTAAAACCGATTAAGTTCGTTCGCAACGCATGAATCGTTTTTACATTTAAGTAACTGATTGAAAGTGCAAGCTTTGCTGGTAATTGTTTTTCAAAACTAATTGTTGATTGTACCGAAAGAGGCAGCCTTGAATTTGGATCGACCCGAACAACAGTTACCGGCGCAGTAGTAGAAGATTCTTTTAACCGGTTTTCCGAAGGAGTTTGCGGAAAGAGATTTAAGATCACGGGATCAGCAACTATGTATTGTCTCTGATTAATACCATTTAACCGATTTGTTCGCAGCGTGAAATTTTCACTGAAACCTTCGTAAAAAAAGCCTACCCCTCCTCTTAAAATAAAATTAACCTGGGTTCCGCTCTGGTTTCCCTGCCCGTTCGGTTTTTGCATTCTTGACCAGGCAAATGAAATACGCGGAGCCAAAGTTATATTTTTATTTATATTTGACTGTGCTTCAAAACGAAGTCCGAGACCCAGCGATAAATTTGGACGCACACGCCAGTCATCCTGGATAAATCCATTAACGCTATATTGATTAACTCTTGCCTCTCGGTCACCTCTGGTAATGGTAAATTGTGATGCGCCGCCGCCTAATTCTCGAATTTCCTGCGGCGTGCGACCGAGCTGCGCAAATCGAAGAGTTCGCCGGTAGCGCTCGATTCCTGAAATTGGAGCGAGTACCGGTTGTCCGTTCGCATCAAAAATAATAGTATCGTTTGCATTAAGCTGGGGAGCGATCGTTCCGTCAAACCTGTATGTTCCCCCAAAATCCTGTGATGAAGAATCAATGACACTAACATACCGAAGCCCGCCGCCAGTTCTAATCGTGTGTTCTTTTAAGGAAAGTGTCGTTACGTTGCTAACCTCAAATCTGTTGTACCGGTTAAACGATTTTTCAAATGAAACACCGCTCGTGAAAGCGCCTGGCACGTCAATCGTTACTCCGAAATTTTGAGGCTCCCTGCTGTTTACTCTTTGGACAAATTGAGAGCGCACCTCATTAACTGTTGTTGAATTGATAACAGCAGTTTCGGTAAATTGGATGGCATGGTCAGTGGTCGAGCTGTTAAATGCGCGTGATAAAAGAGAAAACCCGCCCACTCCGGAGTTTTCCGAATTGGATTTGGCATAGGAATAACGACCAATCAAAGTATTTTTATCATTGATCCGAACGTCAATGCGCGGCGTAAAATTGGTATAACGCTGCGGAGCCGAAATGGAATAGTTAAACGGCACAATATTGAAATTCGAATCAAGAATGCTGGCATTAATTAAGTTATTTGAATCTGTTTTTCCTTTTTCGAAATTGAAAAAGAAAGAAGCCATATTCTCTTTGGCTGGTCCGCCAAAATAGAAACCGTAGTTATTAGATTGGTAAGGTAGAGTGGTTGCGGAAAAAGGATCACGCGTATTTAATTGGCGACTATTAAAGCCAAAAAAACCGCCACCGTTAAATTCCTGCATGCCCGGCTTGGTGAAAATTTCAATGCGACCGTTAGCTGGGCGATTAAATTCGGCTGAAAAGGGATTTTTATTTATTCTGATTTCCCGGATTGCTTTCTTTGGCGGTATGCGGCTTCCCGAAAAGCCATCAACAATAATTTCTCCACCGAATGGATTTCCGGTTGACGCCGATAATCCCTGAAGCGACATGGCTAATCCTTGCGGATCGTCCGGCAAAGAGTTTAAGTCTTCTTCTCGCAGCACAATTCCATTCGCATTATTGTCAAGGGCAGTATCCAAAACCGATTCGCTCGGGATTGTGACCACCTGCGGTTCGAGCATTTTCACCTTTAACTCTATATCTAGAGTAGCAATCTGGTTATTTGCGATTTTTATTTTTTTATTTTCAAATTTGATCAAAGTTAACGGCATTAACTTTCAAGCTATAGTCTCCAGCCGGTAAATTGGTGAACCGGTAAATACCCTCCACAGTTGTTTGCGCGGTTAATTGTTTGCCGTCTTTGTCTGTAATTATTACTTCGGCTCCGACAATTGCTCCGCCTAACTCATCTTTTATCTGCCCGGTTAATGAACCTTGGTCTTGCAGAATTTGCGTGATAAAAAGGTTTAATTTTTTTTGAAATTTAATCGAAGTTTCATCCGTTGCAGGTAAATAACCAAAACTAAGAGACGCTTCCGCAAAAACGAATACAAAGATCAACATCAAAGTAAAAACTTTACGAAGAGCAATATTTTTTTCTCTCTGAAAACTAGAGTTTTGATACAACATAAATCACCAACCGAAATAATCTAAAATACACAATTGTTAAATGAGCTGCTTTTTATTTGGCAGGCTCATTATTATTGGTCTGTCTGGAAAATTTTGCATAGAATAGAATCATCGGTAATAAAAGTCAAGATTTTTTTTGAAAACAGTTAAACCTCAAACAATAAAGGATTTTAGCACTACTTTCGTTAATCCTAAAACAAGACAATTAAAATTGACCTTAGATTAAATTTATAAAGTTCCAATTGATTGAAGTTTCAAAAAAAATTAATGACAGAGCAAAGATAAGTAACACAAACAAAAAATCACATACTGTATCTGTGAGAAGTGGGCTTCACATTCCTAAACATCAGCTTTCGGCATAAATACATTATACACCTACAATTTCCAAAAGTTTATCTTCAACAGAATCTACCGGAATGGCTTTCACAAAGAACTCCCATCCGAGAAATTCTTCTGCCAAATCAGCCGGTAAAGAATTAAACAAATTGCCGTTTGCAAATTGGGTTTGATGGCAATTGAGCGCATCTAGCTTAACATCTAAATATTTACGCACGTCTAACCGGGTCGTAATTGTTGAAGAGGGAGCACCAAAAGCCATTGGATCTAATCCCCAAATATCCAATTTTAATTTTCGTGATTCAAGTCTTTTAGTCAGTTCGCTTATATGCCCTTCCGGCATAGTTGCATAATAAACCAAAGGGTTAAAATCGACCTTTTGTAAAGAAGATACGGCTGAAGTTGTTAACTCGTGAACTGCTATATGATCAGGATGCCAGTAAAGCCCCTCAGGTCCGAAAGTAATTATTATGTCTGGTTTCCAGTATTTTATTCTTTCGATTAAAAGATTTTCAATCCCAATTTTATCAGCCCACGCTAGTTCTCCATCAGGATAATCGAAGCACTCAACTGTTTTAACGCCCAGCTTATTTGCCGCAGCAAGTAATTCGGCTTCGCGCACTTTTCCAAGTTTTTCAGGAATGGCTAAATCAGGATAAGCAATAGAACCTTTCTCACCTTTGGTTAGGCAAATGATAATTGTCTCTATTCCCTTTTCTGCGCACGCTTTTATTGTTCCGCCAGCAACAAGGGATTCATCATCTGGATGGGCGAAGATAGCAAGCACGTTTTTGGCAACCAAATCATCTTTCATTTAGACAGTTTCGTTCAAGTAATTATTCGCAAAATACATAATTGCGTTACAAAGCAAACACAACTAATCGCTCATTATCCAGCACGCATTGATATTTTGAACGCAGGTAGTTATGAAATTCTTTGTAGTAATCAAGCCACCAGAAGGAATGCCAAGCAAAAACGATGAATTTAGCCCCTGACTGACGCAACCGTTCCATCTCACTAATAGCAGTTTCATCATCGGGCGGAGGTCCCCAATATTCTCCATTACGCTCCAAAAATGGGATAGTTTGTCTTCCGGCAATTGATTTGCCGCTTTCCCACGGACCGTCGTCCACTAAAATCAGCTTGTCATTTACGGCAGTTAATTCTGTTATTTCTGGTATTGAGAGATAAACCTTCCGAAGCCATTCAAGTTCATTTACCTTCTCTAAGTTAATTTGTGAAAATGCAAACGGGTCAGCGAGTTCTTTGTTTGTTGCGTGAATATCCTTCCACCCTAATCTCTCAAGAGCTAATAGACGTACGAAGTTGTCAGCAGTCATCCATGCTCCATCCACGTCATTTCCATAAGGTCCCGCCGAATGGATTGGGAAAGAATACCTAATCTGATTACCATTACTATCAGTGATTAAACGGTTTAAGTAGACATCTGAGACGGAGCTACTATCCACCAATTTGAACGCATCATAGCGACCTTGTGCGACAAGCAAAGCAAATACTTCGATAGAATGTGACTCTGAAGAAATGAACGGCGGGAAGATGCCTGCACTGAACAAAGCCCTGAGAATCTGGGCATCATAGTGCTCTAAATCTATTTTTATGTAGTAAGGATCGCCGTGGGTTTTTATGATCTCTGAGATGGTCTTTGACGGTAATACTACTTTATCAAAATTTATGGCATTGCTAGGTGCTGGCGGTGGTAGTTGACTTAAAACATGATGTGTTTTGTGGATATAGAAATCAATTGTACCGGATTCCCCTTCCGCCACGACAACGCAATTTTCCACTACGAGTTTGCCGCCTTTTACTTCGGCAGTAAATCTTGCGCGAATTAAATCACAAAGAACTGGATTTGCTTCGACAGCAACTACGACATCTGACTTTAGCAGATAGTACGGTATGTCGTCGCCGTTATTGGCACCAAAATCATAGATAATCTTCATCTTCATAGTGGTTAATTATTCGAATAGTCCACAAGTTTTTTGTATGTCTAACGAACTGAGATGACAGGTCGCGCTTTTTGCGATCCTCGGAGCGTTTTTGGGCTAAAAATAGCCAAAAAGAGTTGCACATTAGGTGTTGTAATAAAGAGTGTTAATCAATTTCTTTTCGGAGATCAAACACAACTAAGCGTTCATTTTCTAGCACGCATTGATACTTTGAACAAAGATAGTTATGAAATCCTTTGTAATAATCTAACCACCAGAAAGCAGTCCATGCAAAAACAATGAAACCAGCTCCTAACTCCCTTAAACGTGTAAGCTCGTTAATAGCAGCATTATCGTTAGACGGCGGTCCCCAATACTGTCCGTTTTTTTCAATGAATGGAAGGCTATAACGATTAGAGATCGTTCCACTCATTCCGAGCTGATTTTCATCTACTAGAATAAACGAATTTTTTTCTGGTATCACTGATTTGATTTGTTCTACAGCATTGTTTAATTGGTGTTTCCATGATTTAGATTTCCATGCCGTAACATCAATATCGATATTAATATTTTGATAATACTTTTGTAGAGCATTGCAACTAATATCATAGTTTAATAAGTCGCGTTTCATCTTTTCGTCAAAATCTAGACCGTAGTATTTGTTTTGATCGTGAATACGGTATAAACCTTGCGGTTCCAAAATCCTTTTCATCGGACCGGAAGCCATTGCTAATACAAACAGGTAGTTATCTGCGCAAATTTTATATTCCTCTACAGGCATGGGAAGAACTTCCTCCAAAAATCTTCTACTCCAAGCGTGACAGGTTGTCGGGGGCGTTCCACATGCTTCAGGACCCATTAGAAGGACATCTTCCCGAATATCTCCATCTGGTAAAATGGTGGTGGGCTTTATTCTACCCGTCCTATTTCCCTTAGAATCAATTTCCCATAAAGCCCAATGTACCTTTACTAAATCTGAGTTCTCAAAAAATTCAACTGCTTTTTCTGCAGCAGTCGGAAGTAGAACGTCGTCGGAATCTAGAAATATTATTATATCTCCATGGCTGGCTAAGAAGCCGGCATTAAATGCAGAAGCCTGCCCTTCATTCTCCTTGAGAACTGGAATAATCTTGCTGCCATAGCTAGTTATAATATTTCTAGAATTGTCTGTAGAACCATCATCAACAACAATAACTTCTGTGCTCAAATAAGTTTGATAAAGGGTGCTATTAATGGCTTCCTGGAGAAACCGACCATAATTATAATTATTGATAATAATACTTACGAGGCAGGAATTAGTCATAATAAATATTAATTAACCCTTGGTGCTAGTTTTCATAAACTGAATTCAGCTAACGACAGATGCGAGACACCGTATTCATCAAAATTCAAACCGTTCCATTGTTGGAGCAGATTGAACAGTGCGACCGTAAAGGCGATTCGCATCTCGAAATATGCCCAAACTCTTTGCCGCAGATGTTTGAGTTTGCAGACCTGCGAGAGCAAGGAAAAGACGGTTTCAATCAGCATTCGGTCATTCCACTCGCCGCGCCGACACAGCTTCAGGTTTTCCGGTTGAGCAGTTTTTCGGCGAAAACCAGTGTCGGCAAGGACAATACTTTTTTTGCTGACCGCCTCGACCATCGGCAGAAACTCACTGTCGGAGACATTCGCGGTGCGAATCTGCCAATCAGTAATCAGCCCGAATTTATTCGCCAGCAGGCAAAGTTTGCCGCCGACTATCCACCGCCACGAGGCATAACCCTTCTTACCGATGCGCTGTCTGGTCGGCTGATGATTTTCTCTAATCGGATGACACAGCTCAATGCCGTAAGAATCAATCACTCCGAAGAGCGTCGGCTCGCCCAAAAACCGCTCGGTCAATCGGCGGTGCGTTTTGAGACGGCGGAAAAGTCTGGTGCGTTCGGGCAAGTCGGGAAACAAATCAACCCAGTTTTGCTTAATCCAGCGATAGAAAGCGTGCTGCGACACTCCTTTGAGGGCAAACAACAGTCCGAGCGTAACCAACTCGCTTCTGGAAAGTTTAGCTTGAATATGTTCGGACGTTTTCGGCAGCATATCATCTACACGGCAAAAAAGTTCTATGATAAAGTTCTCTTGAGTCACGGCATTTGTTTCCTTATGTGTTTGGTTTCGTCACCTTCACAATAGAAACTTTTCCGTGGCTTTTTCAACTAGCACCAATGGTTAATTAACTTTTGGCGCTAATTTAATTTGTTGTAAGCACACAGCTTAAGCTTTTGCAGCAGTGGAGATACTTGAAGTTTGGTAGACAAACTTTTAGCATTTTCGGTCATGTCTACAAAATTGGACTCCCATAAATTGTTGCTCAGTTATATCATATCGGTCGGTGATCGTATTAAATATAAACATCAAGAATTTACAGATGCCGTCTGAAATACTTCCGCATAACGGCAGCGTGCGCCAAGTTCGCCACGATACCGATTAAGACCGCGAACAGCTTGATCATAACGGAAATATCCTATCTGGGAACGATGACACCATAACGCTTTCATTTTGCGCGACATTACCGATGTGATGTCCTCAATATGGTCATACTCGGATAATGGCGTCCACACTTCGTATGTCATCAAATTTATCTTTGAAGAAAGCTCGATGCGTGATAAAGCAGAACGCACAATCGCCAGAGATACTTCATGATCCGGAATGGATTCTCGTTCATGTGGAAGGTAAATAATTTCCGGCTGCTCTTCCTCGATGATAGGATGTAGCATAGCGCCTGTCTCTTCTATCATTTCATTAACGAACCAATCTGGTTGTCGCAAAAAATTTAGCCTGGCAATACCTAAGACCTCTGCAGCCGCAGCCGCCTCGGTTTCACGTATTTGCCACGCCTCTTCTCGCGGCAAATGCTTTAAAGCTATTTCTCCTGATGTCAGAAAGACAGTTGTAACTCTGTCTCCCCGGTCTGTATGCAGACAAATTGTTCCGCCACAACCGATTGATTCATCATCAGGATGCGGCGCAATTACTAAAATATTCATAAACAGACCACTCTAAGATAGAAAGAAATAAGTAGTCGTTCACAATTATGTTTACCCATATCAATTCGAGCCTTTCGTCTTAGATGACATAAGTCTATTTGCCTCAATATTTAATTACAAGATAGTTAAGTCTAATTGTGAACGACTACTTAATGTCCTTTATGTTAGCACCTCGCTTATAGCTGAAAATCATCTTTACTTACGGTTTTGTGCTGCGTATTCATATACTTGCAAATATTCCCGCGCCATTCGCTCCGGCGAGAAGCGGGCTTCAGCCACTTCGCGGATACGACGCCGGTCCAGATTAAAACTTTCCAGAATTTTTTGATTGAACTCATCAATTGACTCGGCGTAATAACCCGTTACCCCTTCATCTACTATTTCAGGCACTGCACCAATACGCATTGCAACAACTGGGGTGCCACAAAGCATCGCTTCTACCTGTACTAAACCAAACGGTTCAGGCTCCTGGTTGGGATATAATAAAGCACGAGCTCCGCTCAGTAATTTATTCCTTTCTTTCCCGCTTACTTGTCCAATATATTCCACAAATTTACCGTCTACAAAAGGTTCAATATGATGCTTAAAATAATCATTACGTGGACCTGCCATTATAAGCCGTAATCCCAGAGTTCGCGCCGCAGAAATCGCAGGCAGGGGTCCCTTTCCATGTATAAATCTTCCGAGAAAACAAACGTAATCATCAGGCTTTAACTGCAACGTAAATTGTGCGGAGTCTACTCCGTAATAAATCACTGGTGGTTTGAAATCAGGAAAGCCAGCCCATTGATAATGGGAAGTAGCTGTTACGCATGATTCTGGGTACATCCGCCACAACCGTGCGGAATCGTCTATCGGGAGTACATGCGTTGTATGAACCATTGGCGCTTTCGATAAGGACTCTAGTGGTATTCCCCATAAATATGCATGACTGTGAAGCACATCGAACCGATTAGATTGTTCCACCGCCCGCGTAAGATTAATCCACTCACAAAGCTGCCAATCATCAGGCGAACCTAGCGCAGCATACGTACCGGGTAAAGTTTCAACCAACTCTCCATCGGTTTCAGAATCAACAGCGGCAAAAACCGTAACCTCATGTCCCAAACGAATAAGTTCTCTGGTCAGCAACCAGATTATTCCCTCTACGCTGCCGCTTCCGACAGGTCGAACCCGAGTTGCAAGAGTGGAAATTTGTGCAATTCGCATATCTTGTTTCTAGCTCACAGCCTTGTTTATGAAATCAGTTAGAACATTTTCTGCATTAAAACACTTCTCAGCTAGCTCTCTAGCCGCTCTTCGATGCTGCTCGTAATTTTTATTTATTTCTTCAATTCCCCTTACTGCTTCTTCAAGATTGTTAAATGTTACTACTCCATTTCCCGTCGGGAGCCAATCGCTCAGACCAGTATCCTGAACAAGCACAGGTCTTCCGGAAGCGAGATAACAAATGCTTCTATCACTAAACCAACCGCCTCGTGTCGCCACGTAGCCATGTTTTGCAATACAGATTTCAGCGCGAGATTCTTGGATAAATTTTTGATATGACGAAGGAGTTAGAGAGCTAGACCAGCCTTCAGTAACCTCCCATCCATATTCCATAAATTTTCCCGGGTCGGCTCCAGTCAGTGCAATTTTCAGGCATTGGGTTGTAAAACTTGGTAATGTCATAAATTTCGGGAATTCTCTCTCCTTATTTCCGTACAATTTGCCTTCATAAAATGCATCTTTGTAACTGCGCCACTGCATAATAGTTGTAAAACAGTCAGCATCAGATTCCACGTATTGCCAATCCTTTAAAGAGATTGGTGATACTGTCTTAATCCATTCGTAACCACATGTAGGAATAGGACAATCAGCCGCGCCAAGCCGTTGACCAATGGTAAAGAGTTTCTCACTTTGGTTAATAGTATTGACAAGTTCCAAATCGTTATTTGCCAACTTAAATTGGGTAAATCCTGGATCGACATCTATAAATGCCCTTCTAGTTGGAAAATTGTATTCCGGTCGCCAAAGCTTAAGAGGTACGCCTCTTATAATTAGAAGATCTGCTTCTTTACATATATCTAAGAATGTAGAGACATCCAAGCCAACAGAATCTTCGCCTGCACGATAAATCCAGTTATTTCTTATTTCGGTTGGTTCCAGACAATGTTTTATATAGGAGGTTGGGTATTCTAAATCAGTGGTTAATTCTTCGGTTTGCCAATTATAAACCCAAGACTCTTCACCACATTCCTCAAGGTAGGTGACTTTGTGCCCGAGCCTTTTTAATCCGAGCAGATACTGCATATCAATCCAAGCGTGTCCGCCCACTGGAAATCTCCCTATACTGCCCGCAAAAATTATGTTCATCAGAAAAATAGTCGATAATCAATCCGGCAATTTACCTACAAGCTAAATTCAAGCAAATTACTCAAAACTTTTTGCGCATCGAAATATTCCTCAGCGATATTTCGCGCCGCGCGGCAATGCTGCTCGTAATTTTCATTTATCTTATAAATCGCATTTATTGCTTCCGCTCGATTTTGGTAAGTCATCAAACCAACTCCCGTGGGGAGAAAATCACTAAAACCTGTGTCTTGAATAATTACGGGTCTGCCCAAAGCAAGATAAGCTGAGCTACGGTCACTAAACCACCCGCTCCAAGTGCTTACGTACGCATGTTTAGCAACGCAGAATTCTCCCCGCGAATTAGATAAATAATTTTGGTATGTCCAAGGGTCTTTCGTAACGATTTCGGGGTCAATAACATTCCAACCGCCTTTTTTCAATCGGTTTATAACTTCTTCTGAAGCATCGGCGGCAATTTCCATATTTTCTCCAATCTCTTGGGGAAGTGAAAGAAACACTTTGAATTCGCGATCCTTTTGCCCGTATATTCGTCCGTTATACTCTCTATCGCCAAAATTAGACCAACTAATTACTGTTGTTAGCGGTGCCGAAAGGTTTCCGGGATTTACAGCCCAAGCGTTAAGGATCACTGGCTGCCGGGTAGGCAACCAGGTTTCATTAGCTGAAGGCATCGAGCAGTTAGCCTTTCCGACATTTTCACCATAGGTGAATAGAACATGATACTTATCAAAAGATCCGCCCATTCCATATCCGTTTATCTGTGTAAATACCGGGTCAGTATCAATAAGGATGCGGCGGCGGCACTCATAAAGCTCAGGAATCCAGTTGATATTACTAAGATTTATATATAAATCCGATTCTCGGCAAGCCTGAGCCAAATCGCTACGCGGAATCCCATAACTCGTTCCGTCTTCCGCCAGATAACACCAGCTATTTCCCAAATCATATTTATCAAGCAGGTTTTGGGTATAATTTAGCCCATAAGTGGGAACAGAAGTCCAACTGTTTGTTGGGGGGTCATAACAAGAATTAGACCATCCATAGTCTTCAAAGAAAATCACTTCGTGTCCAAGGAGTTTTAGCCCGATAAGGTATTGAAGATGATGCCAGCTATGCCCACCCAAAGGATATCTAACCAGGTAACCAGAACAAACAATTTTTAGACTCAATTTTGCTCCTTCAAATATTAATTTCAGATTAAATCAACATTAATGTTCATTGCTAAAACAACTAGATCAGCGGAATATCGTTAAAAACGATTGCTATAAACATTTAACCTTTCATCACTGATAGATGACCTTATGACCGAGCAGATGCAGCCTGAGCACATAATGGAAAAATGCCCACACATTTCCGGTAACCGGATGCCGTATCATATATCCTGAAACAATAATCTGTGCCATCTTATGCTCTTTCTTTTCAACCTGCCGCATTTATATTTACTGTCTGCAAAAATCTATCATCTGTTCCAACCAGTAATGTGAATTCAGTAACTCTTCCGCAATTCCTCGTGCGGCACGTAGATGACGTTTATAATCGGAATCAATTTCAGCTACACCGGCTAAAGCCTCATTTATGTCGCGAAACACCAGCAAACCTTGACCCGTCGGCAGATACTCGCTGATGCCCGTATCTTCAGTCAATACAGGTCGCCCGCTTGCCAGATAGCAAGCGCTACGGTCACTAAACCATCCTGTTTTCAACTCTGTAAATATGGGTTTCGGGCAAACAATCTCTGCACGTGAAAGCGCAATATATTCTTGATATGAATCTGGTGAGTTAGCAACCTGATTAGGGTCCACTAATTTCCAGTCATTACTCTGAAGAAGTTCTTTATCCCCAGTGTTGTCATTTGGGTGAATATTTGCAGCAAGTTCAAAAGGTCTTGACGCTATTTTTGGCAATTCGATATACCGCAAATATCCATCCCGCTTTGATATACTTAATACCCGATCCTTATACCAAAGCTCAGCCCAAGTCCATTGAGTAATTGAGCTAAATGGCGCGTGTGAACCAGGGTCCAGCTCCTGTTTCCAAAATGGAAGGTATACAAATGGGGAGAAGGATTGCCATTTTTTTCCTAATGTTGGTATTTCACAGTCAGGATCATTTATCTTAAGACCAACAGTGAGAAATGAATGATGATCATCCAAGCCCATATCCCAATCTAAAGCTGATATTTGTAGATGACCGGGATCTAAATCAATAAATACACGATGCTTAAAGAGCGATAACAACGGCTGCATTAATGAACCACAAAAATTCCACAGAAAATCTGCGCTCTGCGCAATTTCTTTCAACTCATTTTTACTTTTTCCATATTCTTCGGCAGCTTCTAATGTCAGAATTTTTACATTTTTTTGAAATGACAAAAGAATACAATTTTCTTTTAATCCAAATTGTTTCATTCTGTCAAAAAATGAATCTATATAAAATTTGTCCCGTACATCATCCCCTGTTGATTGAAAAACTTCTAGGAAGGTAACATTATGCCCAAGCGCTTTAAGTCCTAGAATATATTGCAGAAAAACTGTCCAATGACCGCCTCCCATCGGATAACCGGCTAATGTATTGTTTCCTAAAACTATTCTGAGTTTTGACATTATTCCTTATAAATGAATAGAAAATTTATATTTGAAAAATCTATTTTTGCCTAAATAAATCGAAATTTAGCTTTTATGACTTTGTTGTTGCTCGTTCTAAAAGAGGGGGCAACACTACATCATAGGCAAAATGCGCGAGCGCCAATTCTCTTGCAGCAAGTGAATGCCGTTTATAATTTCTAATTACTTCATCAATATAACCTTTTGCTTCATCAACGGTCTTATAGCAAAAAAGTCCTTCATTTATCGGTAAATGAGAGCTAAATCCGGTATCCTGAACAATTGCCGGACGACCGCAAGTTAAATAACACTCTGTGCGATCACTAAACCAACCGCTATTTGTCTGTACATAAGTATTCTTAGCAACACTGAACTCACCGAATGATGACCGTATATAATCTCTATAGGAATTTAGGTTATGAGAAACGGAAAAGGCATCTTTGCAGTGCCATCCATGTTTCTCTAAAAATTCTTTGGGACCTGTTACTGCAAGTTCTATAGGTAGGTTACTTATAGAAGGTAAATCCAGCATTTTCAGAAATTCAACGTCCTTATTTCCACCAATATTCTCAAAACTATCAATTTTCCAGGTCATAATTGTAGTTAAACAAGGGCGAGGAGGTTTTTCCAAAGGAACCCATTCTTCAGGAGTAATTGGCTGCCATGTATGTTCCCACTTTAAAGGTTCTGTAGTAACCGCGCTTGCGGGAGTCCCGATATTTCTTCCAAAGGTAAAAAGTCTATTGTATTGGGAGAAAAAACCTTCATTCCAAGTACCTCCTTTAGCTATTGACAGTTGAGTAAAAGCAGGATCAGTGTCGATAAAAGCAGAGAATGGAATTAAAGCGTACTCATCACGCCAAAACCAACACCCGCTGGATAGGTTCAAAAATAAATCAGCTTCAGCGCAGATTTTTAGCCATTCTTCCTTTCTCTTCCCGTGATAATTTCCAATATAATCTATATAACACCATTTATCGCCAAATTCGTAGGGAATCAACGATTCATTTATAAAATTAGTGGCATATACCGGATTAGTTGAAAGAGTATTTGCTATTGGATCAAAATTGCACTCAGCCATGTCCTCAAAATACCAAACCTTATGTCCTAGACGGTCCAAACCAAGCAAATACATAAGCGAACACCAAGCGACACCGCCATATGGGTACCGCCCCATAATCCCAGCTAAAATAATATTCATAACTTTAGGTTATCGGTACAACTTTTCATCAATTCTATTACAAGAGCGAAATAGACTTTCTTTTTAGTAGACCTTTGACAGACGCCCAAAAATGATCTCCTCCACACAGGATAATGGAATGTATTTGCAAATAAGTGGTCGTTCACAATTAGACTTAGCTATTATGTTATCGGCTAAGTAATGTATTAAAACAATTTATGCTATTTACGACCGAAAGCCTGATTGTAAATATGTAAAAGTAATTGTGAACGGCTACTTAAACAAACCTTCATACTCATTTCATTATGTTTGCAGGCAATTCTTAATTGCTTGAAGCGCTAACAGAACCGAACTGAATTTGATGGAACGTTAAATAAAGCCCGTTATTTTCTATCAGTTCATTATGAGAACCCTGTTCAACAATCTGTCCATTTTCTAAAACTAGAATTTGATCTGCCTTTCTGATCGTTGATAACCGGTGCGCAATAATAAACGTCGTTCTGCCTTTCATTAACCTTTCCAATGCTTCAAGAAGCATTCCTTCTGTCTGAGCATCAAGAGCGCTGGTCGGTTCATCTAATATCAATATCGGAGCGTTCTTAAGTAACGCTCTGGCAATTGATAATCTTTGTCTTTCTCCTCCAGATAGCGTTGCTCCACGCTCTCCGATAACAGTATCGTATCCTTCTGGAAGTTTCTCGATAAACTGATGTGCATTGGCTGCTCTCGCTGCTTCTCCTATTTCTTCTCGCGTAGCGTGGGGTCTTCCATAGGCGATGTTATCTGCTATTGATAATGGAAACAAAAATGGTTCTTGCAAAACAATGCCTACTTGATTGCGCAGACTCTTTAGTTTTACATTGCGAATATTATATCCATCTATTGTGATTGTTCCGCTCCATGGATTAAAGAAGCGAGGTATTAGACTAACCAGAGTGCTTTTACCAGCGCCTGTTGGTCCGACAATAGCAATGGTTTGTCCAGGATGGGCTTCAAAAGAAACACCGCGAAGAATCGGATGCGTTGTTTCATATCCGAAAGTTACATTCTCAAATTTAAGATGTCCTTGAACAGAATTCAGGTCTATCGCATCGGAATTGTCTTCAACTTCCTGCTCTGTATCTAACACCTCCATAACCCGGCGCCCGCTGCCGGCTGCATCGTTGATTGTCATTGACGTGTACATTAACGATTCCAGCGGTCCATAAAGCGATCCGAGGTATGCGATAAAAACTAGGAGGCTGCCAACTGTCAGTTGCTCTTCCAATACGTGCACCCCCCCGACCCAAAGAATTCCAGCCGAACCGACTGCGGTTGATGATCCCATAAATACCTTGAAACGAAATTGAGCCTTGGTACTAGCTATCGTCGCTTTCAGAGTTCTGCTTGTAACTTCCAACAAGCGTTTATCGGCTTGATCTTCTCGATTGTATGCTTGCACTACCGGAATGGAAGAAAGAGTTTGTTCAACTACCTCATAGATTTCTCCTTCAACCTCATGTTGCCGGTAACTTAGTTCGTTCATGGGCTTTGTGTAAAAATGCACGGTCAGCATCATAAATGGAGCTACAGTCAGTGCAAGCAAAGTTAAACTAGCATCCATTTGCCACATAACGAGAAACATCGAAACCAGAGTAAATACAGACGCCGCAACAGGCAAAAGCGCGTCATTAACAATAGTTGATACACTTCCGGTATCGGTAGTTACTCTCCGAATCAAATCCCCCACCGATTTACGGCTGTGAAATTTAAGCGAGAGGCGCTGCAGATGCCTGTAAAGATCTTCAGCCAAATCATAAATCATCCGCTGCCCGAACCCGATATTGGCGTAAGCGCTGGCTAAACTCAAAGCCCATCCCACAAAAAAAAGTAAAACCGTAGTTCCTACTGCCCAGGTCAGAAGTCCCTCTCTTGAAGCGGCTCCGGGCAGCATTCCGGTAAAG
>MWWH01000125.1_pt1 | contig 19585 bp, 17 predicted proteins | sample 1047231 | NCBI WGS metagenome assembly MWWH01 (sample SAMN06349967, study PRJNA376086) | soil metagenome | isolation source: MG3-2 sample Antarctic (ecotone) soil | place: Antarctica | collected 2015-01-13 | reverse complement strand
ATTCTCTCACGGCGTAGCCCGTCCCGCATCCGGCCGGTCCGGAGGGCCTAGGCCACAAGGGAGCGTAATACCCGTCTGAGGGTATTATCGGTAAGGAGCGGGGCAGGATCTCGGGGCATCTAGGGGTGTTGGACCGGAGCCGAAAACACCAACGACGAGACTACCCCATGAACGAATGGTAAATCGGGGCAAAACGAAGGGCCGCGTAGGGGTGATGAGGAAAGTGCAACGCGGCCCGTGCCAGGCATTGTAAGGGGCCGGGACCCCGTAGAGCCCCGGCCCGATGAGTAGAGCGTCGGGCTACGTCGGCGGTTGCCGTTCCCTTCTATGCAACTAAAGGCCGGTGAGATTGCCTACAGGGCCGCCCGCACTGTTAAGCCGTTCGCATTCCCCGCAAAGGGTCTTGTTGCCGGTTCCCTGCTGAACGTTCTCGGGTTCAATGCTGTTGCCGGTCTGGCAGCTGGGGTTGTTGTGGTAGACGTCGGAGTTAGCCGTATGCCATGGTCCCCCACCCCCCAAGCCGCTGGTCGTCTCACTCAGGCTATCGGTGGCCCCACCAACGATATCCGAGGCCCCACCAACGAGCCCTTTGTCCTTGTCCGTAGCCATGCGCTTCCTCCTCCGCTAGCTTGCCGGTTGTTGGATATGTAGCCAGATGATGCTAAGGCGAAACCTCCAGAAGGCTCTCCCAAATCGGACACGCAGCCCGCAGCTCCTCCTCCGAAGGTCGGGGCCGGGGCTCCCCAGCGAAGCTAAGGATACCCCGGCCCGGTCGGTACGTGATGCGGCTAGGCGGGCGTGCTCTCCGCCAGAAACGACAGGAAGTTCTCCCGCGTAAACAGGTCCACGCCGGAGGAGCTATCCCCGGTCCACGGCTCCGGCATGGCGACCCACGAGAGGCCGTGCATGTCAAGGAGGGCGGCTAGGGCCTCCTCGCCCATGCCGACGAGCTGGAAGCCCTCCGCGGCCGTGTGCTTGCCGGTGGTCCGCTGGTAGCCTCGGGCATCCTCCGGGCCACGAAAGACGATGAGCGCCTCCTTACCGCCCGATCTGGCCGTTACGACTCCGAGGCGGCCGGGAAGCATCCGGACGGGCACCGTGGGCGCGAGAACGAACTCGTCGGTGCCCGTCATCGCCCAGCCTCTTTCCGCTCCGTGCCCCGCTCCGCACTCGCCACGATCTGCCCGGCTTGCGCTACCAAAGACCCGACGCGGTAGATATCGGCCGGGTCGGCGAAGCGCTCCTTTGGCACCGTTTCGAGGTGGTCAATTGCCCGCGTGAGGTCGCGGTTTACCCAGGAGAGCGGGTCCGGCCTCGTCAGATCCCGCAGGAGCGCCGCGCTCAGGGCTATGCCCTCGTCGGTGGACAGGCCGAGCGGCGCGTCCCAACCCACGAGGTAGCCGCCCTCGACACGGGCGGGCCGGGCCGTAGATGTGCCTGAGAAGGGTCTGCTCGGCGTGGGGCTCCTCCAGGCGCCCCGCTCCGGCCAGAAGCTCGCGGGGCGAGAGCCCCGCCCGCTCCAAGAACGGTATCAAGACTTCGCCGAACGGCAACCGCCGGCCGTGGTCCATATTCCACTTTAGGCGCACCGCGACTTCCTCCTCGAAGTGCTCAAGCTCCTGACGCGCCCGCCAAACCGCGTCCCCCATTACCACGGTCATGGTTTCGTTCGAGGTGCCTTCCTGGAGCGTGTAGAGGCCATCCAGGAACCCCATCGTCTCGCGCCACATGTCCCGCATCTGGCTGGGGCTGTAGCTCTGTTCCCACTCGCGATCCTCGCCCCACAGGTCGGGGCGGGTGTTGTTGGTCGTCATGTTCTCCTCCTTGAAGTAATGGTTGACGGGTTGGGTTGGCTCAACTCCTGATCCTGGGGTTGAGGCTGGCGAGGCTCGCGCTCTCTGTCGCATGGGCTAGGCTCTCCGGACCGGGGCTATCGGTTATCGGAGCAGCGGCTACAGGGGATGGCCTCGAAGATCTCAGTCTCTTCGCCGTCCTCTTCGACCATGTGGCCGATGTAGACGACGCCCTCGTAGCAGGCGCAAGGGCGCTCTTCGGTGGATGGGTGCGGGTCGGGTGCGGTAGAGTTCTTGCTGTCCACAGTGACCTCCCAAGGTTACGGCTGTGGGCCGGGCTCCGGGGGTGTTAGCGCACTCGCCGGGGCCGCTTCTTTATTTGACACCCCATTGTCTCGCATTCTTGCAACGATGTCAACGGTTTTCGTTGCTTTGTTGCAGCAAATCGGCGACAATGTACGCGGCTACGAACCCTCAAGGAGGCAACGATGGAGCATATCGGCGAAGCGATCCGCCACTACCGGGAGCGCAGGAGCATGAGCAAGTCGGAGTTGGCGAGAAGGTCTCACATCGACCCCGGTAGCGTCGTGCGCCTGGAGAGCGGCGAGGTCCGAAACCCGCGCATCAACACCGTGCTCAACCTCGCCGTCGCGCTGGAGGTGGATCCGCAGGAGCTCCTCCAATTCATAATGGGCTCTCCGACCATGACCGAACACATCGAGGCCTCCGGTCCTTTCACGGCCGTCTACGAGCACACCGAAGACGGCTGGTGGGTGGTCTCCGTGCCGGAGATCCCGGGCGCCCACAGTCAGGGCAAGACCCTGGAGGAGGCCCGCGAGATGATCCGGGACGCCACCAGGATGCTCCTGGAGGTCCGGCGCGAGGACGCCCAGCGGGAGGCAGAGGGTAGAGAGGTGATCCGCGAGCCCCTGGCCCTTTGAAGCGCCGACAGCTCCTGCGGCACCTCCACTACCAAGGCTGCGAGCTCCGGCGGGAGGGCTCGAACCACTCGATCTACCACAACCCCGCCACCGGCGACACCACGCCGGTCCCCCGCCACACGGAGATAGCCAACGTCCTGGCCCGAAAGATCTGCCGGGACCTCGGCATCCCGCCTCCGTAGGAGAGCCCAGGCCCCGCCGAGCTCGTCGGCGAGTAGCACCACATTTAGCTACCGCCGCAAGCTGTCTACTACATCTTGTGTCTAATAGAATGCGCCTTGCCCATTATTGCCTTGTCATAACTTGTCATATATCATTATCAGTATGCAGGTAGTCCGGTGCGAGGAGGTCACTTGAGGTTCGCAGCCACAGAAGCGTTACTGTCCCTTCGAGACGCCGCGGATGCTTTGGGCATCTCGGAAGTGACAGCGCGTCGTTGGGTGAAGTCGGGGAAGCTGAGGGCATTTCAGCCTGGACGAAGATACCTGATCCCCCGGAGCGCCGTCGAGGGCCTGTTGAGACCGGCCGAGGGCCCGCCGTCCCTGGAGGCGACGGACGAAGAGTTCGACCGGATGGTAGCGGAAGCCGACGAAGACCAGCTCGGGGAGATGAAGCGCGATTTGAGCGGGCATCTCCCGAAGGGCGGGACACCTCCCCTACCGCGGCCGACGTGCAGGCAGTTGCTCGCCATGCACAGGAGCATCCTCATCTACCAGGAGCAGAAGAGGCTGGCGGCCGCCGGGGAGGAGTATCTGCAAGAGCTCGCGGCGGCCATCATCGCATGAGAAGCAAAGAAAAAGGCCGGGCGGACACCCGGCCAAGTCTGTACATCCCCCGACAAAAGGATGTGACGTGAGTATAGACCACGCGGAGCGCCCGCGCACGGTCGAGATCGCGCCGGCAAAGATCCCCGCCGAGCTCAAGGCCGAAGCATCGTGGGTATGCTGGAAGCACGAGAAGCGTGACGGCAAGTGGACGAAGAACCTCCGTCAGACGAACGGCCGCCAGGCTGCAAGCGACGATCCGAGCACCTGGACAACCTTCGAGGCGGCGATGGGAGTGGCCGGACGCTTCGACGGGATCGGGTTCGTCTTCCATGAGGAGAACACCTACGCCGGCGCCGACATGGACGGCGTGACTGAAGACCAGGCGCGGGGGTGGCTCGACCGCTTCGATTCGTACGCCGAACGGTCGCCGTCGGGCAACGGATTTCACATCATCTGCAAGGCGGAGTTGCCCGACGGGACCAAGAGGGCGGAAGGGGAGCTCTATAGCTCCGGCCGATTCTTCACCGTGACCGGCGACGTGGTGCGCGACAAGCCGGTCGCAGAGAGACAGAGCACGGCCGAAGAATATTATCGGTACTTGCGCCGTAAGGACCCCGGCAACAACAAGGCGCCCATCGTGCCGTCCTCGACCTCGCTGGCGACGGACGACCAGGTGATAGAGAAGCTGCTGCACGAGTCGAGCGGCAAGGGCCGAGTGCTCTTCGGCGGCGACGTGTCGGGATACGAGAGCCACAGCAGTGCGGACCAGGCATTCATGAACAAGCTCTTCTTCTGGACCCAGGACCTCGACCAGATAGACGCCATATGGCGGCGGTCCGGGATGTACCGCGAGAAATGGGAGAGGCCAGACTACCGGCGCCGGACATACATGAAGGCTGCCAACCACATCACGGAAACGTACGAATGGGGCAAGAGAGAGATAAGCGTAGGCTCCAACTCCGCTAACCCTACTAACTCCGCTAACCCTACTAACCCCGCTAACCCTACTAACCCCGCTAACCCTACTAACCCCGCTAACCCAATGGTGAAATCTGCCGCAAAGCTGCTGGAAACAAAGATGGAGCCTACGCGATGGGCCGTGCCCGGCGTGCTGCCCGAAGGCGTCAGCATCCTCGCCGGCAAGCCGAAGAAGGGCAAGAGCTGGATGGCGCTCGGCTTGTGCGAAGCCATAGCAGCGGGTGGCGTGGCGCTCGGCTCCAGGAGGGTCGATAAGGGCGAGACGCTGTATCTCGCGCTCGAAGACAACGAGCGCCGGATGCAGAAGCGGCTCAAGAAGGTCCTGGATGGCCGGACGTGCCCGGAAGGCCTTCACTACGCCGTCGAGTGGCCGCGGGCCGAAGAGGGCGGCACGGAGGCACTGGACGAATGGCTGCACGAGCACCCGGACGCCCGCCTGGTCGTGATCGACACGCTCCAGAAGATCCGCACGCCGCAGCGGGGCAAGAACGGGTACGCCGAAGACTACGGTTCCCTGGAGGGCTTCATGCCCATCGCGGCCCGCCACCAGGTGGCCGTCTTGGTGGTCCACCATCTCAGGAAGGGCGAATCTGACGAGCCCGTAGACCTCATATCGGGCACGCTCGGGCTCGCCGGCGGCGTGGATGGCTGGCTCATACTTGCCCGCAAGCCGGGCGCGAAGGGGCCGATCCTTCACGTTGACGGCCGCGACGTTGACGCTGCCGAGACCTACGCTTTGCACTGGAACGAGAACACGGCGGGTTGGACCATCGAGGGGACCGCCGAAGAGGTCCATCTGTCCCAGGAGCGGGCGGACATCCTGCTGGTCCTGAACCGGAGCCCGGAGCCCATGACGCCGAAGGAAACGGCGGACCTGTTGGGGCGCAAGGCGAACAACGTGAAATACCTGATGTGGCAGATGGCCCAGGACGGACAGCTCGCAAAGCCGGCTCCCGGCAAGTACGAGCCCACTAACCGCACTAACCCAACCACTAACCGAGAAACCCCGCATGCGAATGCGGATAACGATGATTCGGTTAGCGGAGTTAGCGGAGTTAGTAAGGACAGGCCAGTGTCGTGGGATCTGGAGCCCGGAGAGTCGGCCACGGTCGAAGAGCTCCAGGCGCAGCGGGAATGGGAAGGCACATTTTGAGGCCGCAGGCGACAGTGCAAATCCTCCGGTGCCTCACGCTAGGCAGATGCACGGCGGCCGTCGAGGAAGGCGAGCTCAAGATCCGGGGCCCGCAGCCGCTAGCCGGCCCGCTACCCGCGAGCATCAAAGCGCGGCGCGACGAGATCGTTGATTTCCTTGTCGAGTGCTGCGGCGGAGTATGGCCGCCCGCGGAAGGCTCGGAATTCTCCAACATAGGGAAACAACACAGGATGAGACGACGCCGACCCGGGAGAGCCGCATGACGGACAGGCGCGGCCGGGACGAAGAACGTGACAGAGTTGCCCGGGACGAGGACAAGCGCCGGCGAGAAGATAAAGAGCGCCGCTCCGACGAGCTGCAGGAAGCCTGGCGCCGGCACCATCCGAGCGAAGACGAAGAACGCGGGAAGGACCGGAAGGGTAAAGGGGGGCGGGTGTGAGCGAGCGGCGCGGCTCAGGCCGATCTTCCGGGCGTAAGGCAGGCGCTCCAGTAGCTGCCGCGTAAGGAAACCGTAGCGCCGCTCCTCCTTGGCGTCTCTCATCCTAGGTCCCCTGGTGGCGCGCTCGCGCTCCCTCTCCTCTTCCATACGACTATCTTATCGCCCCTCGGCGGCGCAAGGATGGCTGCTCCCGGCCTGCGCGGGGTTCGGCAAGGGTCTAGTATGCACGCATGGTAGAGGACCGGTCACAGACCAGTCGCCGGCGCGTCAGTGTGGCGGAGGCCTCCGAGATCTTGGGCGTTACCGTCGAGGCCGTCCGCGGACGCATCAAGCGCGGGACCATCGGCCACGAGCGAGAAGGAGATCGGGTCTTCGTGGTTCTCGATGCCGACCAGCCACCGACCGGACGCGACCAGGGTTACGACCAGTCGACCGACCGGACGGAACTGGTCGAGACCCTACGGGAGCGGATAGAGGATCTGCGCAGCGACCGGGACGCATGGCGGGAGCAGGCCCGCCGGAGCGACTACCTGCTGGGGTCCGCGATGGAGCGCACACGTGAGCTAGAGAACCGGCTGAGGGAGCTGGAAGCTCCACAGGAGACGCCAGGAGCGCCCGAGACGGTCGAGGAGGAGCCGGAGGGTACTAAGCCCCAGTCCGCTGCGGTAGAGGCTCAGGAGGGCACACAGAGGCCCTGGTGGCGTAGGATGTTTGGGAGTTAGGGCGAAGGGAGCGGGGATGCAGCAGCTCAACGTCGACCAGCGCGCCCGCATCGAGCAACTGGCGAGAGACAAGGGGATCACTTGCCAGACGTGTGGCTCCGCCGAGCTACGCAGCGAGGGCAACGCGCACCCCTACATTGGCAATAGCTTCGGCGGCGATCTGTGGTGCACGAACGCGGGCGGACACCCCGCCCACGATCCCCGCATAGGAGCAAGACAGAACTTCCAGCTATCCCAGAAGGAGGCGCGGTCTCTCAGCCTCCAGCTTCGCTAGCGGTACGGAGGACGATAATCCGCCAGGACACGGGAGGCCTGCAAATGGACACACAGCTTCGCTCGCGAAGGGTGTTTGGGTGATAGACATGAGCGATAAAGCCCTGGGGATGTTGAAGCATATGCGACAGCAGATCGTAGGACAACCCGCCCGATATGTGGCGGTGCGTGGAGCGGCAATCAGCATAGGCGTGGACCCCGGGCAGGGCGAATGCCGTGTCCTGGTCGATGAACTGTTGCAGGCTGGATACCTCCAACGCTACCCCAGCCCCAGCCTTACCGCGCACGGGCTGTACCGACTCACCGACCGGGGAATAGCCGCAGCCGAGAAGGGAGAGCCCCGGTCCGCTAGCGAAGCTGGAGGCACCGGCTGGAGGCTGCGTCCGCCGCAACGGGGGTAGCACCAGCAAAGCTGGAGCCCAGGCGCAGGGTGCGGCTTAATGAGGGACGAGAACGTTAGGGAACGGAGGACAGGGTGCAAGACGAACGTCTCAGGGAAGACGCCAAGCAGCTCCTACGGGTGGCCTACGAGCGGCAGGTGGTAGACGGGGTGAGGGGGACGGAGGTGGACCTGCCGGCCGCCGCCGAGCACCGTGGCGTGGTGGAATCCGACAGCCCCCACCTTGCGGCACTGGTGGACTACATGGAGGTGGCGGGCTGGATCGAGGGTGACCCCGGGGCTGACCCTATCGGCCGCGGCGAGGTGGGTATGGCCGTGCGCCGGATCACGGTGCGTGGCATGGAGGTGGTGCGCGAGGCCATAGGCTAGGCCCGGGGTCACCCTCGATCCAGGAACGCGCATCTTTATCCAGCACCACAAGATGTAGTGTTGGGTTCTATGCTTAGGGCCGGGGCAAAGGGGCCCTCCCGCGGTCCTACCGAGCGATCCATGCAGGATGCTGCATCTGGACTTCGGAGAATACTCCTTCTACGAGGTTGGGTGAATAGAGGGCAAGAAAGGGGGCCGGGGTCTCGAAGGACCCCGGCCCCGTCGTAGGCTGGCGCGTCCCTGGTCTACGAGGTGGTGTCGGGCAATGACTTGCAGAACGCCCCGAGACTCGCGTAGGGCCCGTAAGGCTCGGGCGAGGAGGTTATGAACCCCTGCACTGCCTCGCAGATCGTCCTGGGCGCCACCGGCACGTCGAATGCCTTCGGGAACGGCGACTTCTTGTTGAGGAGGTTGAGGTAGGAGGCGTGGCGCGCCTCCACCGTGGCGATCGTCGCCCCGGCGGTCAGATACTCGGCGGCCTGGATGTGGGCTATCGCCCCGTCGTAGGCGGAGACCCCCGTGTTCTCCAACTTCCGCGCGGTGCTCAAGGCGCTCGCGACGCTCGTTATGCCAAAGGCGTACTCGCTGGGGGGAACCGCCTTGCCCCTGAGGTCCTTCTCTATGATGGTCACCAGCGTCTTCACGTGGGTGTTCTCGTGGTCGCTGATGATCCGGAAGTTCTCGTAGACGTTGCCGCGCACGTATCTCCCCAGGCCGTCGAAGACGTTGGCCTGCTCGAACTCCTTCTCGCCGAACTTATCGAGCACGCGCCTGTAAAAGTTGGCCTCCAGGCGCTCCAGGGTGAGCGCGTAGTTGAGGATGTCGATGTCTGAGGGAGGGCCGCTTGCGTCGTGGGCCATCGCTACCCCAGGGATAGCCATCAGCGTGCCGCCGGCGAGCGCCGCGGCAGAGCCGGTCAAGAAGCTTCGCCGGGAGGTCAGCGACCGCGTCCCGGATCCCTCTGGGTTTGCAGTTTCGGTCATGTATCCGTTCTCCTTTTTCCCTTGCGTCTTCGCCAACCGTGCTTTGTCGTTGCTCGTCGTGCCCGTCTTCTACAGCTCCCTTCCGCTCGCTAGCGCCCGGGCACGAACGAAAAGACCGGCCACCCGAGCCCGAGTAGGACCTCGCGGATAGCCGGTCGCGCCACTGGCTCCGCCCGCCCCCTGAGGGCGCCCGTGTTTCTTTCGGGGCGGGCTTCTTAGCCTCTACCTGTGGATGGGATTCGCTGCTCCCGATACAGAAGCGTCTACGAAAGCGGGGAGCCCCTCGGATCATTCCGAGCCGAGAGTGCTAGACGAACTTCTTAGATCCCCCTACAGCCGAAGTTCCGAGAACGCCCCTTCCACGCACTCGGGTGCATAGGCGGCTAGATGAAAGGACCGTCCTCTGAGGAGTGACGTCGTCCTTGCGGGATAAGTTACAATACGCGGATTCGCTCCGGTGGGGAGCGTGGGAAAGGAGGAAAGGATGCACGCGGCGGTACGGATATACCAGGTGGACCCCGGTTCGGTAGACGAGTTCAAGCAGCTGGTGAACGAGACCTTCCTGCCCATCATCAAAGAGGCGCCGGGTTTCCAAGCCTATTACTCGCTGGACACCGGGGATGGCAGGATCGCCTCGGTGAGCGTCTTCGACGATCGGGCCGGCGCGGAAGCGTCCACCAAGATGGCGGCGGACAACATAAGACAAAACATGGCTTCGGTGGCCCCGATCCCCCCAGAGGTCCTGGAAGGGGAGGTCTTCGCAACCGAAGCGGCCTCGGCGGGACCGTTGGGCGGGGTCACGGACACGGTAGGCGGGGCCACAGGCAACCTCTTGGGAGGCGGAGAGAAGAAGAGCTAGCAAAGAGCGGGCACCCACCACCGACGCAAGCAGAGCCGCGCTGGTGTCGAACTTCTCAGAACTCCGTCAAGGCGAAGTTCACAGAATACTCCTTCCACGAACTCCGGTGAATAAGGGAATGAGAAGACCCCAAGTAGACGCGAAGACGGGATGTTAAGATGGGATACCCACTTCGTCTCGGCGAGGTGTACCGGACGCAATAAGAGCGGCACAACCATAGGGACCGACTTGCAGCAGTACAAGCTTTTCATGTGGATCGCCACGGCGTTGTGGCTCGTGGCGGCCCTCGCCGCAGTCGTCGATCGCGATACGCTCAACGCTATAGCTTGGTTCGGCTTCGCTGCGGCCGGGGCCCTTACCGCAAGCGGCACGACGGAACGCTCTAGAGGGCTGGCTTACCTAGCAATCGCGTTGTTGGTCGCTGCCGTGGCGATACTGATGGGTGTTTTCCTCACCGACTAGGCGTCCCCGCCGCTTCCCTAGAGTTTCGGCAGCGTGTCGCCCATGTTGCCCAGCAAGCCCTTGTCCTCGAGCTCTTGCTTGTCTCGTTGCCGCTCGGCCTGCTTGGCCTCGGCCTGTGCCTGCCTGGTCTTCTCCCTCTGCTCGGCCTCCTTCTCCGCTTCGGCCTTTCTCTGCTGGGCGCGGCCCTCGGCCTTCTTGGCCTCGTCGCCTATGATGACGCCGTAGGCCTCCTTGGCCTTGCCTTCCACCTTGCCCATCCCGACCTCCTCGTGACTCCGGTGGCCTTTGCTCTGTTAGACCCGGAGAAGCCGGGGCCGTTACACTCCGGCCCTACGCAAGGGGGGCGCAAAGAACGAACTTCCGCGCATCCCTTACAGCGGCGAAGTTCTGAGAACCCTCCTTCCACGCACTCCGGTGAATAGAACACGAGGCTACATCCGCACCGGGAGTGCGGGCCGCGTTTAGTAATGTGTGATACAATACTGGGGCAAGCCGTTGTACCTCTAGTAGGAGGTAAAGAACGCTGTACAGGAAGATAGACAACTAGCCCCAAGCACCGGCGTAATGGCACGACCGGGATTTGTCGCACGGGCTGGCGATCGCCACTCTTAACGGGAGGGGCTTCGCTGGTCCGAATATTTTTGTCCCCCAGGGTACAGAGAATCCCCTGCTACCCTCCGAGCCTTCCCGAGCTTTCCCAAGCCCACGACGCTCCTCTTGCTACCCTTCTAGCAGCTTCACAGCACGCCGAGTGAAGAAGTAGAGCGCGTAGCCGTGGGCTTGCTCGGCGCCCGCCTCGGTTGCCGTGTGTTCGTCCCCCAGCAACGCGGCCTCCTCGACGAGGTAGCCCAAGGCGTGGTGGTAACGCTCGGAGCCGACATCGCCCACGTCCAGGCCGGCGTCGTGGGCGGCCCTGGACGGGTCCACCCTGGCCCCCTCTTGGCCGTAGGCTTGGGTTGCGTTGATTGCCCGAAGCAGCTGCAGCCCGTCGCTCTTTGCCTGAGTCTTGATGGCGATCCTCCTTTGGAGCTTGTCCGGACCTCAGGACATCTTACGGCACCAAGAAGAGCGCCGGGCTTCTCAGGGTGGCATCATGGGAGCGGGCGAGGACCACGCAGTACAGACGTCGCTGCCATTCGGGGCTAAGAGCTTGCGCGGATAGGCTCGCTACTTTTCATATTTGTCGATCCTCTGAACGATCAAATCGGCTCTTCAACGCCCATCGACACATTCGCTACCCGCCTATCCGCGCAGCCTCTAAGATGGAATCCATGCGCGTACTGGTTGCCGTAGTGCCCCGAGCTTACAGGGAAACCCTAGCGCTCACCCTTGACAAGAGGCGGCCCACGGACGAAGTAAAGGTCGTTGACCCGAGCGATATCGACCGAGAGGTGAGGCGCTTCGGACCGCATTTGCTGGTGTGCAACGACAAGGACATCACCGAGAATACGCTGGTCGATTTGCCAGCCTGGATCATAATCATGTACAGCAACTCCCTCGACGCGATCGTCAGTGTGGACGGGCAAAGCAAGCGGGTCGAAGACATCGGTATGGAGCATATCCTGGGCGCCCTTGGAGAGACAGAGCGGCTACTGACCCGAAATTAGAGGCTGCGCGGATAGGCGGGTAGCGAATGTGTCGATGGGCGTTGAAGAGCCGATTTGATCGTTCAGAGGATCGACAAATATGAAAAGTAGCGAGCCTATCCGCGCAAGCTCTTAGTCGGCTATTTACGCGTCACCTTCTCCACGCACGTCCTGCACACTCTATAGCCAGACGCTCTGCCCCGTTCCCAGCGAACGCTATAGCGGAAGCTAGGGCCAGGCGCTCCGGAAGAGGGAGGGTGCTCACATCGTCGGGTATCGTCCGCTTTCTTATGTACGCAAGGGTTGGGGGAGGCTTCTCTGTACATAAGAAACGGTGGGCGCAGAAACCCGGGCGGAGAGCCAGCTAGAAACAACCCCATAGAGCTAGAGCGAAGCTAGAGCGGGAAATAGAGAGCCGGGCGCCGGGTACGGGGGGAGTTGCGGACAAGCCGAACGCGTACCTGGCGCACCGGGAAGCGGCATTCTCTCACGGCGTAGCCCGTCCCGCATCCGGCCGGTCCGGAGGGCCTAGGCCACAAGGGAGCGTAATACCCGTCTGAGGGTATTATCGGTAAGGAGCGGGGCAGGATCTCGGGGCATCTAGGGGTGTTGGACCGGAGCCGAAAACACCAACGACGAGACTACCCCATGAACGAATGGTAAATCGGGGCAAAACGAAGGGCCGCGTAGGGGTGATGAGGAAAGTGCAACGCGGCCCGTGCCAGGCATTGTAAGGGGCCGGGACCCCGTAGAGCCCCGGCCCGATGAGTAGAGCGTCGGGCTACGTCGGCGGTTGCCGTTCCCTTCTATGCAACTAAAGGCCGGTGAGATTGCCTACAGGGCCGCCCGCACTGTTAAGCCGTTCGCATTCCCCGCAAAGGGTCTTGTTGCCGGTTCCCTGCTGAACGTTCTCGGGTTCAATGCTGTTGCCGGTCTGGCAGCTGGGGTTGTTGTGGTAGACGTCGGAGTTAGCCGTATGCCATGGTCCCCCACCCCCCAAGCCGCTGGTCGTCTCACTCAGGCTATCGGTGGCCCCACCAACGATATCCGAGGCCCCACCAACGAGCCCTTTGTCCTTGTCCGTAGCCATGCGCTTCCTCCTCCGCTAGCTTGCCGGTTGTTGGATATGTAGCCAGATGATGCTAAGGCGAAACCTCCAGAAGGCTCTCCCAAATCGGACACGCAGCCCGCAGCTCCTCCTCCGAAGGTCGGGGCCGGGGCTCCCCAGCGAAGCTAAGGATACCCCGGCCCGGTCGGTACGTGATGCGGCTAGGCGGGCGTGCTCTCCGCCAGAAACGACAGGAAGTTCTCCCGCGTAAACAGGTCCACGCCGGAGGAGCTATCCCCGGTCCACGGCTCCGGCATGGCGACCCACGAGAGGCCGTGCATGTCAAGGAGGGCGGCTAGGGCCTCCTCGCCCATGCCGACGAGCTGGAAGCCCTCCGCGGCCGTGTGCTTGCCGGTGGTCCGCTGGTAGCCTCGGGCATCCTCCGGGCCACGAAAGACGATGAGCGCCTCCTTACCGCCCGATCTGGCCGTTACGACTCCGAGGCGGCCGGGAAGCATCCGGACGGGCACCGTGGGCGCGAGAACGAACTCGTCGGTGCCCGTCATCGCCCAGCCTCTTTCCGCTCCGTGCCCCGCTCCGCACTCGCCACGATCTGCCCGGCTTGCGCTACCAAAGACCCGACGCGGTAGATATCGGCCGGGTCGGCGAAGCGCTCCTTTGGCACCGTTTCGAGGTGGTCAATTGCCCGCGTGAGGTCGCGGTTTACCCAGGAGAGCGGGTCCGGCCTCGTCAGATCCCGCAGGAGCGCCGCGCTCAGGGCTATGCCCTCGTCGGTGGACAGGCCGAGCGGCGCGTCCCAACCCACGAGGTAGCCGCCCTCGACACGGGCGGGCCGGGCCGTAGATGTGCCTGAGAAGGGTCTGCTCGGCGTGGGGCTCCTCCAGGCGCCCCGCTCCGGCCAGAAGCTCGCGGGGCGAGAGCCCCGCCCGCTCCAAGAACGGTATCAAGACTTCGCCGAACGGCAACCGCCGGCCGTGGTCCATATTCCACTTTAGGCGCACCGCGACTTCCTCCTCGAAGTGCTCAAGCTCCTGACGCGCCCGCCAAACCGCGTCCCCCATTACCACGGTCATGGTTTCGTTCGAGGTGCCTTCCTGGAGCGTGTAGAGGCCATCCAGGAACCCCATCGTCTCGCGCCACATGTCCCGCATCTGGCTGGGGCTGTAGCTCTGTTCCCACTCGCGATCCTCGCCCCACAGGTCGGGGCGGGTGTTGTTGGTCGTCATGTTCTCCTCCTTGAAGTAATGGTTGACGGGTTGGGTTGGCTCAACTCCTGATCCTGGGGTTGAGGCTGGCGAGGCTCGCGCTCTCTGTCGCATGGGCTAGGCTCTCCGGACCGGGGCTATCGGTTATCGGAGCAGCGGCTACAGGGGATGGCCTCGAAGATCTCAGTCTCTTCGCCGTCCTCTTCGACCATGTGGCCGATGTAGACGACGCCCTCGTAGCAGGCGCAAGGGCGCTCTTCGGTGGATGGGTGCGGGTCGGGTGCGGTAGAGTTCTTGCTGTCCACAGTGACCTCCCAAGGTTACGGCTGTGGGCCGGGCTCCGGGGGTGTTAGCGCACTCGCCGGGGCCGCTTCTTTATTTGACACCCCATTGTCTCGCATTCTTGCAACGATGTCAACGGTTTTCGTTGCTTTGTTGCAGCAAATCGGCGACAATGTACGCGGCTACGAACCCTCAAGGAGGCAACGATGGAGCATATCGGCGAAGCGATCCGCCACTACCGGGAGCGCAGGAGCATGAGCAAGTCGGAGTTGGCGAGAAGGTCTCACATCGACCCCGGTAGCGTCGTGCGCCTGGAGAGCGGCGAGGTCCGAAACCCGCGCATCAACACCGTGCTCAACCTCGCCGTCGCGCTGGAGGTGGATCCGCAGGAGCTCCTCCAATTCATAATGGGCTCTCCGACCATGACCGAACACATCGAGGCCTCCGGTCCTTTCACGGCCGTCTACGAGCACACCGAAGACGGCTGGTGGGTGGTCTCCGTGCCGGAGATCCCGGGCGCCCACAGTCAGGGCAAGACCCTGGAGGAGGCCCGCGAGATGATCCGGGACGCCACCAGGATGCTCCTGGAGGTCCGGCGCGAGGACGCCCAGCGGGAGGCAGAGGGTAGAGAGGTGATCCGCGAGCCCCTGGCCCTTTGAAGCGCCGACAGCTCCTGCGGCACCTCCACTACCAAGGCTGCGAGCTCCGGCGGGAGGGCTCGAACCACTCGATCTACCACAACCCCGCCACCGGCGACACCACGCCGGTCCCCCGCCACACGGAGATAGCCAACGTCCTGGCCCGAAAGATCTGCCGGGACCTCGGCATCCCGCCTCCGTAGGAGAGCCCAGGCCCCGCCGAGCTCGTCGGCGAGTAGCACCACATTTAGCTACCGCCGCAAGCTGTCTACTACATCTTGTGTCTAATAGAATGCGCCTTGCCCATTATTGCCTTGTCATAACTTGTCATATATCATTATCAGTATGCAGGTAGTCCGGTGCGAGGAGGTCACTTGAGGTTCGCAGCCACAGAAGCGTTACTGTCCCTTCGAGACGCCGCGGATGCTTTGGGCATCTCGGAAGTGACAGCGCGTCGTTGGGTGAAGTCGGGGAAGCTGAGGGCATTTCAGCCTGGACGAAGATACCTGATCCCCCGGAGCGCCGTCGAGGGCCTGTTGAGACCGGCCGAGGGCCCGCCGTCCCTGGAGGCGACGGACGAAGAGTTCGACCGGATGGTAGCGGAAGCCGACGAAGACCAGCTCGGGGAGATGAAGCGCGATTTGAGCGGGCATCTCCCGAAGGGCGGGACACCTCCCCTACCGCGGCCGACGTGCAGGCAGTTGCTCGCCATGCACAGGAGCATCCTCATCTACCAGGAGCAGAAGAGGCTGGCGGCCGCCGGGGAGGAGTATCTGCAAGAGCTCGCGGCGGCCATCATCGCATGAGAAGCAAAGAAAAAGGCCGGGCGGACACCCGGCCAAGTCTGTACATCCCCCGACAAAAGGATGTGACGTGAGTATAGACCACGCGGAGCGCCCGCGCACGGTCGAGATCGCGCCGGCAAAGATCCCCGCCGAGCTCAAGGCCGAAGCATCGTGGGTATGCTGGAAGCACGAGAAGCGTGACGGCAAGTGGACGAAGAACCTCCGTCAGACGAACGGCCGCCAGGCTGCAAGCGACGATCCGAGCACCTGGACAACCTTCGAGGCGGCGATGGGAGTGGCCGGACGCTTCGACGGGATCGGGTTCGTCTTCCATGAGGAGAACACCTACGCCGGCGCCGACATGGACGGCGTGACTGAAGACCAGGCGCGGGGGTGGCTCGACCGCTTCGATTCGTACGCCGAACGGTCGCCGTCGGGCAACGGATTTCACATCATCTGCAAGGCGGAGTTGCCCGACGGGACCAAGAGGGCGGAAGGGGAGCTCTATAGCTCCGGCCGATTCTTCACCGTGACCGGCGACGTGGTGCGCGACAAGCCGGTCGCAGAGAGACAGAGCACGGCCGAAGAATATTATCGGTACTTGCGCCGTAAGGACCCCGGCAACAACAAGGCGCCCATCGTGCCGTCCTCGACCTCGCTGGCGACGGACGACCAGGTGATAGAGAAGCTGCTGCACGAGTCGAGCGGCAAGGGCCGAGTGCTCTTCGGCGGCGACGTGTCGGGATACGAGAGCCACAGCAGTGCGGACCAGGCATTCATGAACAAGCTCTTCTTCTGGACCCAGGACCTCGACCAGATAGACGCCATATGGCGGCGGTCCGGGATGTACCGCGAGAAATGGGAGAGGCCAGACTACCGGCGCCGGACATACATGAAGGCTGCCAACCACATCACGGAAACGTACGAATGGGGCAAGAGAGAGATAAGCGTAGGCTCCAACTCCGCTAACCCTACTAACTCCGCTAACCCTACTAACCCCGCTAACCCTACTAACCCCGCTAACCCTACTAACCCCGCTAACCCAATGGTGAAATCTGCCGCAAAGCTGCTGGAAACAAAGATGGAGCCTACGCGATGGGCCGTGCCCGGCGTGCTGCCCGAAGGCGTCAGCATCCTCGCCGGCAAGCCGAAGAAGGGCAAGAGCTGGATGGCGCTCGGCTTGTGCGAAGCCATAGCAGCGGGTGGCGTGGCGCTCGGCTCCAGGAGGGTCGATAAGGGCGAGACGCTGTATCTCGCGCTCGAAGACAACGAGCGCCGGATGCAGAAGCGGCTCAAGAAGGTCCTGGATGGCCGGACGTGCCCGGAAGGCCTTCACTACGCCGTCGAGTGGCCGCGGGCCGAAGAGGGCGGCACGGAGGCACTGGACGAATGGCTGCACGAGCACCCGGACGCCCGCCTGGTCGTGATCGACACGCTCCAGAAGATCCGCACGCCGCAGCGGGGCAAGAACGGGTACGCCGAAGACTACGGTTCCCTGGAGGGCTTCATGCCCATCGCGGCCCGCCACCAGGTGGCCGTCTTGGTGGTCCACCATCTCAGGAAGGGCGAATCTGACGAGCCCGTAGACCTCATATCGGGCACGCTCGGGCTCGCCGGCGGCGTGGATGGCTGGCTCATACTTGCCCGCAAGCCGGGCGCGAAGGGGCCGATCCTTCACGTTGACGGCCGCGACGTTGACGCTGCCGAGACCTACGCTTTGCACTGGAACGAGAACACGGCGGGTTGGACCATCGAGGGGACCGCCGAAGAGGTCCATCTGTCCCAGGAGCGGGCGGACATCCTGCTGGTCCTGAACCGGAGCCCGGAGCCCATGACGCCGAAGGAAACGGCGGACCTGTTGGGGCGCAAGGCGAACAACGTGAAATACCTGATGTGGCAGATGGCCCAGGACGGACAGCTCGCAAAGCCGGCTCCCGGCAAGTACGAGCCCACTAACCGCACTAACCCAACCACTAACCGAGAAACCCCGCATGCGAATGCGGATAACGATGATTCGGTTAGCGGAGTTAGCGGAGTTAGTAAGGACAGGCCAGTGTCGTGGGATCTGGAGCCCGGAGAGTCGGCCACGGTCGAAGAGCTCCAGGCGCAGCGGGAATGGGAAGGCACATTTTGAGGCCGCAGGCGACAGTGCAAATCCTCCGGTGCCTCACGCTAGGCAGATGCACGGCGGCCGTCGAGGAAGGCGAGCTCAAGATCCGGGGCCCGCAGCCGCTAGCCGGCCCGCTACCCGCGAGCATCAAAGCGCGGCGCGACGAGATCGTTGATTTCCTTGTCGAGTGCTGCGGCGGAGTATGGCCGCCCGCGGAAGGCTCGGAATTCTCCAACATAGGGAAACAACACAGGATGAGACGACGCCGACCCGGGAGAGCCGCATGACGGACAGGCGCGGCCGGGACGAAGAACGTGACAGAGTTGCCCGGGACGAGGACAAGCGCCGGCGAGAAGATAAAGAGCGCCGCTCCGACGAGCTGCAGGAAGCCTGGCGCCGGCACCATCCGAGCGAAGACGAAGAACGCGGGAAGGACCGGAAGGGTAAAGGGGGGCGGGTGTGAGCGAGCGGCGCGGCTCAGGCCGATCTTCCGGGCGTAAGGCAGGCGCTCCAGTAGCTGCCGCGTAAGGAAACCGTAGCGCCGCTCCTCCTTGGCGTCTCTCATCCTAGGTCCCCTGGTGGCGCGCTCGCGCTCCCTCTCCTCTTCCATACGACTATCTTATCGCCCCTCGGCGGCGCAAGGATGGCTGCTCCCGGCCTGCGCGGGGTTCGGCAAGGGTCTAGTATGCACGCATGGTAGAGGACCGGTCACAGACCAGTCGCCGGCGCGTCAGTGTGGCGGAGGCCTCCGAGATCTTGGGCGTTACCGTCGAGGCCGTCCGCGGACGCATCAAGCGCGGGACCATCGGCCACGAGCGAGAAGGAGATCGGGTCTTCGTGGTTCTCGATGCCGACCAGCCACCGACCGGACGCGACCAGGGTTACGACCAGTCGACCGACCGGACGGAACTGGTCGAGACCCTACGGGAGCGGATAGAGGATCTGCGCAGCGACCGGGACGCATGGCGGGAGCAGGCCCGCCGGAGCGACTACCTGCTGGGGTCCGCGATGGAGCGCACACGTGAGCTAGAGAACCGGCTGAGGGAGCTGGAAGCTCCACAGGAGACGCCAGGAGCGCCCGAGACGGTCGAGGAGGAGCCGGAGGGTACTAAGCCCCAGTCCGCTGCGGTAGAGGCTCAGGAGGGCACACAGAGGCCCTGGTGGCGTAGGATGTTTGGGAGTTAGGGCGAAGGGAGCGGGGATGCAGCAGCTCAACGTCGACCAGCGCGCCCGCATCGAGCAACTGGCGAGAGACAAGGGGATCACTTGCCAGACGTGTGGCTCCGCCGAGCTACGCAGCGAGGGCAACGCGCACCCCTACATTGGCAATAGCTTCGGCGGCGATCTGTGGTGCACGAACGCGGGCGGACACCCCGCCCACGATCCCCGCATAGGAGCAAGACAGAACTTCCAGCTATCCCAGAAGGAGGCGCGGTCTCTCAGCCTCCAGCTTCGCTAGCGGTACGGAGGACGATAATCCGCCAGGACACGGGAGGCCTGCAAATGGACACACAGCTTCGCTCGCGAAGGGTGTTTGGGTGATAGACATGAGCGATAAAGCCCTGGGGATGTTGAAGCATATGCGACAGCAGATCGTAGGACAACCCGCCCGATATGTGGCGGTGCGTGGAGCGGCAATCAGCATAGGCGTGGACCCCGGGCAGGGCGAATGCCGTGTCCTGGTCGATGAACTGTTGCAGGCTGGATACCTCCAACGCTACCCCAGCCCCAGCCTTACCGCGCACGGGCTGTACCGACTCACCGACCGGGG
>MWWH01000124.1_pt1 | contig 19602 bp, 10 predicted proteins | sample 1047231 | NCBI WGS metagenome assembly MWWH01 (sample SAMN06349967, study PRJNA376086) | soil metagenome | isolation source: MG3-2 sample Antarctic (ecotone) soil | place: Antarctica | collected 2015-01-13 | reverse complement strand
GGCAAGAAGCTCTCCGCTGGTATGGATGACCACTTGAGAGACGCTGTAAGGCAGTGTGCGGGCCTCCAGGCTGTCGAGGGCAAGCCTGTGGAGGAGCTGGTGGAGCTGTGCTGCATTTGGCGCGAGCTGGCGCTCTAGCGGCCTTAGAACGTCCTCGATGCTGGGACGCGAGAGGGGGAGATGTACGGTTACTGCACGGGGAATATGAGTGTTAGTCACTTGAACGCCCTTCCCAAGGCGCGTACACTACAGTCCACTGTCCAAGGTGGGCCGGGTGCGGAAACGCCTCGGTCTTTTTCTTTTTCTAGAGTACAGCGTGTCGCCCTTAGAAGCCAACAGATCTCCAACATGGGACTGGCGCCGCGCTGACTACATCTCTATACTCCTAGGATGCCGTATCGTTCAACGCGAGCAGTCCTACCGCAAATTACATTCGTTGACCTCTTCGCCGGAATTGGCGGAATGCATATTGGAATACAGCAAGCTACTGCTGCGGTGGGAATGCACGCCGAATTAAGATTAGCATGCGAATTGAACAAAGATGCTCAAGAAACATATAAACGTAACCACGGTGTACTTCCAGTGGGTGATATTAGATCATTAGACACTCTGCCGGATACAGATGTCTTGTTAGCGGGTTTCCCTTGCCAAGCCTTCTCCTATGGGGGTGCAAAGAAAGGTTTCGGTGATCCAAGAGGTACTTTATTTTTTGAAGTAATGCGTTTAATAGATAATTCAAATAGACCATCTGCAATGGTGTTTGAGAACGTCGCTGGACTAGTCAGTCATGATGAGGGTAGAACTCTAGCTACTATTAAACACGAAGTTGAAACGCGAAATTATAGCTTCGACTGGTTCTATTTAAATAGTTCCGACTACGGGCTACCTCAAAATCGCGCTCGCATATACATGATTTGCATAGATCTATATAAAAACCAAAGACCATTAAAGTTTAACATAAAATCGGACAAAGGACCGCCAGATTCACATTCTTACAATTCGCAACCTGATTTGTGGGGCAATAGCAATCCTGTCTCCGTAAAGGCGATTCTAGAAGAAAATCCTCCGAAAAAATACGATGTTTCACCGGAATTTCGTGAAGCACTCTTAAATGCAGTAAACAAAAGAGGATTAAGTACAAATGGCTTGAGATTGATTGATTATAGGGGCGGAAATTCGATTCACTCCTGGGAATTAGGATTAAGAGGAAGTTGCACTCAAGAAGAGATAGATTTTATGAACATGTTTATTCTTGAGAGGAGAAAACGCAAATTTGGAGATCAACAAGATGGGAAGCTGCTTACATTAAAACAAATCCTCTCTTTCTGGAATAGAGCAAATGTTGAGGATATGTTAGATAATCTATGCAAAATGGGTTATATAAAAAAAGTACTTTCGCAAGAAGATAGTGAGATGCTCACCAAATACAAACCAGTTAGTGGAAACTTTAGTTTCGATATATTTAAATTACTTGATCTTGATGGGATAAGTATTACTTTAGTTAGCAGCGATGCAGACCGTCTTGGAGTCTATCATAATGATAGATTGAGAAGAATAACTCCTAGGGAAGCAGCGCGTCTTCAAGGCTTTCCGGAAGAATTTGAGCCGCATCCCACTGATAAAAAGGCTTATATGCAGTTTGGTAATGCAGTAAGTGTTAATGTCGCACGGTTAGCGATTTCCGAAGCGTTGCGAGTTGCAGGTTTCATATCTCCGGCAAGGCGTGAAGATCAGACCGTTCACGAAGGAAATTGGCTAAAATACGAAGTTCAGGGCGCGTAAGGGCAACAGTACAATCGCTAAATTCACATATAGTAGAAGACGCGGAAGTACGCTTAGTTAGACTGCCTATTCCATCAAGCACAAATGCAAGTGCGTGTTTCTCACTCGACATTTTACTGTGCGCATCCCGTGCAAGTTGAGCCTTACGTTCAATCGTAGAGTTAGTTGTTTGTTGAAAACTGATTTCAATACCAGTGATCTTTTTATCTGGGCCTATTACCACTATATCGAAAGTGTTATCTGTTTCGCTACGCATACGTATACCAGGTATTTGACCGTTTGATGTAATAGTCCATCCTTCACTCCCAGGCAAGTCAAGTATGAGCATTTCGATTACCCATGCTTGAGCTGCTTGCCCCAATGCATTTGCATTTGCACCACTAGTCTGCCTACTACCGTAAATATAAGCTGTAGACATGATCTTAAGTAATTCTTCTTTGGCATTAGAATATTGTCCTAGATTACACCTAGCAATTAAATTTCCATCCATCTTAACAACTTTTACTTGTTTTCCTTTATTTTTACCTCCTTTAACTTGTCTTTTCTCATTTTCATCTATATCTTTCACATTATTTGCTAGAGAACCAAACATTATAAACATACACCAATCACATATTTCATCTGTTAGATCATAGTCGCTCAAAAGTCCAATACCATTAGCCTTATATCTATCTGCACTAAAAATATTTCCACTTTTACTTTTCAATTCGTATCTACGAGCTTTTTCTTTCCAAGTGAAGTCCATGTATCCGTCAGGGAAATAAACTTGTAGGGCTTCTAATTTGGAAAGCGCTTCGTTTCCCAAGTCGCTAAATATCATGAGGTGTTTTAAAAATATATTGGCTGGAAGCTTTCTTACGCGAAGGAGATTTATCCAATATTCAGGATTATCCGATTCAAAAGAGAGAATCTCTTTAAAATCTTCTAATGTTGACATGAGCCGTTCAACTGAGTCAAATTTTCCAGCAATCTGTCTTACAGAATCTGGCCAATACATAGCGGCCTTGCTACTTAATTCGCTAAGTGTACGCTTGTATTTGTTTCTTCCCGAATTCTCTGAAATGGTGGCCATACTAAAATCTTACCAAGGAACTTGGGGCTACGTGTGACACCGACACAAGTCTCTCCAGCTCCTATCTTATTCTAACTGATGTTCCCAGCCGAGGATTCTTGGCGGAGGTCCTTTGATAATGCTGCTTATCGGAGAGCAGCTCCAGCCAGCCTGTTACACTTCTTGAACGGTCCGTTGAGTGCTGTAACACTGTCCCCTGCAACCCTCCCTACTACCCTCGCCCCGGCTTATGCCAGGTCAAGGGAGGGGGATACTTTTCTGCAGGGTAAGACGTAGGAGAGCCTGGGAGCTGGTCACACAGTTTTTAGAGACCCACCAGGCAGTGTGGTCGGTGTGTCCATTGACCTAGGAAAGAGCTAGAAAGTCCCATACACTTTTATATGGATACGAATACTTTAATATTATCAGCTAATGTTGTTTCCCCTTGCTTGTTTAAGGTAAATACCGTGCAGGACAGCATAAACTGTATTATATCCTTATATATATAAGGGAAAAGTCTAATTTATGCGTGTCAGACAGCATTAAAAGAAAAACGCAAGGGAAAAGGCTATTTCAGCCAATCTATCAGCATATCTCTCATTCTTTTTGAGGGAATATAAATATCTATGGGTTTGCTGTTTCGTATTCTTGATCTCCAAATCCACTGCAACATCTCAGACAAAGCATAATCGTCCTTCTGGTTTTTAGATAATTTATATCCTAGATGAGATAATAGATTAGCAATACCTGGATTGAGATGCTTATTCATTGCATACACCAACACACGTGTTTTTGAATAGTTGTTTGTTGCTTTTGAAGAATGCTGCAAGAAGTCGGACATATCAAATTTGGTTGCATTAACTAAGAGATTTGAACTATTAGATTTATAAGTCGTCCATAACTTAATTCCTTTGGTGTAACCATTGTTATGGAAAAAGCTATTTATATACTGAGATAGTATCGCGTAGTCCTTTTTAATCAATTTAGACATTCCGCTTGAAGACAATTTTCGAGTGGCATTCTCAAAGCTGTTTGCATTACTTCTGGTGTCGATTGTGATTAGATGTTGGTAATGATTAGGTATTATACTTGTCTGCATATATCTTACACTTATTGGTCTGCCAATAGCTTTAAAATACATGTACATTAAACTGCTGCAAGCCATATAAGTCATAATCGTGCTATTTGCAAAAAAGGTGTATATGTCTGGTGACCGATAAGCCACCACGAAATTCCCTATGGCATAAGCTCTATTTTCGATTGTAGCTTCTTTGATATCCAAATTGACTTCCATATCTTTATCGAGCCACTCTATTTTCTTGTCCTCATTCACTTTGATTGTATCCGACTTTTTCAGTACTTTTATAGTGTCTCTGTCTGTATGACAGACATAGATAAAATCACTAATTACTTCATCTAAAATAAGATCGTATCCTGTATCTTCTATTAGCCTCAATGTACTCGTATCTATATCGAGCAGGAGACTATGAGTGATAACTACATTATCTCCTCTACGAACTGCATCAATAAACTCCTTCATCTTACTACCATATTGGCCTTGAGGCTGATACATACTGCAAGCAGTTTCATACCTATTGCACTCCGTAAGTGTTATGCAAGCTACTACAAACCTTTTATCAGGACTGTTGTTAATATAATTAATCGCCCAGGTACTCTTACCACTGCCCATAATTCCATCCAAAAACTCTATCAAAGTAATTCCTCCATAGTTTAATTTAAATTCTCTTTACTACAATAAAAAAGAGCAGTTTAGACACATGCTTAGGTGTAAAGTCTTAAATTGATTTGCAAATCAACCTTCTTTACTTCTGTCTTGCAGTCTCTGATTCCTGATCTCCTCCTTTCCTGACCTGCTACTTCGTCTGGGTTGTGTCGCGGCAAAAAGCGCCGCTCCTTTCATAAAGGGGTTGAATGCCCTCCTCGGCTTCCTTGCTTCTCCTACCTTGCGGTTAGTGCCTCCGAGCAAACCGCGCTCTCCGTTTCGTGAAGTTTTTGAAGGCCCTCCCCTCCCTCTTGCTTTCCTCGATCTGCTGGGCTAGCCTGGGGGGGTAGGGGGGGTTAGGCTTGAGTTAGCTAACCGGACCCGAAAAACTTTACGAAAGGAGCGCCGTACTTTGGCGCGACATAACGTGCCCGCAAAAGGCAGGCAGGGAGCCAAAAAAAACTAACGAGAGGAGGTGCGTAGTTTGCACCGACGCAACTTCACCGCAGACAGCGAGGTGGGAAAGCAAGCCACCCTCTTTTTTTATAGCTACATTTTTCTATATATTCCTTACCTCCATTATTCTTTTTGATTCGCTCTAGCTTGACTCCTGCAAGACAAGCAGAATGCCTCTTAACGGCGCTGTAAGGCCCCTAGAAGGCTTAGCAGCTTCTTTTGGGTATTCCTGTCTATCCTGCAGGTCAAGAGGGCTTAAAATGGCTTACATTGCATAAAGGTTTATCGGTGGTTTAGTTCTGGTTTAGTGGTACTTTGCAGGAATGACCATTCGACACCCTGGGGGACGTGGCCGTAAGGCTGAACACAAGCACATCACCTTCACCGTGAGCCTGCCGCCAGACCTTAAAGCCCTGCTCGATGACTGGACGACACCAGACACCAGCAGATCAGAAGTCGTGGCTCAGCTCATTCGAGACAAAGTGCAGTTAAAGGAACATCAAACTACTATTGAACCTTTAGCAGAGCTTGCTACTGATTCTCTCCTGCAGGTGGTGAGGGTCAAGGTTCCCTCTAGCCTGCATTGGAAGTCGCATCGTATGGCTGAGGTCGAGCAGATGCTCAGTGAGGGCAAGACCTTGAGGCGGGAAGGGTTGGTATGGGTCACTGAGAAGGGGCAGAAGCTCCAGCACAGAGCAGTGGAGGCACTGCTAAAGGTTGGCAACGTCCAGTGCTCCTAAAACGGTTAAGACTCTGCTCAAGACTAGCAACTTAACTAAAAGTCACGTACATTAGAAATATGAATCTCAGAAAGGCCACCTTAATTTGTATAGCTACCGCTTTGGGGTTTTCACACGCTAATAGCGAATCTATTCGACGAGAAGGAGTATACGGAAGCTTTAGCTTCTACCCCTATCAGGATCCCATTTCCGACGAACCAAGAGACTTTGCGAGTACTTTTGAAAAAGACGATAAAAGCGGGGATGTACAAGTTTCTTGGGAGTGCGAAGAGGATGGTTTGAACGTTTCTATTCGTACTGGACAGTATTTTAGTTCATCCGAGAAGGCAAAGGTTATATATAGACTTGATAAGCAGGATGCAGTTACATCTGACAATTGGGAGGCTTCTAATGAAGGAGTCGCTGTCTATATGCCAGCAGAGCTTGTCAGTAGTTTTACAAAGAAAGCTCTGAGAAGCAATCAGTTAGTAACGAGAACATATGACGATGACGGTACTTATAAAACGTATACCTTTATGCTGAATGGATTGGATGAAGCTTTAAATCATCTGCGTTGCATTAACTAATTTCCAAAGTCTGAAAAATCTGAAGCAATTTGATGTAGAGGCGAAGCTCGGGTTGGGTCCCTCAGTGCTGCTGTCCATAAGCGCGAAGCGCCCATATGAGGCATCCACAAAACAATTTTAATTGCTTAATTCAAGTCTTTCTTATCTTTGGGTACGAATTTTATATTATTGTAGCCTATTTTTTTCTTAGGAGAATAAGGTAGTACTGAAACGTTTTTAGCCTTTCTGTTTCTATATTTATGTTCCAGAAATATATAATAGACGTATGCAAAAGTAAGATAAAGTGAGACAAATATTGCTATGGGTACAGCTATGAATAGAAGCACGAAGAACAGTCCAAACAAAAAGCTTCCGATAATATCTAAACTCAGGAGATATGATAAGAACTTATTTGATGCATTTACGTATGCGATTGCCTCTGAAAAAACCTTAAAAATTAAATTAAGTGCGAGAAGTAATACTTGACCAATCATACCTGCAAGAGTTAGCAAGAATATTCCAGCTACTTGAAGAATTTCGAGTGCTATCTTTGGATTTATCAGTGCAAACGATAATGTCGCCAAACTCAGCATTTGTCGTCGCTGTTTTCTACGCACTCAGACCATCCCATACTCCTGCTTCCTTGAGCCTCGCCACCAGCAAAGCACCAGGCCGCTTAAGGTCTCCCCACTCCTGCACATCGGTTAGGAGCCTTGTGAGGGCATTCTGGAGCTTGTACAGGCTCCCTTCCCCCCTCCAATCACCCTCAAAGCACCGCCACAGGAGCCAGCACCAGAATTTCAGGTTGGTGGTGTCCTTGAAGGCTGTTGCAAAAACACGTCCTAGCCGCTCGATCATCTTTCCTCGGTCCTTTTGATGCACGTCGAGCAGCTCTGGCAGGGCATAGACGTACTCTCTGACACTGCCCAGATCCGGGGGTTTAGAGTCAAAAAGAGTATCGGGTTTGAGTTGGTCAGGGTTTTTTAACGTCCAAGCACACAGCGTCGTGTAGGACAGCTTCTTGTGCTCTGGGGACTGACTCTTAACCCCCCCCTGCTTCCAGGCTTGCAGGATGCTCCAGGCGGTGCGTGTACCTGACTGGGAGTCTGCCGTAAGGTCTCGGTATTTGGCTTTGAGATCCCAGTAGCGCAGTCGAGCCTGAACACCTGCACGCAAACTTACGGCGATCAGTGTCCCGTCCTTTCTTGCAAGGTTGTAGAAGGCGCTGGTGTGTCCCTTGGAGTGGATCAAGCCAAGTCGGTTAAGCGTCTTGAGGTGTTTGTAGAGCGTGACCTCGGAGAAGCCAAGGTGTGCTGCAAGTAGCTCTCCGCTGGTATGGATGACCACTTGAGAGACGCTGTAAGGCAGATTGCGAGCCTCCAGGCTGTCGAGGGCAAGCCTGTGGAGGAGCTGGTGGAGCTGTGCTGCATTTGGCGCGAGCTGGCGCTCTAGCGGCCTTAGAACGTCCTCGATGCAGGGACGCTGAATTGGGATATGAACGGTTACGGTAGCGGGAATGTGAGTATTAGCCACTTGAACGCCCTTCCCAAGGCGCATACACTACAGTCCACTGTCCAAGGTGGGCCGGGTGCGGAAACGCCTCGGTCTTTTTCTTTGTCAAAATTAGCACGTCTCGTATCTCCATTTCCACCTACGAAGCTCGGGGGATACGCTACACAAGTTTTGACTGTATTATCGGAGTCCATATGTCGATTGATATAACAAAAGTAAAAGAGCTACTGAGTGTCCTTAAATTTGAACTTTCTCAAAATATTTGGGAAATATCGTTTAAAGCACACAACAATTACAAGATCGAGGTTGATTTAACTTCAGGGAGGATTAATTATGGAGATCTCATAAAGATAGGAGATTTAACCACTTCTAATCTCACTATTCCAGAAAACTTAGTCGTTTTGGAATGCGTTGTCCGACTTCTTAACAAAGGATACAAACCGCAGAGCCTCTTTTTAGAAGAAAAATGGACCTTAGGAAGAACTGCCAAGGGTGGTAAAGCAGATATTACCGTAAGAAGTTTAGACGATAAAATATTATTTATCGTTGAGTGCAAAACATGGGGCAGAGAGTATAAAAAAGAAAAGGATGCCACCCAGTTAAAAGGGGGTCAGCTTTTCTCTTATCTTAGACAAGATAGAAATTGCCAGTATTTGTGTTTATACACATCGATAGTAGAGAATAATGCCGCAATATACCAAAATGCAATAATAAAAGCTAAAGACGATGATAAACTTATAGAGATGTTCGATAGTGGTGACAAAAACATAAAACTCTTCAGAGAAGCCAAAAACGAAGAAGAGATATTCAATGCATGGAAAGAGTCTTATTCCTGTTATTATCATCCCAATGGCATATTTGATAACGAAGCTAATGCTTACTCAATAGAACTCAAACCTCTGAAAATAAAAGATCTTAAAGCCCTTACTGATACAGATGGTGGATTCATTTATAATCAATTTGCAGAGATACTCAGACATAACAATATTTCAGACAGAGAAAATGCTTTTAATAAGATGATATCGTTATTTCTGTGTAAAATCGTTGACGAAAATAAAGATGAAGATGAAGTGGCAGATTTTCAGTGGCGGGAAGGCCAAGATACTTACGAAGAGGTGCAAGATAGACTGCAATTTCTATACAAGACGGGTATGAAGGACTATTTGAAAGAAGATGTCGTATATTTTGAAAATGATTATGTAGATAAGGCCTTTAAATATAATAGAGCCTCAGTGGCAAGAGAAGAGATAACCAAAATGCTAAAAGCGTTAAAATTTTATACCAATAATGAATTCGCGTTCAAAGAAGTTCATAACGAAAAACTCTTTGAGCAAAATGCAAAAGTGCTCAACGAAGTAATCCAATTACTACAACCCTATAGAATAAAATACTCTGTAAGAGAGCAATTCTTAGGTAATTTATTTGAATTACTCCTAAATGCAGGAGTAAAGCAATCAGAAGGGCAATTTTTCACTCCTATTCCCATAACCAGTTTTATAATCAATTCTCTACCGTTCGATGAAATGATAGAGGAGAACAAAAAGAATAAGAATACGAATTATCTACCAAAACTCGTTGATTATGCCTGCGGTTCAGGTCATTTTCTCACAGAATCTATCGACAGTATACAAAAGGCGGCTAGTAGACAAAATTTAGAGGAAGCAAAAAACACCTTGTGGTCACGGGATTACATATTTGGCATAGAAAGAGATTATAGATTAGCCAGAGTAGCCAAAATTGCGTGTTTCATGAATGGTGCTGGTAATATTAATATTATTCACGGAGACGGCCTAGAAGATCACATCGAACTCGGTGGATCGGAAACCTTCGACGTTGTAGTGTCGAATCCCCCCTATTCTATAAAAGATTTCAAACAGCATTTAAATCTGAGGCTCAATTCATTCAATAGTTTAGAATATCTAACGAATAATTCCAGTGAGATAGAAGTGTTATTTATCGAGAGAATGCATCAATTACTTAAGACTGACGGGTATGCAGGTATAGTGTTACCAAGTTCTATTCTATCAAATTCCGGAGTGTACATCCATGCGCGAAAAATTTTGCTTCAATATTTTTACGTGAAAGCCGTAGTTGAGCTTGGAGGAGGCACATTTATAGGCACCGGGACTACTACAGTTGTCCTTTTTCTAAAAAAACGTAGAGATAATGACTTTAGGCATTATACGTATAGGGCCGACGACTTATATAATTACGGAAATAGGAATGGTTTCGAATATAACGACAATTATTTATTAGAAGAATATTGTGAGCAAATAGATATTCCTATAGAAGATTATCTATTGCTTTTAAAAAGCAATTCAAACGGTAATTATGGGGTGCCGGAGGAATTTAAGGACACTGAATTATATAAATCTTATGAAGAAGAATTTGAAAACTTAACAGAGATCAAAAACGTTAGAAAAAGGCTTGCGGGTTACTCGATTATGGGCAATAATTCGCAAGTCGAATTGGATAGAAGGTTTTTTAAATTTATTATAAATATGGAGAAGGAAAAATTCATATATTTCACTCTCTCAAGAGATCAGGCAGTAGTAATAGTTAAATCAGGAGAAAAGGCTGTTGAGAAAGAATTTTTAGGTTATGAATGGTCCAAAAGACGTGGTTTCGAAGGAATGATTAGGCTAGGAGAGGGTAAATTATTTGATAAAGATAATCCATACAACGAAAAGAAGGTGTCTAGCTATATAAGGAAGAATATGCTTGGAAATACACCAGATTCAATAGATCCAAGTATTTCCGACCATCTTGCAGTACAAATATTGAGTCAGATGCTTGATTTCGATCATCCTGATTTGGACTTGAGGATATCGATAGATCCAAAATCAAAACTCAAGCAATCGACTAGATTTCCTAGTATTAGATTTGATAAGATAGCTCAACTCAAATATGGTAAAGCGCTTACATCAAAGAACCGCATAGATGGCGAATACTCTGTCATGGGTTCAAATGGAATAGATGGAAACCACAAGGAATTTTTAGTGAAAGGTCCTGGTGTAGTAGTCGGCAGAAAAGGCTCAGCAGGGAAGGTAGTATTCTCAGAAGGCAATTTTTGGCCTATTGACACAACTTACTGGCTAGATGCAGACCACAAAAAAATATCTCCTTTGTTTGCATATTGGCTATTGAAATGGCTAGACTTAACCACTTTAGTCGGGAAAAAAGCTATCGGTGTCCCAGGACTGAATAGGAAAGATGTACATAGATCCTTTATTCCAGATGTGCCTATTAGTATTCAAGAGAAAATCATAGGAGAAATCACAAAGATAGACGAGAATCTGAAAGATGCAGATCTACTAAAAATCTCTGTTATGGATAAATATCTGGCTTGACTATTCCTGCCTTTACTCCTTTTGATAATCCCAGTTATCGGAGAGTAGCTCCAGTCGGGCTGTTACACTCCTTAGTCGGTCCGTTGAGTGCTGTAACACTGTCCTCTCCAACCCTCGCTCCTACCCTCGCCCCGGCTTATGCCAGGTCAAGGGAGGGGGATACTTTTCTGCAGGGTAAGACGTAGGAGAGCCTGGGAGCTGGTCACACAGTTTTTAGAGACCCACCAGGCAGTGTGGTCGGTGTGTCCATTGACCTGAAAAGGGACCGGAAAGTCCCACACACTTTTACATAGGTGTGAATACTTTACTTTCCCCTTGCTTATATAGAGTGAATGCCGTGCAGGACAGCATAAACTCTGTTATCTTCTTATATATATAAGGAGAAAGTCTAATTTATGCGTGTCAGACAGTATTAAGGGAGAATCATAAGGGGAGAGGCTATATTAGCCAATTTATCAGCATATCCCTCATTCTTTTTGAGGGAATATAAATATCTATGGATTTGTTATTTCGTATCCTTGACCTCCAAATCCACTGCAACATCTCAGACAAAGCATAATCATCTTTTTGTCTCTTAGATAGTTTGTATCCTAAGTGAAATAGTAGATTAGCAATACCAGGGTTAATGTGTTTATTCACTATATAAGCTAATGCATGTGTTTTTGAATAAATGTTCGTTGCTTTTGATGAGTGTTGCAAGAAGTCAAGCATATCGAATTTGGTTGCACAAACTAGAAGGTTCGAGCTATTAGATTTATAGGTTGTCCACAGTTTAATTCCTTTTGTATGACCCTTATTATGAAAGAAGCTATTTACATATTTAGATAATATCATATAACTCTCCTTGCTCATTTTAGACATGCCACTTGAAGATAGGTTGCGTGTCTTGTCCTCAAAGCTATTCGCATTACTTCTACTATCAATTGTGATTAAATGTTTATAGTGATTAGGTATTATATTTGTCTGCATGTATCTTACATTTATCTGTCTGCCAATAGCTTTGAAATACATGTACATTAAACTACTTGATGCCATATAAGTCATGATGGTAGTATTTGCAAAACAGTCGTAAATATCCGGTGATTGATATGCTACTGCAAAATTCCCCATAGCATAAGCTCTACCTTGAAGCGCAGCTTCTTTAATGTCTAAATTGACCTCCATATCTTTATCAAGCCATTCTATTTTCTTATCCTTATGCAATTTAACTGTGGTTGATTTTTCCAATTCTTTTATAGTATCTCTATCTGTACGACATACATAAATAAAATCACTAATTACTTCATCTAAAATAAGATCGTATCCTGTATCTTCTATTAGCCTCAATGTACTCGTATCTATATCGAGCAGGAGACTATGAGTGATAACTACATTATCTCCTCTACGAACTGCATCAATAAACTCCTTCATCTTACTACCATATTGGCCTTGAGGCTGATACATACTGCAAGCAGTTTCATACCTATTGCACTCCGTAAGTGTTATGCAAGCTACTACAAACCTTTTATCAGGACTGTTGTTAATATAATTAATCGCCCAGGTACTCTTACCACTGCCCATAATTCCATCCAAAAACTCTATCAAAGTAATTCCTCCATAGTTTAATTTAAATTCTCTTTACTACAATAAAAAAGAGCAGTTTAGACACATGCTTAGGTGTAAAGTCTTAAATTGATTTGCAAATCAACCTTCTTTACTTCTGTCTTGCAGTCTCTGATTCCTGATCTCCTCCTTTCCTGACCTGCTACTTCGTCTGGGTTGTGTCGCGGCAAAAAGCGCCGCTCCTTTCATAAAGGGGTTGAATGCCCTCCTCGGCTTCCTTGCTTCTCCTACCTTGCGGTTAGTGCCTCCGAGCAAACCGCGCTCTCCGTTTCGTGAAGTTTTTGAAGGCCCTCCCCTCCCTCTTGCTTTCCTCGATCTGCTGGGCTAGCCTGGGGGGGTAGGGGGGGTTAGGCTTGAGTTAGCTAACCGGACCCGAAAAACTTTACGAAAGGAGCGCCGTACTTTGGCGCGACATAACGTGCCCGCAAAAGGCAGGCAGGGAGCCAAAAAAAACTAACGAGAGGAGGTGCGTAGTTTGCACCGACGCAACTTCACCGCAGACAGCGAGGTGGGAAAGCAAGCCACCCTCTTTTTTTATAGCTACATTTTTCTATATATTCCTTACCTCCATTATTCTTTTTGATTCGCTCTAGCTTGACTCCTGCAAGACAAGCAGAATGCCTCTTAACGGCGCTGTAAGGCCCCTAGAAGGCTTAGCAGCTTCTTTTGGGTATTCCTGTCTATCCTGCAGGTCAAGAGGGCTTAAAATGGCTTACATTGCATAAAGGTTTATCGGTGGTTTAGTTCTGGTTTAGTGGTACTTTGCAGGAATGACCATTCGACACCCTGGGGGACGTGGCCGTAAGGCTGAACACAAGCACATCACCTTCACCGTGAGCCTGCCGCCAGACCTTAAAGCCCTGCTCGATGACTGGACGACACCAGACACCAGCAGATCAGAAGTCGTGGCTCAGCTCATTCGAGACAAAGTGCAGTTAAAGGAACATCAAACTACTATTGAACCTTTAGCAGAGCTTGCTACTGATTCTCTCCTGCAGGTGGTGAGGGTCAAGGTTCCCTCTAGCCTGCATTGGAAGTCGCATCGTATGGCTGAGGTCGAGCAGATGCTCAGTGAGGGCAAGACCTTGAGGCGGGAAGGGTTGGTATGGGTCACTGAGAAGGGGCAGAAGCTCCAGCACAGAGCAGTGGAGGCACTGCTAAAGGTTGGCAACGTCCAGTGCTCCTAAAACGGTTAAGACTCTGCTCAAGACTAGCAACTTAACTAAAAGTCACGTACATTAGAAATATGAATCTCAGAAAGGCCACCTTAATTTGTATAGCTACCGCTTTGGGGTTTTCACACGCTAATAGCGAATCTATTCGACGAGAAGGAGTATACGGAAGCTTTAGCTTCTACCCCTATCAGGATCCCATTTCCGACGAACCAAGAGACTTTGCGAGTACTTTTGAAAAAGACGATAAAAGCGGGGATGTACAAGTTTCTTGGGAGTGCGAAGAGGATGGTTTGAACGTTTCTATTCGTACTGGACAGTATTTTAGTTCATCCGAGAAGGCAAAGGTTATATATAGACTTGATAAGCAGGATGCAGTTACATCTGACAATTGGGAGGCTTCTAATGAAGGAGTCGCTGTCTATATGCCAGCAGAGCTTGTCAGTAGTTTTACAAAGAAAGCTCTGAGAAGCAATCAGTTAGTAACGAGAACATATGACGATGACGGTACTTATAAAACGTATACCTTTATGCTGAATGGATTGGATGAAGCTTTAAATCATCTGCGTTGCATTAACTAATTTCCAAAGTCTGAAAAATCTGAAGCAATTTGATGTAGAGGCGAAGCTCGGGTTGGGTCCCTCAGTGCTGCTGTCCATAAGCGCGAAGCGCCCATATGAGGCATCCACAAAACAATTTTAATTGCTTAATTCAAGTCTTTCTTATCTTTGGGTACGAATTTTATATTATTGTAGCCTATTTTTTTCTTAGGAGAATAAGGTAGTACTGAAACGTTTTTAGCCTTTCTGTTTCTATATTTATGTTCCAGAAATATATAATAGACGTATGCAAAAGTAAGATAAAGTGAGACAAATATTGCTATGGGTACAGCTATGAATAGAAGCACGAAGAACAGTCCAAACAAAAAGCTTCCGATAATATCTAAACTCAGGAGATATGATAAGAACTTATTTGATGCATTTACGTATGCGATTGCCTCTGAAAAAACCTTAAAAATTAAATTAAGTGCGAGAAGTAATACTTGACCAATCATACCTGCAAGAGTTAGCAAGAATATTCCAGCTACTTGAAGAATTTCGAGTGCTATCTTTGGATTTATCAGTGCAAACGATAATGTCGCCAAACTCAGCATTTGTCGTCGCTGTTTTCTACGCACTCAGACCATCCCATACTCCTGCTTCCTTGAGCCTCGCCACCAGCAAAGCACCAGGCCGCTTAAGGTCTCCCCACTCCTGCACATCGGTTAGGAGCCTTGTGAGGGCATTCTGGAGCTTGTACAGGCTCCCTTCCCCCCTCCAATCACCCTCAAAGCACCGCCACAGGAGCCAGCACCAGAATTTCAGGTTGGTGGTGTCCTTGAAGGCTGTTGCAAAAACACGTCCTAGCCGCTCGATCATCTTTCCTCGGTCCTTTTGATGCACGTCGAGCAGCTCTGGCAGGGCATAGACGTACTCTCTGACACTGCCCAGATCCGGGGGTTTAGAGTCAAAAAGAGTATCGGGTTTGAGTTGGTCAGGGTTTTTTAACGTCCAAGCACACAGCGTCGTGTAGGACAGCTTCTTGTGCTCTGGGGACTGACTCTTAACCCCCCCCTGCTTCCAGGCTTGCAGGATGCTCCAGGCGGTGCGTGTACCTGACTGGGAGTCTGCCGTAAGGTCTCGGTATTTGGCTTTGAGATCCCAGTAGCGCAGTCGAGCCTGAACACCTGCACGCAAACTTACGGCGATCAGTGTCCCGTCCTTTCTTGCAAGGTTGTAGAAGGCGCTGGTGTGTCCCTTGGAGTGGATCAAGCCAAGTCGGTTAAGCGTCTTGAGGTGTTTGTAGAGCGTGACCTCGGAGAAGCCAAGGTGTGCTGCAAGTAGCTCTCCGCTGGTATGGATGACCACTTGAGAGACGCTGTAAGGCAGATTGCGAGCCTCCAGGCTGTCGAGGGCAAGCCTGTGGAGGAGCTGGTGGAGCTGTGCTGCATTTGGCGCGAGCTGGCGCTCTAGCGGCCTTAGAACGTCCTCGATGCAGGGACGCTGAATTGGGATATGAACGGTTACGGTAGCGGGAATGTGAGTATTAGCCACTTGAACGCCCTTCCCAAGGCGCATACACTACAGTCCACTGTCCAAGGTGGGCCGGGTGCGGAAACGCCTCGGTCTTTTTCTTTGTCAAAATTAGCACGTCTCGTATCTCCATTTCCACCTACGAAGCTCGGGGGATACGCTACACAAGTTTTGACTGTATTATCGGAGTCCATATGTCGATTGATATAACAAAAGTAAAAGAGCTACTGAGTGTCCTTAAATTTGAACTTTCTCAAAATATTTGGGAAATATCGTTTAAAGCACACAACAATTACAAGATCGAGGTTGATTTAACTTCAGGGAGGATTAATTATGGAGATCTCATAAAGATAGGAGATTTAACCACTTCTAATCTCACTATTCCAGAAAACTTAGTCGTTTTGGAATGCGTTGTCCGACTTCTTAACAAAGGATACAAACCGCAGAGCCTCTTTTTAGAAGAAAAATGGACCTTAGGAAGAACTGCCAAGGGTGGTAAAGCAGATATTACCGTAAGAAGTTTAGACGATAAAATATTATTTATCGTTGAGTGCAAAACATGGGGCAGAGAGTATAAAAAAGAAAAGGATGCCACCCAGTTAAAAGGGGGTCAGCTTTTCTCTTATCTTAGACAAGATAGAAATTGCCAGTATTTGTGTTTATACACATCGATAGTAGAGAATAATGCCGCAATATACCAAAATGCAATAATAAAAGCTAAAGACGATGATAAACTTATAGAGATGTTCGATAGTGGTGACAAAAACATAAAACTCTTCAGAGAAGCCAAAAACGAAGAAGAGATATTCAATGCATGGAAAGAGTCTTATTCCTGTTATTATCATCCCAATGGCATATTTGATAACGAAGCTAATGCTTACTCAATAGAACTCAAACCTCTGAAAATAAAAGATCTTAAAGCCCTTACTGATACAGATGGTGGATTCATTTATAATCAATTTGCAGAGATACTCAGACATAACAATATTTCAGACAGAGAAAATGCTTTTAATAAGATGATATCGTTATTTCTGTGTAAAATCGTTGACGAAAATAAAGATGAAGATGAAGTGGCAGATTTTCAGTGGCGGGAAGGCCAAGATACTTACGAAGAGGTGCAAGATAGACTGCAATTTCTATACAAGACGGGTATGAAGGACTATTTGAAAGAAGATGTCGTATATTTTGAAAATGATTATGTAGATAAGGCCTTTAAATATAATAGAGCCTCAGTGGCAAGAGAAGAGATAACCAAAATGCTAAAAGCGTTAAAATTTTATACCAATAATGAATTCGCGTTCAAAGAAGTTCATAACGAAAAACTCTTTGAGCAAAATGCAAAAGTGCTCAACGAAGTAATCCAATTACTACAACCCTATAGAATAAAATACTCTGTAAGAGAGCAATTCTTAGGTAATTTATTTGAATTACTCCTAAATGCAGGAGTAAAGCAATCAGAAGGGCAATTTTTCACTCCTATTCCCATAACCAGTTTTATAATCAATTCTCTACCGTTCGATGAAATGATAGAGGAGAACAAAAAGAATAAGAATACGAATTATCTACCAAAACTCGTTGATTATGCCTGCGGTTCAGGTCATTTTCTCACAGAATCTATCGACAGTATACAAAAGGCGGCTAGTAGACAAAATTTAGAGGAAGCAAAAAACACCTTGTGGTCACGGGATTACATATTTGGCATAGAAAGAGATTATAGATTAGCCAGAGTAGCCAAAATTGCGTGTTTCATGAATGGTGCTGGTAATATTAATATTATTCACGGAGACGGCCTAGAAGATCACATCGAACTCGGTGGATCGGAAACCTTCGACGTTGTAGTGTCGAATCCCCCCTATTCTATAAAAGATTTCAAACAGCATTTAAATCTGAGGCTCAATTCATTCAATAGTTTAGAATATCTAACGAATAATTCCAGTGAGATAGAAGTGTTATTTATCGAGAGAATGCATCAATTACTTAAGACTGACGGGTATGCAGGTATAGTGTTACCAAGTTCTATTCTATCAAATTCCGGAGTGTACATCCATGCGCGAAAAATTTTGCTTCAATATTTTTACGTGAAAGCCGTAGTTGAGCTTGGAGGAGGCACATTTATAGGCACCGGGACTACTACAGTTGTCCTTTTTCTAAAAAAACGTAGAGATAATGACTTTAGGCATTATACGTATAGGGCCGACGACTTATATAATTACGGAAATAGGAATGGTTTCGAATATAACGACAATTATTTATTAGAAGAATATTGTGAGCAAATAGATATTCCTATAGAAGATTATCTATTGCTTTTAAAAAGCAATTCAAACGGTAATTATGGGGTGCCGGAGGAATTTAAGGACACTGAATTATATAAATCTTATGAAGAAGAATTTGAAAACTTAACAGAGATCAAAAACGTTAGAAAAAGGCTTGCGGGTTACTCGATTATGGGCAATAATTCGCAAGTCGAATTGGATAGAAGGTTTTTTAAATTTATTATAAATATGGAGAAGGAAAAATTCATATATTTCACTCTCTCAAGAGATCAGGCAGTAGTAATAGTTAAATCAGGAGAAAAGGCTGTTGAGAAAGAATTTTTAGGTTATGAATGGTCCAAAAGACGTGGTTTCGAAGGAATGATTAGGCTAGGAGAGGGTAAATTATTTGATAAAGATAATCCATACAACGAAAAGAAGGTGTCTAGCTATATAAGGAAGAATATGCTTGGAAATACACCAGATTCAATAGATCCAAGTATTTCCGACCATCTTGCAGTACAAATATTGAGTCAGATGCTTGATTTCGATCATCCTGATTTGGACTTGAGGATATCGATAGATCCAAAATCAAAACTCAAGCAATCGACTAGATTTCCTAGTATTAGATTTGATAAGATAGCTCAACTCAAATATGGTAAAGCGCTTACATCAAAGAACCGCATAGATGGCGAATACTCTGTCATGGGTTCAAATGGAATAGATGGAAACCACAAGGAATTTTTAGTGAAAGGTCCTGGTGTAGTAGTCGGCAGAAAAGGCTCAGCAGGGAAGGTAGTATTCTCAGAAGGCAATTTTTGGCCTATTGACACAACTTACTGGCTAGATGCAGACCACAAAAAAATATCTCCTTTGTTTGCATATTGGCTATTGAAATGGCTAGACTTAACCACTTTAGTCGGGAAAAAAGCTATCGGTGTCCCAGGACTGAATAGGAAAGATGTACATAGATCCTTTATTCCAGATGTGCCTATTAGTATTCAAGAGAAAATCATAGGAGAAATCACAAAGATAGACGAGAATCTGAAAGATGCAGATCTACTAAAAATCTCTGTTATGGATAAATATCTGGCTTGACTATTCCTGCCTTTACTCCTTTTGATAATCCCAGTTATCGGAGAGTAGCTCCAGTCGGGCTGTTACACTCCTTAGTCGGTCCGTTGAGTGCTGTAACACTGTCCTCTCCAACCCTCGCTCCTACCCTCGCCCCGGCTTATGCCAGGTCAAGGGAGGGGGATACTTTTCTGCAGGGTAAGACGTAGGAGAGCCTGGGAGCTGGTCACACAGTTTTTAGAGACCCACCAGGCAGTGTGGTCGGTGTGTC
>MWWH01000123.1_pt1 | contig 19670 bp, 25 predicted proteins | sample 1047231 | NCBI WGS metagenome assembly MWWH01 (sample SAMN06349967, study PRJNA376086) | soil metagenome | isolation source: MG3-2 sample Antarctic (ecotone) soil | place: Antarctica | collected 2015-01-13 | reverse complement strand
GTGCAAGCTGATAAATCTATTTCCCTGGAAAAACAACCAAAAAAAACGGAGCAGCAGCGAGAACCTGAAAAGCCCTGGGTTGGAACGGCAGCACTTCGTAATCTGAGCAGGAAGCGCGAAGCATCACAAAATTTGGACGCCCAAAACATTAATGTTGGGCGTCCAAACAATGAAAGTTTGGACGTCAAGACGCCCAAAGAAGCGGTTTGGACGCCCAAAAATGAACGAATAAGTGACGATTTGGACGTCAAGACGCCCAAAGAAAATAATTTGGGCGCCCAAAATTTTAATAATCGGGGGAAATGGGTCAAGTATGAATCGCAACGCACGACCGACCGCTTGAGTCTTCGCCCGAATGCCGAAACGCTCCATAAATTTAAGGTTTTCTGCACGGAAAAGAAGTTGACGCTAACCGAATTTTTTGAGATTGCCGGGCAGAAACTAATCGATTTGGACGCCCAAATTCCAGAATCTTTGGGCGTCTTGACGCCCTATGATGATAGAAGATTAGATATTCTATATAAAACCGACGCCCGCATCATCAATCTATTCCTCGAATACAACAAAATTTTTAATGAAAAAACCGATTGGAAACCGAAAGATGATGCTGTCGGAGTCAAGTACAACGACGTCGATTTGCGGATGATTGAAATCGGAATCATCCAGACGCAAGCCAACATCTTGGAAGGCGAGTCGGGAACCCGGGTCGAGCGGTTCAAATACTACACACGCGAAATTGATAAGTTTACAGCTCTCGGGTACAGCGAGCAGATGCTCGATGCAGTTTTGGAAATCCATCGGAAGCGATGGAAAGAAATAACGGGAAGGGAAATTGACCTTTCATTTTGGAAAGCAAAAACAAAACCAAAATCATAAGAATGTTTTGAAATAGGAATTTGAAAACTTTAATCGAATGGAAAATCCTCAGATAGAAAATTACATAGTTTTATATAAATTAGGTGAAGGAGGTTTTGGGACGGTATATCTTGCCCAACACGAATTCACGAAAGAACTTTTTGCCATAAAATTTTTACAGCGTGCCGACGAAGAAATTCAAAAAAGATTTTCGAGAGAAATCAAACTGCTCAGTCATTTGAAAGACATCCCGGTAATTGTGGATATATTCGATTACGGTTATTACGGAAATCTTCCGTATTATGTGATGGAGTATTGCCAGCAGGGAAGCCTTCGTAAATCAGTTGGTTTTTCCAATTTAAAAATGGCGATGATTGTGTTAAATCATATAAGTTTCGCTTTGACCAATGTTCACCATCACGACGGGTTCCATAGAGATGTTAAGCCAGACAACATTTTGAGCACTAGTCATCCAGACGGCAGTCCATTATTTAAGCTCAGTGATTTTGGGCTATCGAGAATTGCAGATACGTCTTCAACCTTTACGGCAAATCCAATGGGGACTTTCTTATACGCAGCGCCGGAAATCTTGAAAGGACATGATTACACAGACAAATCCGACATCTATTCTCTAGGGATAACCATGGTTGAACTTATGACTGGCAAAAGAGATGAAAAAGGACTTGGTTTAATCAGCGGCTCTGCCAACAATCGAATGATCGTAGAAGCGCTCAAAACGTTACTCCAAGCGATGATTCTTGAATCACCCGCAAAAAGACCGACCGCTCACGACGTGTGGGAGCGAGTTGATAAATTAATAGTCTTATCTAACAAAAGAGAGGATTACCATTATAAGAAAGTTGACATAGTAAATAAGTAAAAAAAATTCGTTATTTTCGGACTACCCCGCAGCAAGCTGCCGGGGCATTCGCCCGAAAATTAGTCGGTCAAAGCACCGACTACCACGAATTTTAAGAACAAAGACTCAAGCCCTTTCAGGGCTTATAAATCGTAAAGCCGCAGCAAGCTGACGGGGTATTAAACCCAAAGTGAATAAAACTTGCCGAAATCTTTGATCTCGCAATTATTTGCTAATAAGATTTCGTTTTCAAATATACGATTATTCTTGTGTCAAAAACACTCACGCACCGTCAAAAACGGTCAAAAGTATTAGCAAAGATTCTATTTGGAAAGGGACGTTTAGCGAAAACCCAAATAATGTAACGATTTAAGTAAAAGTCTGTTCCTCCGTTCGGCGTCCGATAAGAACCAATATGTAATTATGGACGAAAAATACAATCCAAAATATGAAAGCCAGATTGCCGAATTAGCGGATAAACGACTGAGAACTAAAAACTATAATGTCTTCGATAATCAAGCTCGCGTTTATTCACGAAAGAACTTACCGGGGCTGGTTGAGCAGGGTCGAACGACTCGAAGCGATTGCTAAATTCTTATCAATCGAGAAAAAGAAAAACTGGTGTCAGCGGGAAGTGTTATCAGACCGGCTTAAAATGCTCAACTCCAATTTTATTAACCGGCATATGCAGAAAACTATGTCTTCTCAGAACCCATAGGGCTATTTGCATTTTTGTGCGGATCGGCTCTTTGCGGCGAGGCATTCAAAACCAATGGATTTTCTTGATCTGGACGAATGGCGAACAATTAACGTCGAGAAAAAAAACGACGATGAATATCACGTTCACGCCGAACCGATCCGTAAACCGCCGATTTGCCTTAGTTGCGGTAATTTCACCGAACAGCGCAAAGACGGCAGACTCCGCCAAGTGATTTTTGATTTACCGAACCGTAAACGAAAAGTCGGCATTTATCTCAACCGCCAAAGATACGAATGTCTCAAATGCGGCAAATACTATTTAGAATCGCTGCCCGGCGTCTCTGACAGTCACAACGCTACAAAACGGCTAATCGAGCATATCGGCATTGAAGCATCGGTCCAGACTTTTACTAATTTAGCGCGCGAAACCGGATACAGCATTTCTAAGGTCAAGAGTCTTTTCCAGGAATATGCCGACGAGCAAAAAGAGAAGTGCCGGTTTGAAACGCCGACAATTCTCGGAATCGACGAGGTTTACATCAAAAAGAAATATTACAGCGTTTATGCCAACGTCGGCGAACGTACTATTTTCGATATGGTCGAGGGTCGCCTGGAGGCAGATGTTAATACCCGGCTAATGAAGATCGAGGATTATCGAAGAATTAGAGTGGTGGCGATGGATATGTGGGATCATTACCGCACGTCGATTGCCAGCTGCCTTCCCCAAGCTGAGATTGTCGTCGACGTATTCCACGTCGTCCGCGGCGCGACAGAAGCTTTCGATACTGTCCGCAAATCGCATCGCTCAAAACTTACCGAAGAGCAAAGAAAAAGCATGTTAAAGGATAAAGACCTCTTGCTTTTGCGCGCTTTTAGATTAAAGACTGAGGAGAAGAAAACGGTTAAAGCATATCTCGACAGCTATCCGCGACTCAAAAAAGCGTACCAGGCAAAAGAAGAGTTTTCCGACATTTACCAAGCCGGTTCGGAAGGCAAAGCCAGAAAGCTCTACGCTCAATGGCTCACTAATCTGGATAAAGACATCCGACCGGCTTTCGAGAAATTGATCACTTCGGTAACCAACTGGAATAAGGAGATATTTAACTATTTCAACCATCTCGGCGTCACGAACGCTTACACGGAATCGCTCAACGGTTTGATAAAACTCGCCAGCAAAATAGGACGCGGATATAAATTCGAGGTGCTGCGGGCGAAAATGCTGCTGGCGCTTAATCTGCACAAAAAGAAATCCACCGGCTTTGACAAAGCGGGACTCAGGGAGAGGTACGCCGACACGTTTTCAACGTTCATCGAACAGCCGCGAATAATCAATTACGGACCTGATATAGCTCTCTTAATCAAGGAGATGGAGAAAGGCACTTTCTAGCCCGATCCGCACAAAAATGCAAATAGCCGAGAAATGAACAATTCGCATATTTTTAATCGGTGTAACCGGCGTTGACGAAGCACCGGCGAAGTTTTGTTTTTGCAGTCGTTTTTGCTTTCGGTTTGGATGGAACTGGTGTCGGGCGATTAATCCTTGAAAGCAGAAGATTTATATCTGATAACTTAAAATATTTGCGCCCGTTTCTGACAACTGGTGCAGGCAAACCGCCATCTTCGATATAAAAAGCGAGCATCGACCGCGACAGCATCGCAAACCCGGGACGCGCCAGTCGTTTGCGCGTTTCTCTTTCCGACACTTCAGTATTATTCATAATAATTTTCAGCCGGCGGTTTTAGGTTTTTCGATACGATTTAACGGGCGCCGGTATGAAGAAACTTACAAAGCCAAATTCCAGCGCACAAGATGCAAAACCAAAAAAGCAAAAGACATCGTTTGATTGATGTCTTTTGCTTTTCAGGTGTAGTAAGTGTTCGACTTTTGGGAGCGGCTTGAAATGTTTATGATTCGGCACGAAAAATTTCCCGAAACGATGCTGACTACATTAAGAATTTCGCCTGGATTATCTCATCTTCAGCCTTTGGATTGGTCTTAACGAGACTTAAAAGCTGCTGCACTTTCGACACTGCCAACTTTTGGACTATCACTTCAATTCGGTTAGCCACCTGCCCGCATTAAAATCAATCGTTATGGTCTGAAACTGTCCCGATTCCGAATGAAAAAACTGCGATCCAGTGCTGTTTAGAACGCCTTCAATGACGTAAGCGGGCAGAAACGTCCCGTTCAACTGAGTTAACGTGCTAACGGTTGAGCCATTTGAGCTTGGCGTAATTTATTAAAGCCATTGCTTTAACCTTCGATTAAATCGATAAATAATCCGTGCAACCGTCCGCGAGTTCGGATACTCTCGGCGACATCGCGCTCGACCATCCCCGCAGGCAGGCGAAGCGTGATGTCGTGTTTTATCGGCGGCGCGGTTTGCACCGTGCGCTCTTCGTCAACCGTTTTTGTTTTGTCGCCGAATTTGGAAAACGCCGTCAGCGCGCCCGTCGCGCCCGAATTCAAGTCGGAAGAAGACGGTGCGCTGGATTTGTCGCGGAAATCGTAGTTTGCGCCCGTTTGCTGTTTGAAAGAATTTGAAGCCTTTGGACTGCCAGCCAAAGCGCGACCAGCCAATCCCGCGCCGAGCGCAATACTCGCGTAAAGAGCCGCCGCCGCGAAATGGTTTGCCGCCGCGCCCGGATTGAAAAACAAAGCCGCGATTCCTTCGGCTGTCTGATAAATCGCTTTAATCGCCGCCGTGCTGGAAATATGCGCCAATTCAGCCGCCGCCGCTTGCTTTAAGGCTTTGCCGATTGAATTGCCGTATAAAATGTAACCTTCGATTGCCGAACCGAACGCCTGAACCATATTTTTTGCGGCGTTCTGAACTGTGCCGCTCAAACTCTTGAAAACGCCTTCTAAAGTTTGACCCTGCGCGATTGCTTTATTAACTTTGCTGTCGGAATCTTCGCCGAAAATATTGTCAATCGTGTCGAGCGTTCCTGTTTCGGGCTGCGCTTCCGGCACGACACGCGGGCGCGTGTTAGCGCCGTCGGCTTGTCCTTCGGTTTGCACGCGAAGCAATTCTTTTAATTGTTCGACCGTATAGCCGAGAGCGTCGGCGCGTTTTTTTATCGCTTCGGTAACTTCTGGGTCGGCGAGTAATTTATTTAAATCATCGAGCGGCGTTGTCGCGCCCTTGCCACCGGCGCTCAAATTTAAATCACGGAAAATATCGTCAACCGTTTGCAGAGCTTTATTAAACGAATCAACATTGCGAACGGTCGTCGCATTAAAAGCGGCGCTGATTTCAAAACCGATTGCCTTGATGCGGTTTGTGATTTCCGATTTTTTTTCAGCCGAAAGCGCGGGATTTTTTAATAATTCTTCGTTTACGCGCTGCTCGAATTTGAGCGATTGATAAATCAAATTATCGCGTTCGGCGAGATATTTCTTTTGCGAATCGTTGGAAGTTTTTTGGCTTAGTTCCAAATCGGAAAGTTTTGCATCCGTCGTTCGCTTATTCGATTCGATTTGGCGTTTTGCATCATCTTCGGATAGTTTGGCGCGTTCGGTTGTTTCTTTTTTGACCGTTTCGGTAATCAGTTTTTCGATTGCCGCTTGGCGTTTCGCGCTTTCGTCGTCAATTTTATTGAGTTCGTTTTGAAGTTCGAGCCGCGCCGCTTTTATCACCGCCGGATTTTTCGGATTTTTTTCTCTTGCCGCTTCAAAATCACTGGCATTTACGGCAAGCTGTTTGGCTCGTTGAACAAAAGTAACTTCATTCTTCAAATAAGCATCACGAAAGATTTCGGCGGTCGTGCTGCTTTTTTTGTAATACTCGTTTAAGGCTTCCTGCGCTTTCTCAAAAGCTGTTTTGTCGGCGTCTTCGGTCGCCTTCAAAATTCTTTTGTGAGCTTCTAAAGTTTCTTTTTCGTAATCTTCGCGGGCTTTGGCGGCGTCTTTTTCAGCCTGCAAATTTGGTAATTGAAGATTGTCGGTTTTCGGTTTTGAATCGGTCGGCTGTGCGTAGTTAATTACTCTGGGCGCGTTGCCGCTCATATCGGCTTGCGGCACGGTTGCGCCTATCGCGTCCGTAATACCGCGCGAAATTGCGCCGAAAATGGCAGTTGTAATTCAATCAACTATTTTTCCTTCAGTAAAAATTTCTTTTAACCGTCTGCCAATATAACCGCCGACAGCTTCAAGAACTTTCGAGATACCGAACGTAAAACCTTCGCCCAATTTTTCGGCAAGAACTTCGCCGACCGCTTTAAAGTTGCCGCCTTTGGCATTGATTTCTTTAAGCGTGTCATCTAAAACTTTGCCGATTTTCGCGCCCCATTGTTTTACTTCGCCTTGATTGTTCGCCAAAAAGGTTGAAATATAATTCAATCCTTTTGTGAACGCGGGCGTAAATTCTAAAGCAAATCTTGCGGCTGTGGTTTTTAATTGAAGCCCGATTAAATCAATCGTATCGCCAAATTTATCGCCGGATTTGATTGCTTCGTCATCTAAAATCAGTCCGAGTTCGTGAGCGCGTTGTTTGACGCCCGCAATACTGCCGTCAAACTCTTTTACAAATGGAATCAAGTCAGCAGACGTTTTCCCAAAAACACGCATTGATGCGGTCATCTGGTCTGCGCCTTCGGGGTATTTAAGGATTGTTTTGTAGGCTTGTCCGAGTGCGGTTTCAAGGTCGCCGGAAGTAACGCCGAGCAATTTAAGCGACTCTTGCGCTGTTTTGTTACCCAGCTCGGCTTCTCCAAGCGTTTTTGCAAATTTATTTATGGACGAAGAAACTTCGCTGAACGCTACGCCGCCCTGCGATGCTGCAAAGCGCAAGGCTTGAAGCGTTTCAGTTGAAATTCCGGTTTTGGCGTTTGCGTCGTTTATTTCGCTGGCAAATGCGCTCGCATTGTTCGCCAACGCAAACAAAGCCGCGCCCGCACCGACTGCGGCAATGGCAATTCCGGCGACGGCGGTCGCGCCGATTGCCGCAACGCCTGATAGAGTTCCGACCGACGTTCCCAAAATATTTACGTCTTTCGTATAGCCGGAAATAAGCCCGTCGGTTTTACCCGTCGGCGCGTCGATTGTTTCGATGTCTTTTTTTATGCTTTTTGAATCGCGGTCAACCGCCGCGCGCAATTCTTCCAACTCTTTTTTTGCGTCGGTAGTATTGGCGGAAATGCGGAAAAGAAGTCCTATATCTGACGAACCAAACATCAGAAATAGAATAAGTTTTCTAAAGTGTGGTTATTTTTGGCAGGATTTTTTAATATGAAAAAATGATGAATTTAACTTGCCACTCGTGCGGCGCAAATCAGCATTTATTCAGGCACGAAAAAACTTTTACGCCGCTCGGCATAAGTTTATTTGCGGGATTAAGTTTGACTGGAATTGTCGGCTCGGTAATGTTTATTTTTTTCGTGCCGTGCGGATTCGCGCTTTTTATAACCGGATTGGTCTTTTTATTGGTTACGAAAAAACCGATTTTGAAATGTGGAAACTGTCAAAAGCTGATTCAGTCTTGATTCTATTTAGTTTATCTATATTCAAACAAATCTTTTTTACCAAACGGTATATTCCGCATCAGACAAGGTTTTTTCATCATTCGATTGACTTTCGTTTTTGCCAAGCAAGCCGCCTAAAATCTCATTGGCAAGATAATCAACGCGTGCTTTTTCCGCTTGATTGTCATAAATCTGAAGTCGCAACGTGCAAGCCAAATCAAAATCGAGCGCGGCGATTTCGTTTTTTATTCCTGCCAACTCACTTGCCCGCTTTGCGCTGTTTCTTGCTGTGAGAGCCAAGAAAAGGACTTGATTCGGGTCTTTCAGAAAACATTGCGAGCATCGCGCTCGCATCACCTCTCGCCGTTTCGTATTGAAATAAAAATTCCAAATCTTTTGCCGGTATGCGCGACCAGTGAAATTCTTCGGGCGCGGGATTTTCCGACATTGTGATTTTCGGATTAACGCTATTTGAACAAACGCGATTACGAATTTCGATAGCTTTTTTTACATTCTTGCTTTCGACTTCTTCGCTTTTTGTGCCGTCCGCGTCGTCCGCGTCGAGTGTGCCGACGCCTTGTTTTAACCATTCTTCTTTTGCCGCACTCGCCGCCGATTGCGGCAATTCGGCTAAATCAAAAATGCTGGCAACCGCCGTCGGTTTAATTCTTTCGTAAAACAAACCCGACGGCGCTTTGACGATTACGGTTTCAGGTTTAATATTCGCCAGGGCTTCGGCAAAACTTAATTTGTTATCCATAAATTATTTAAGAAAAAGGTGAAGCCGTGCTTTTTTTAATTCACGACTCAGATATAGATTAGATTTTTATTGAGCGGTCATTTTTGGCGGCAAGCGAGACAATCCAAAAGAAAAAGACATCAATCAAACGATGTCTTTTTCATTTGTCAGAATTATTGGACATCAAATTTTTGAACATCTCCGCGCCTTTTGCTTGCGTTTGAGCAATCATCTTTCTTACTTTCGCCAAAGTATTGATTGACCGCAAATATCGCTTTTGAGCCATATCAAGTCGCTTATCAACATAAATTCCTTCTTCAGCTGAATGGCTTTGGGAAGTGAAGTTATGATGATAGGTTTCTAAATTCTGAAGCCGAAGCCAGCGCATAACGATTTCATCAATCAACATCTTTTCAACGAAAGTTGAGTTTAGATAACCTAATTCGGTTTTCATTTCTTTGGTATATCGTTCGGCACATTCCTTTATAAATGGACTTGTTGTCTCTCTTAAAACTTCCGAAAAAACTTGGCGTTGCAGATTTCCGGCAGATCGGTAAAGTGCTGGGTATTTGTCCAATTCAGCAGATAATGCTTTTAAGTCTTCCGGCTTTGGATCGGCTTTATCAATTCTTCTTACCAGAGCAACCATATCTTGAGCGTTTTTAATTTCTACCTGTTTATTCATTTTCGCTTTTTTCTCCACTGCCTTTTATGTTGATGAAAGCCGTTTATCAAAAATAATGCGTCAACAAGACTTTGATTTATTTCCGAAAGCGCGTTTAATTCATCATCTATCAATTCGGCTTTCATTCTTTCGCTTTTTCGCTTTTCCTTTTCGATTTCTTTTAATTCGCCTCTGCCTTCCTCACATCTTTCCAACAGCGCAGCAACTTCGCCAGAGCCGACGTATTCAGACTTAACCTTTCCGTTAATTCTTTCTTTCCGATAAAAGTAACTTCGATTTCCGCGTGTTTCCCAAGCCATAAAATTAGACTCCGTCTGTGCTACACATTTTATTTTGCCCCGTTTTTATTCGAGCTTGTTTATATCAATTTCAATTCGCGGGTTTGTTTTGTCGTCGAAGCGGAAAGCGTGAATTTCGATGATTTGCCGGTCATCGGCAAAGCAGATGCCTTTGAGCGCGTCCTGGCTGATTTTCAATCGGTTATCAAGGTCGCCGATTCGTTTCGGGCGAAACACTCTGAAAGTAATCACCAAATCGCCGTCGAGCAGCTTCGCGCCTTGCCGCTTTGCCAAAACTGCAATATCAGACTTAAATTTTCTACCTTTGGCGGAAACAATACGCCGACCGGCGAAAGTGGCGTAAAGATTATTGACTGACGGCGGATAAGGCAAAACCAATTTAATTTCGTTCATTGCGTTTTATTCGCCGCCCGGCTTTCACAGCCAAACGGACAAAACCATAGATTGCCGTTTTCGGTAAATTTCATTTCTAAATTACAGTTTGAGCAACTCGGCGAAATGATTTGTTTTTCAATAAAATTTTCAGGAGTATCTACTAACTGACCACTGACAAAAGATGACAAAACTGTCACTAAATCAGTTTCGTCACCTTTTGTCAGTGTAGAGTTTAGATATGTTCCGAAATTTCTTCTTTCATCTAAAACTGATTTCAGTTTAGTTTTCCAGTTCGTCTTCATCGATTACCTCGGCTTCGAGCGACGGGTGAAAGTAATACCGTTTGGTGTGTCTTCCAACGCCAGCGGCAGTAATTTCTTGAAGGTATCCGTAATCGACGAGCAAGCCTAAAACATCATCAATACTTTCGGAATTATTCAAACCGCTCCATTTTTTTCGACCTATTTCACGTTTTGTAAAGCCCTGGTGTAATTCTCCCGCTTTAATCTTTCCGATAAAAATATCAGCCAGGGAAAAAATCTGGTTTTCTCCTAAAGCAAAAACCCTTTTTGCATGGGAAATCAAAATTTCGGTGTAGGTGATCGCCTTTAATGCCGTCTCCTCCGATATTTCGTCCGGGAAGAACGCAGCTTCAATGTTTTCGAGGCAGTGGAATATCAAAGCAATTGCAAAACAATTTTTAGGGATTTTATACAGGAACGAAGAAAAAGCTTCGTCTTTGTTCTGCATTCTTTCGGCTTCGACTTCGTTTTCTTCAGCCCAGAGGTCAACAACTTTCTGAGCGGCGGAGTTGAATTTAACTACATGAAAGACATCGCCGTTGTGACCGATAACTTTTCCGTGAAAATTAAATTCGGCAATAATGTGGAACACTTTACATGCTTTGTTAAACCCCATCCGCATCGCGTCGTAATCGCTCTGGGTCGGTTTTTTCATTCTCCGGCGGATGTCTGGGTAAACAAACACAAAACGCTGCAAAAACCCGTCGGAGTTATCAAAAGAATAAGCTTCGGATACATACTTTTGAAGTTTTGACGGCTGAATGCCTCCTATTATCGAAAGAGTGCCGCTCGTTATCTGGGTTTCACGCCCATCGGAGCGGGCAAGCTCGTAGGAAATGGCACCTTTCCATAGTTCGAGAAAGAAGGCACGCGCCGATTTGTCGTAATCGGCTTCGAGCGATCTTAGCCAGCCGGCAAGCTCGTCACGGAAAAGCATAAAACCGATTGGATTGTCGGCTAGAAACTGAATCAGCTTCGGACTGGTAATATCATTTGTTTCAAAACGCTTTAATACCGGTTCTTTGGGTTTATTCAAGCTGGCAAGCTGAAGTTTTAATGCCGCTGGGTCATTGCCCTTAAAACCTTTATAAATCCTATCCGAGAGTTTTTCGTACAGCTTCTTTTCGATTTCGTAATCAGCTTTGGCGATTTTGTTTTCTTTCTGCGCTTCCGCCTGAAGCTCTTGAATCGGTTTGCGTGTTTCGTCTAAAGCCGGTGTTTTCTTGCTCGACGGCGGACCAACGAGACCGCCGTAAAGATTTGGCGGAACACACCAGTCGGAATGCTGAACCGGTTTGAGGCGAATTCTCGAACCTATTACACTTCCGGCACTGACAATAGCTGACAAAACCAGAAAATCAAGCGGACAGCCGATTACCGCAGCTGCCGGAACCAACCAATCGATTAGCAGCTTCGGCAGGCAGTCGGTATCAATTTCCTGAACTGGCTTTAATACGAAATCGAGCGGTTTTGGCTCTTCTAAAAATACCGGAATAACCAGAGCCGGATCGGCAGTGGTTCCATTGGTATTCGGCGACGGCGCGCCCGTGGACTGTCCGAAATAAATTGGAGGCGTGTTTGCAGTAACTCCCAGCCAGTCTTGAACCTTGCTCGCTAATTTCTGATCGGTAAGGTCGGCGAGTTTAGGAAAGCCGAAAACTTTTTCGTTGCGAAGCCGTCTCTCGGCGGTTGTCTTGACGGCGCTCAACCGGTCGGACAACTCATTATCGCCGCTTGCATAACAAACCGCGCGAATAAAGTTCTCTGTTTCGCTCCGGGTGTATCCGTTATTGAGCATTGCGCCGCTTACGGCAAGACTTAGTTCGTGCCGGATACCATTGCGCCAAAACTTTGAAACGATACAGGCGGACGCAAGCAGCGCGACGGCGCGGCGCAAATCTTTTGCATCTATTCGCGCCGGTTCGCCCGTGTTCTGCCATTCAATAATTTCGCCCGTTTCGTGCATTGACGGCGGAAAAACGGTTTGTCCGCCGGTCGAGCGAATTTCGACAATACTTTCGCCGAATTCAAACTTTTCCATTTTCGGAAAATCCGAGACGTAAAGCCGATGCGAACGCGGTTTGCTCGTCCGTCCGAAAACGGCTTCGGTTTTCGGTAAAAAGTAATCTGCCATTTTCACGGCTTCCGGCGAATCCAAATCAATATCAGTCAAACCATTTGATTTACTACCGAGAAGAACGCCGATGTTTTGCGGGTGTCCGTTAAAATACTTCGGCAATTCGCTTTCGTCGGCGGAAAAGTTTTCCCAGTTTGTTCGGTTCGGATTTTTGCCGTTCTTTTTCGGGTTATTCTTATCAAACGCTGGAACGGGCAACGGCTGCCAGCCGCGCCGCCGGTAATCGGTCGCCGTTTCAAGAAGCGTCTTTTTATTTTTGCTGTGGTTTTTTGGTAAAAAGTTGGTCATCCTATTTTCACCTCCAAAGCGTTTAGTAAATTTTTCTCGCATTTTTCGGCAAATTTTCTTTGTAGATTCGGCGGTAAAATTCGGAGCGAATCAGAGCATTTCCGGCATAATCCATATTTGATTGCCGCCGCGCTCGGTCTTACCCAAAGCCCGAAACTCGCAAGAGTTTCAAACCATTGCAGACAGCAGTAGCACCGCGCGCGCCCGCGTCTTTCATTTTCCGGCTTTGTATGAATCGCGGTTATTGAAGAAAATTTTAATTGTCCGATTCGCAAAGGCGTGTTAATATGCTGGACAGATAGTTTTTTAGTTATGTATTTTCGAGCGTCAGGGCTTGCCAGAGCCGCGGCGCTTTTCTTTTTTTTATTCATCATTTACCTCATTATTCTTTTAGGATTCCAATCTTCAGTCGAGTCCAACCAATTCTGTAAATCAGTTTTTAGGACGAAAACGCGAGCGCCGGTTTTCTTTGCTCTTAAGTTTTTCGCTTTGATTTGTCGTTTTACATGCGAGAGAGACAGCGAAGTGATTTCACTTACCTCCCTGACCGAATAAGCCATTTTTTCCTTTGTCTTCAAAGCGGTTGTAATCATTTTTGTAACTCCTTAGTGATATTCCGAACCCGGTGTTTTTATTTATACAAAACGTTTTTCGGCGTAATGCATAACATTTCGTTGCAAATACTATTTGCGTTTGCTAGGCTTCATTATTCACAGCTACTTGCTGAACCGCAAGGAAACTTCTTGCATCTTTGGCGCATTTTTAGTCTTAATTTAACTTTAAAAAATACAACGAAATGTTATGCAAAAAACTAGGCAGAAAATTAAAAAGCCGTCAGCCGAATTTTTTAAGTTTTTGGAGATGGTCAACCTTGTGCGCGGGTCCGATCTTCCCGTTTACAGAGCTTTGGTAAGACATTACGAACCCGAATGCGTAGAGAAATGGGGAAACACTCCCGAAGCCGTTCGCAAAGCTCGGGATGTCGCGGGCGCGCTGATTTTTAAGTTTCTCTTGAATAGTCCCGAAAAGTTCAGGGACTATATTTATGAAGAAGCAAATCCTAAAAAAGTAAATCCCATTGACACTGACCGAGTGCTAAATAGTTACGAGACTTTCAGAAACAATTGTGAAACCCTTGAACATGTCACCGGCATGCTGAACCGTAAATCAATGGATTTACAAAGCGTCCAAAAACGCGCTGACCAAAAAACATTTATTGCCATGACTCCGCGGACAGTGATTATTAACTTAGATTCTTCCGGAGAATTTGATTATGAAGTTGTGGGTTTTGACCTTTTTAAAGGTTTTGATTTTACACGCTTCAGGATTTGCCCGATTTGCGAAAATATCTTCTGGACGGCGCGTAAAGACAAGAAAGCCTGCTCCGATTCAAACTGCTCGAACGCCTACCGGCAAAGAATCTACCAGAGCCGAAATAAAGCCAAAATCAGCGAACAGCGCTCAAGAAACTACCGTTACAAAAAGGCAAATCGAAAACAAAGCTCGACGAATTAATAAAGCTACGCGCCAGGTAGAATAATTAGTTTGATTTTCAAACAGCAACAGTCAAAGTTTTCAGAACTAACCGAAGGATCTTTTTGAAAAACTCAACGGTTTGTAACTAAAAATGAAGCGAATAGAAATATTTCAAAGAAAAATTTTTGGAGCATATGTAAACTCGATACTGACAAAAGGCGACAAAACTACTGCATTGCTAGTTTTGTCGCCTTTTGTCAGTGGTCAGTTAGTAGATACTCCGGAAAATTTATTAGTCGGCTTTAGTTGTAAATCGCTAAATGCCCGACGACTGCAAAGCCATCTTCGACGAATTTATGAACATAAGTTTTCCCGTCTCTGAAGAAAACTTTCGTCTCGTCGAGTGATGCTTTTTTATTCGGGTCAACAAAGATTAAGTATCCGATTTTTATTTCCTCCACACTCGAATAACCGGTTACCGGATAAGCAACTACACCGTCCTTGCCCTTGGTTACCAGCCTGTTGATGTCGAGCAACGTTGCAGCTGCTTCGGTTTGCTTTACAATTTTGCAACGCGCTGCTTTTCTTGGGAATTTAATAACGTTATTAAGCATTTTTCACCTCTTTTTCAATATTTATTCGTGCATGTCCCTTACTTAGAAGCAATGAAGCAAACAAATCGGCTTCCAATTCTGCGCTAAGTTTTTGCCGCCGGTCGGTAATTTATTTATTGAGTTTCTTCATTCCCCACGAAATAATTTTTCGTTTTCGTCTGTGCGGAAGACGCGAGTTGATGAAAATATATTTATCGTTGCCGTCTCTTACCGCATAACCGGAACTTTCAAGCGGCGCGGGAACGATTAGAACGCCGTCAATCTCGAAAGATTTTTTGTAGATTCGCTGGAATTGTTTTTCGTTCATTGTTTTGCCTCCGTTTTTTCTTCGCTTAATAATTCAAATTCGCGTAAAACGATTTGAATTAAGTAGTCAGCCTTTTCCTTAGCTTTTGGCGAAAGTTTCCCGTTGTTTTCTGCAAGATTATTTATTTGTTTCATTGTTCCACCTCCAAATCGCGCTCGACGCGAACGACAACGCCGAGCAGCTTTACTTCTTCGGCTTTGAAGTTAGAACTCCATTTCCGGTTATTGTGCAGAAAGATGTCGCCGAAAAACTCGAAAGCGAATTTTGCCGTTCTCCCGTTTGGCGTGTCGAAAACGTAAAGATTACGCTCGTTAAATTCGGATACTTTTTTTACAATCAACTTATCGCCGTCAAAGATTTTTATATTGTTCAAAGTTGAACCGCACACTTCGACGGCGAATAACTCATCCGCTTTTGCGCCGGGAAAACCGCTAATTGTTCGCTTTTCCTTTTTGAATTCGTTATTATTTTTCATTGTAGATTCACTCCATTTAATTGAATCGAAGAGAGGCTTTCCTAGTTCGCCAAGATTTAGGAAAGCCTTTCGTTTTTAGTTATTGCATTCCGGGCAAAACTGCTCCCGGCTGCCGACGAACCATCCGCGATTTTCGAGCTGTGCTTTTTCCGCGCGGGCTTCGTTGTCGCAACAATCGCAGTAAGCGTTAATTGTTTCGGTCGTTTGTTTGCTTTGCATTTTCGTTTTCTCCTAATGTTTATTTCTTAATTGCTTAAGTTGAATACAATTTAATCATACTTAAAGTAGTAAGTCAATACCATAAGTATAATCAACATACTCGCGTAAAGATAAGTTTGCTTTAAGTAGTAAATTCAACTATATTTCTTGCGTGGACAATAAAGAATTTAAAAGAAAAAGAATGTCGCTCGGCTTAAATCAAGCCGAGCTGGCGAAGCTGTTGGATATAAAACCAAACACTATCTCGCGTTATGAAACCGGCGTGTTGGTGGTTCCGAAGGTAGTTGAACTGGCGCTCGAAGGTGTGGCAAACAAAATCGATAAAGAAGCCAAATGAAAACTGATATGAGCGAAAAGCTAAAGATTTATTCAATTTCCGTGATGGCGTTTAAAGCTTCTCAAGATGTGCTGGAATTATCTTTTATTGATAATGGCGCCAGAGGCGAAGATGTAACGCACGTCGAACAATTGCCGGCAATTGTCCCAGCTCACTCGATCAAGGAAGCAGCAGAGCAAGCCAAGGTTTTTGCGTTCAACCGGTGGACTGTTGAGGATGGCTGGTATGGTCACCAAGCCTGCATACTGCCGGTCACTAAGGATTTTTACGAAAAAGCTTTTGTCGCGCACGAGGCGGGCGTAGTTGATACGTTGGACGAATCGGAACCTGGAGAATGTTTTAGTTTTTAAAATTGAAATTGTGCTTGGTCGTCAACATAAGTTTCGTCAATGTATCTCAAAAATAAACGTCCCAAGCCTGTAATCTTTTGATAATTTGATTTCATCCTGCCGGTCTTCTCATCGAATTCGGGCATTTCACCTTTTCTTGGGGACTTAAATACCGGTTGCATCAGTCCTAAATCTTGAAGTTTTTCTTGGTAGCTTCTTCTCAAAAATAATTTGTCGTATTCAGATTGGGAACTGCCATGCGGAGCGGGAACAGGCTGCAACACCGCTGAATGATTTTCATAGAATTCGTCTTTTTCATAGTTCTCCAAAGCTTCATACCTCAAAAATATGACTTCGGCGTCGTTAAGTTCATTCAAAAGCGACAATAGTTTTTTCTCGCCGATGTGAGCGACCTCCTCTGTGTTTAAGCTGTTTTTAAGAAAGTTGGCAATATACTCTCGCCTCTCGTCGGTCAAAGCACGAGCTGCTTGCGGCAAAGCGTCTTCAAAGAGGTCGGTAAACTTCTCTGATTTCATTTTTAATTCAAGCACATCCTTTTCGATATATGTAACTTTATCGGCGAGCACTTCAACGAATAATTTTACTCTGTTAGATTTTTGGTCCGGTATTACAATTCCGACAACTTCAGTCAAAATGGAGCCGACGTGAGGTACAAAACTAACCGCCGCTTTTATTGCCGCCGCCGCATTATCGAATCGTTTGTCTTCCAGATTTACTTCGCTTATTTCCGGGTTAATACTCAACTCTTTGTTCATATCATCCTACCCATAAATGTTGGTTGCGAGTCGTTCTGATATTTGGCATTTCCCGCACACCGGACAATTGACAAACATTACTCTCGGCGCCGGATCACCATAACTATTCGTGAGCATTGTTCTACAAATAGGACATTGAGAAAACATATAAATCCTGATTTTTTAGATAAACAATTCAGCTGAGACTTTGAATTTTGCTGCCAAAGCTTTCGCCTGCGCTTTGCTGATTTCGCGCGCGCCGTTTAATATCTGCGAGATTGTCCCGCTTGAGCTGAAAATATCAACCAGGTCTTTTTGTTTTAACCCCTGCTGATCCATCAAAAGCGCCAGCACATCGCGCGGCGTCGACGAGCTGCCGACTTCCGGGTAAGCCTTCTCTTCAAAATCTTCGACGAGTTCGGCGAGCAACACCAGAAGCGTTTCTTCTTCGGGCGAAAGATTGTCTTCGCCTTTGCTCATCAAATTTCCGACGATTTTCAAAACGCGCTCGTTTTCCTCTTCGGTTTCAATTTTTCGCGGAAGAGCGGTCGCCAAGATTTCCGCGTATTTCGTATTGTTGACGTTAAGATTCATACATTAAATTTCAAGCGACTTGTATTTTTCGCGGTCTGCCGCCTTTCCTGCCGTTTTCCGCGCTGGCGTTTCGTTTTGCTACCGAGCGAGACGCGCCGCCTTTTTTTCCGGCTTCCGATAAATGTTCTTTTAGATTATCCATCCATCTGCTTGTCCCGAAAACGCCTTCTAAAAGACTCTTTATATAAAATTGAACGTCCAGTGTGTGCCAGTGAATTTGTGAGCCTTCAAGCATCAAACAAAAATCGCCTAGAGCTGCGTCGTCGCCGGTCTGTAAACCTTGAATTAAATTGACTGGAATTAAAAGAGTCGTTCCGTTTTTCATTTCCAAAATCAGGCGTTTGGATTTTTTATCGTATTTAGCCGCATTTGCTTTCGGTAAAGACGCCAGATGCGCTGCACCGCGCTTGGTGGCTGCCTTGAACTGCTGTTCAAATTCTTCCTCGTTAAAATCGCCGTTATTTCGCTTATCCATAAATTTCTCTCCATTTTTCAATTAATAGTTCTCTGTTTTGCGAGACGATTTGCATTGCGCGTTTGATTTGAGAACGATTCAAACCGTTATTTTCTCTAAGACTGACTTCATTCTCGAATTCTATAATCGCCTCATCGCCTTGATACCAAGCATGAATGTGCATCGGCTCGTGGTCTTTTGTATAAATCATAAAATCGAATCCGCTCTGTCTAAGTATCGTCGGCATAATTAGAATATACCTAAGCAGTTTGGGTTTGTCAATAGCATGGTGAAATGGCTTGCCAAGTTTTCCTGTTTGACTAATTCTTTGACTCTATTAAATAAGTTAGAACCCCGCCCCCTCAAATTAGCGTTGACATTTTTTATTTGCCATGTTACAACCTAGCCTCATGAGGAAGCCTACGCCGTTTACAATCAGTCCCAGTCCCAAATTTCTATACGTTACCCCGTCAATCGAAAGCACGATGAATAAAATCCGTCACGTCGTCGATTACGGGCAAGGATTGACTTCGATTATGGGCGATGTCGGACTCGGCAAATCCACACTCGTGCGTTTTTTGATGGACGAATTTATCGAGCGCGACGATCTTGTCGTCGCCGGTATTTTGTCGCCTACCTACCCGACGGACTTTGCTTTTCTCAAAGCGATTTGCGGCGAATTCGGACTCGCGCCGAAGCGGTCGCTCCTTAAACAGGAGCAGGAACTGCGCGAGTTTCTCGTTGGTCTCGACGGCGAAGACAAAACGGCTGTGCTTTTTATCGACGAAGCGCAGCGCTTAAAAGGCGTGCAGCTTGAGCTGATCCGCACACTGCTCAATTTCGAGACTGAAGAAAATAAATTAATTCAAATCGTTTTGTGCGGACAGCTCGAGCTGCGAACCAAATTAATGGACTCGACGAAAAAAGCGCTCAGAAGCCGAATTCTGCTGCCTTCCCTGCTTGCTCCGCTCTCGCCGGAAGAAACCGCCGCAATGGTGCTTTTCCGCTGCGAAAAAGCCGGTTTCAAATGCCCGTTCAGTGATGAAGTCCTGCGCGAAATTTACGACAAAAGCGGCGGCGTCCCGCGCGAAGTGCTGAAAATCTGCCAGGTAATGTTTTCGGAAAGCGTAAAGATGAACGTTTCCGAAATTCCGGCTGATTGGGTTTCACCGATTGCCGGCGAGGTAACTCTCAATGGCTGAATCAAATTCATTTATGACGGGAAAGCTGCGAATACCTGATGTCTCCAAAACATCTGTGCAAGCTGATAAATCTATTTCCCCGGAAAAACAACCAAAAAAAACGGAGCAGCAGCGAGAACCTGAAAAGCCCTGGGTTGGAACGGCAGCACTTCGTAATCTGAGCAGGAAGCGCGAAGCATCACAAAATTTGGACGCCCAAAACATTAA
>MWWH01000122.1_pt1 | contig 19679 bp, 18 predicted proteins | sample 1047231 | NCBI WGS metagenome assembly MWWH01 (sample SAMN06349967, study PRJNA376086) | soil metagenome | isolation source: MG3-2 sample Antarctic (ecotone) soil | place: Antarctica | collected 2015-01-13 | reverse complement strand
GGTCAGGCCCAACATTCTCTTCAAACAGACCTATCAGTTCAAACAATTGCGGGTCTTTGATTCCTGCATCAACAATCTCTTTTGCTGTTCGTAGTATATGTGTTCTTAGCGCAGGCCCCATGCCGCTCCCCAAAGTGCTATTCGATGAGTAGCCGATGCAGAGGCCGCGAAGCTCTGGAAAATGAAATTTCCTAACAGCTTCTCTCCAAAAAGCATCATTCTCACGTTTTGACGTGCTCAGTAGATGAAGAATTTCTTCAAATCGCTTTGTTACTTTTTGATAAGAAGTAGAAAGCTCCGGCGCAGTAGTCTCTTGTAGAAGATGTGGATCAATGAATAGTTTCGAGTCAACGTCTAAGATTGCATCAAAGGCCCCTGTCTTATCAAAAACTTTAGCGTCAACGCCAATATGTTCACTTATTGAGACAGGCAATGTATGAAGACCTCTACCTAAATGAAATTAGCCGACCCACTTTTACTTTTGTCGTCTTTATTAGGCAACTGTTTGTAGCTAGAAAACCAGAATTCTGGTTTTCTGTTATTCTGGTTCCCCGAATCTTTTACTTAAAGCCTCGGTAATAGCAGCAGTAAGTGTTACACCTTGCCTCTTCGCCTCAGCCGCCCAATGACGACGACGAGTAGCGGCAACCTTGATGCTTAAGTTTACGTCAGGCTCAGAAACATTCCCCTGCCCTGTTTCTGGTTTTCTGGTTTTCTGGCTATCTTGCTTTCTGGCCTCTTTGATTAACGCCCCGTATTTACTCATTTTAGTAGTTTCCTTATCTCATCACCGAGAGCCTTGTAATCTTCCCATGCTGCCCGTGTGCGCGTGTCTTCAATGTCGCGGATCGGGCGGCCAGCGAGCGCGGCTTTTGCAAAGCCGACTGTGCGGCGAATCATCGTTTCAAAAACGGGTATCCCCTCTTGTCTCAGATCGTCCCGCATCAACTCCCCTTCTTTGCTCGGATGCGGCGGAACGAGAGTTATTAACGCTCGATACTTTGCGTTTTCTAAATCACGCGCCGTTTCAAGCATTGGCTCTAAGCTCACAACATCCGGCGAGGTTGGAAGGATAAGCAATTCACACCCCTTTGCGAGTTCTTTTAGATCATCAGAGTTAGGGCGCGCAGGAGTATCAATAATCAGGTATTCGGCCTCAGATGCGAGGCGCATAGCTTGCCTTTGGTCAACGACTGTAAAGGGTAGCGGCTCAGAGCTTCGCCCCGCCCACTTAACGGCGGTACGATTTGGATCACCGTCAACAAGAACTGTTTTCCCGATGTCGCTAAAATAAGCGGCGATATGAAAAGCGGTTGTGCTCTTCCCTATTCCGCCCTTATAGCCTGTAACTGTTAAAATCGTCATATCTGGTTTCCCTGTTTTCTGGTTTACCAGAATACCAGAAGAGCGTCAAAGGAAAAAGTTGCAAAGCGGACGGTATTCTATTAGCATCTTATTATGTGCTATAAAAAGGAGATAGAAAGATGATCGACTTACAAGACATTGAATCGCTTACAGCTTTTAAGCGAAACACGAACCAATATGTAAAGCGTCTTAAAAAGTCGCGTAGCCCGTTGATTCTAACCGTCAACGGGAAAGCCGAGTTAGTGGTAGTTGATGCAAAGTCTTTTCAAGCTATTCTTGCAAAGATTGAGTACGTCGAAACCGTAGAGGCCATAAAAGAGGGGATTGAGAGCTTTGAAAATGGTGAGGGGAGGCCAGCACGCGAAGCGTTAGCAGAGCTACGGAAGAAGCATGGCATATCGCGTTGATATTTCCCGCCCCGCCATAGAAGACGCTGAGACAGCGTATTTGTGGATGCGGGAACACTCGCCAGAGAAAGCGGCGAACTGGTTTGCAGGGCTTATGGACGCTATCTTTTCGCTTGAGAAGATGCCTGACAGATGCCCTATTGCCCCTGAGAGCCGAGAGTTTGCTATCGAAGTGCGGCAGCTTCTTTATGGTAAACGGCGCAACGTCTATCGCGTCTTATTTAGCGTCACCTACGACAACGAAGCAGATGAGAACGTGATACGCATCTACCGAATACGGCACGCCGCACAGCGCCGCCTTAAGGACTTAGAATTATTAGGAGAAAATGCGGAAGAAGATAAATAGCCAGAAAACCATATTTCTGGTTTACCAGAATACCAGATGATAAGGTGAGATGATGGCGCTTAGAAGATTAGAAAAGACCGGGCTTTTGTTGCCTGATACGCTTGCCACCTTTATTGAGGAGCTTGTAGCTAAAGGCGCGTATGCCACAGAGAGTGAGGTAATCGTTTCGGCTCTTTGGGAAATGCGCCAGCGCAGCATCCCATATGAGCAGATAAGGGAAGAGTTAAGAGAAGATGTTTTGGAAGGGCTAGAAGACGTGAAGACTGGAAGGACAAAATCATTAGAAGAGGTGCTTTGTTCTTTGCCTGTAAAGCCCTCTATCAAGTAATAAGACACATGAATAGAAAGACGTTTGCTGAATTAACAGAATCACTCCACCAAGCACTTGAATACGAGCGCGGAAATCGCACCGATCTACGGACGACGCAGGCTATGAAGTACAAGGGATATAAGGCGATTGTCACCTTTGATGAGAACGCCAATATATTTCACGGTGAGGTTATCAATATCCGAGACGTGATCACGTTTCAGGGAAGGGCAGTAGAGGAACTTAAGCGAGCATTTGCGGACTCTGTAGAGAATTATCTAGCCTTCTGTAAAGAGAGGGAAGAAGAATCAGCAAAGCTGCTTTGACCAGAAAACCAGAAATATGGTTTTCTGGTTTTTGCTATTACGCTTCACACTTTGAGTTACGCATTTATTACTGTTTTGAGTCATAAGAGGTAGTGAGAAAGAGGAGACGATCTGGTGAGATTGGGGAGACAAAGCGGTGAGATTGGGGAGACGAGCCGGTGAGAAAGAGGAGACGATCTGGTGAGATTGGGGAGACGATTTCATAGATAAGGTGTTGAAGTTATTGGCGTTATCAGACGGATACTTATTTACTTTGTTAAGACTATAATGACAACAACAGACAAACCGCGCTAAAAGCTTGTTGTTGTTTTTGATTTTTTTCGAGACGGAGCTTTTTTTAAGTGACGGAGCATAGCCTAGAATTTATTCCCAAAGATTTGATCCGGACGGAAACTGTACTTTCACGGTTTCCGGTTCATCGCCTGTCTAAGAAGGGAAATGTTTTAATCGAAATAAAAAAACTGACCTCGACCGGAGAATTAAAAACTAAATGGGAAGTCACCTATAACAGCAAATACGGGCAGCCCGGCCCGCTCGCTTACAAGCTCGATACACTTATCCTTAATCGAAAAATTGAAGAAGCAGGGAAGCCAGTTCCGAAGCTAATAAAACTAGGAAGCCTTAACGAGATCGCCCAAGAGTTAGGGAGCAACAAGGCTGAGATTAAAAAAGCACTTCAGCAAAACGCCTTTGCTGCAATCACAGCGAAATTCACTTACAAAAGCGTCAACGGGACAGAGCAGTTTGCAGACATAGCAGATACTCGATACGGAATTATCTTTACAGGTGAAAAATTACCAAACGGCGAAAAGGCCGATGCGGTTTATATCATCCTTCACGACATTTACCGCGAGATTCTAAACAACGCTCCGACCCGGCCACTTGATTATGAATACATGCGGGGACTAGCCCCGGCAGTACAACGCTTTTACGAGCTATTAAGCTATCAAATGTATGCGGCGTTAAAGCGAAAATCCGTCGCCAAGCTACTTTATTCTGAGTTCTGTTTTTATGCCCCGCAGACTCGTTATGAAGATTGGGAACACATTAAAAAGCAGATGTACAAGCTTCACAAGCCCCACCTTGAGAGCGGCTACATTGAGAAAATATCTTTTGAGGAAACTTGGAAAGACGACGGCTCGCGCGATTGGATAATGATTTATGTTCCCGGCGCAAAAGCGAAGGGAGAACATACCGCAGCCCTCAGAGGTAAGCCATTCCCGCGCGTGAAAGTGTTTTACCCAAACCGGCAGCAGCTAACTTTTGATCTGCCCGACTCCGCGCCGAAACATTTACCGAATGAAAATCTTTCTTTTTCTGAGAACGAAGAAAATCTAGTTACCAAGCTTAAAAGCTTCGGTGTGTCTGAGAAGAAGGCCAGAGAGCTTGTTAAAACGCGCAGGGAAGCCACAGAAGCGCAAGTAACGGCTTTTCCTTACCGTGAGGTCAAGCCGCCAAAAAACGCGGCTGGATGGCTAATAGCAGCCATTGAGGGCAATTACACTTTGCCTGTTACTTACCTTGAGGAGCAGGAGAAGAAGCAGAAGGCAGTAGCTACGAATGAAAAAGCGGCGACGATTGCAGCTTGCGAGCTTTGCGACGAGCGCGGTTTTCGATTCATCAAATCAGAACGCTATCCTAATGGCGCGGTGAAGCCTTGCACTCACGACCCCAAGATCGAGAGCAAAATTCAAGGCGCACATTAACTAAAGCCGCAATTATAAATTTTTAATCCCTACCCTCTACGCTCAAGTTTGTTTCGCTCAAAAGAGTGTCAAGGCATCCCCCAACTTTCCGCGCTCACTTCGTTCGCTTGTGCAAGCCGGGGGAACCCCCTGCCTTGACACACTTTTTTCGCTCCACGCCCTTTCGCTTCGAGGGCAGGGATTCACCCACCCGCATTTTCAGGAGCGAAATATGAGCAATAGAAGAATTTTTTTGTGGCAAGTGTTAGCAATAGTGACCGCGTTTTTTGCAGGCTTTTTTTCGCCAAATGATTCACTGGATTTAATTGGGCGAATAGTCAGCGCGTGCAGCGGAATGGTATCTACTTATGCTTATTTTTGTTCGTTGGTAGAATAGGTAATAAATTACGCTTCCGCGCGTCGAGGAGTAAAAGTTTTCTAGGAAAGAATTATCTTTTGTAAGTGTTTCAGACCCTATGCACCTAACGGTGCTAAATAATCACGCCGCTTTTCTTCTTTAAGCTCTGCATTTTATTCGGAAATTCCTGTTTAGAATTTCTAAAGAAAAAATCTCGAAAACCGCATGAAATCCTTGATTATATTGCTTTAAGTGTCTTAAAGTTTCTGGCACATGAAGAAACCGCCCAGAACAGTAGCTTTTCAACTGGACGCGCAGCGCACTCGACGCTTGGAAGAACACGGCAAAAAATACGGAATGAGCGCGGGGCAATATGCAAGAGAGCTTGTCACACGCGCCCTTGATTCAGACCGCGAAGACTTACTAGACGCGCTTAATCTTCTCGCCGGGAAGATGGATGAAACACACAGCGACGTTAAGAAATTTCGCGGCGACTTGAGCCACGATCTGAAAGAGATTGTGAAGCTCCTGCAAAAGTTTGCAGAGCGTAAAGGGTAGGGGAATCCATGCTAACTGTTAAAGACATGGGGAGCGGTCAGGTGAGTTACTACACCGGACTTGCTAGAGAGGATTACTACACGAAAGGGCAAGAGCCGCCCGGCGTGTGGCTTGGTCAAGGCGCGGAGAAATTAGAGCTAACCGGCACAGTCAAAGAAGGGGAATTAAAAAACGTCTTTCGCGGCTTTTCGCCCGACGGCAAAACCCCGCTAGTACAGAACGCGGGAAAAATGGACGGCAAACTTTCACGCGATCCCGGTTGGGACTTAACTTTTTCGGCTCCGAAATCGGTCTCTATCGTTTGGGCTGTATCAGGTGAGCAGATGCGCGCTCAAATTGAGAAAGCACACTTTGAAGCGATCCGCGCCGTTACACGGGACATAGAAGAGAAGACGGTTATCAGGAAAGGGAAGGGCGGAAAAGAACGAGAGCAAGCCGGGCTAGTAATCGCGGCTTTTCAGCACTCAACGAGCCGCGCCGTTGATAAGAATACTTTGCCTGATATGCAGCTACACACTCACACTTTAGTTTTGAATCTTGGAGTATCACCGACAGACGGAAAGACGCGCTCGATTACAAGCCGCCAGCTTTACCAGAACGAGAAAAATTGGGGCGCAGCGTACCGCGCCGAGCTTTCAAAGAATCTGCAAGTGATCGGCTTTGAGATTGAGCGCGCCCGCGACTCATTCGAGATTAGCGGAGTGCCGAAAAGTTTGATCTCTGAATTTTCAAAAAGGACAGGGCAGATCGAGGAACAAACAAAGGGCATCACCGACCCGAAGGAGATTGAAAAGAAAAAACTGGCCGGGCGACGAGTAAAAGACGCTTACAGCCGGGACGAGCTTTTTTCTAGTTGGTCTTCAGAGTGTAAAAAGTTTGGATTTACAGAAGAGAAAATCAGAGAGCTTTCAAACTCTAAACTTGAGACCCGAAGCGTAGAACATGAGAAGAGGGAAGCGGTAAAAGCCGCCGTCTCACACCTCGCAGAAACTAAGCCGACTTTTACAAGTGATGAACTACAGAGAACAGTTTTTGTTGAGGCTCAGGCGCGCGGCATCGGCTTTCGTGAAGCGATGCGGGCGACACAAGATTATCTAAAGACTCATTTAGGAAGAACTGAGAAAAGAACAACGCCGGTAGGAAATGAAGACACCCGCGAGCTATCAAACTATCGCCACGAGCTAGAGCAGCAGGGATATAAAGTTTTAGGCATTACATTCTCACGACGCGGCGCGGTCGAGTTTGAGCAAACCACAGGAATTAAAAGCGGCTCAGTGAGAGAAGCTAAAAACGTACTTAACAGAGACAAAAGCCAAGAGGACGCCCACGAGAGGAAGGTAAAACGGAAAACTGAAATTAAGTACGCCATCCATCGAATAAGCGGAAAGACAAGGGCAAGAATACTCAATAAGTTTCAGGAGCCGACGAGCGAGTTTGAACATAACATTAAGTATGCGACCCATCAGATAACAAAAAAGCACCGGGACTATCTTAATGCGGAGCTTCGCCGCCAGCGTTTCAACGTAGATGAGAAAACGATTGTGATCGTTCGAGCTAATGAGAAAAACTTAGAATCTTACACCGCAGCGCATAGCCTCATTGTTAATTTGAAAAAGCAGGGAGCAACGATCTACACGACCGAAGAGATTTTGAAAGTAAGGGCAGCTAGACACCAACAAGAGGCGCAGAGCCAAAATCAGGATCAATCTCTAGCCTATTCACTATCGCAGCAGCGATAAGAAAGGATAGTTTTATTTTTAATGAATCCGTAATTGTTATCGTGCTTTTCATTGGTGCTGAGATGCTTTTCTGGTTTCTATGGGCGGATCGAAAAGTTAAGCATACAGGACTGAGGCAAGGGCTTTGGAGGAAGTGGGAATGGATAGAGATGTCGCACTCAATAATTGTCATGTGGACAATTGCATTGACTTTTATTTTAACGAACATAGTATGGCAACAGGCGTTTGATGGGCTTCACCCTTCACTCTTAGCAACCTCTATTGTAATCGGGCTAACCTTTCTTTTTAGTTTTGCGGCTGTAGTGGAAATTAGAGAAAGAAACCAAACGAGCATTAGCGCGAGACTTGAAGCTCTAAGCCTTCTTAATTACTACTCAACTTTCCTTCTGTTTTTACTTCTGCCGATTGTCATAGGGATTCTTACTTATTCATTCGCACATTGGAAACTTCATCTAACACACGGCATAAGTTATCTCGTCGCCGTTTTTCCCACTGTAGGCGCATATTCTTTTATCTCTAAACTTTATAAAGAGAGTAAATCTCTTGTGAATCGCGGGCAGCAAAAAGGGACACACGCAGAGGCCAATAAGCGGATCGATGAGAGACGAGGAAATAATGATGAAGGACTTTCTTTCGGAGGCGTATTACTTCCGGCAGAAGCCGCAACGGGACATTTTTTAACTGTTGGCACGACCGGAAGCGGAAAGACAGTAACGATAAAGCTCTTAATGAATGACGCGCTCCCGCCAATAAAAAACAGGAGCAATCATAGAGCGATTATCTTCGATGCGAAGCGAGAGCTTTACGCATACCTTTTGAAAATAGGCTTCGATCCTTATAACCCTAAAACAAAGAAGGGACAGATTCACACTCTAAACCCGTTTGACGCGCGGTGTGCAGCTTGGGACATAGCCAAAGATATTGATACGAAAGCAAGAGCGCGAGAGCTTGCTAACTTTCTAATTCCGCCGCCAGAGAAGGAAGGCGATAACGCATTTTTCAGTAAGGCCGCAAGGCGCATACTAGCGGGCGTAGTTTCAAGTTTTATTGATGCCTCAGATAAAAAAGAGGAGGAAGGGGAAGAACCGACTTCATGGACGTTAAGAGATGTGATCCTCGCACTTCGCAATAAAGAAACTTTGCTCCGCATTTTAGAAGCGCATGATGATAGCCGTTACTTGATTGGGAAATATCTCGACACGGACAGAACAACGAAGGACGTACTTTCAACGCTTGACGCTTCGCTTTCTGACTTTGAAGAGGTCGCGGCACTTTATGAACACGCGCCTTATAAAATCAGCTTGCGCGAGTGGGTAGAAAATAAACGAGGAAGCATTTTGCTTTTGGGTTGGGATAAAGAGAACGATAAAGCTATTGAGCCTTTGAATCGCGTTATCTTTCAATACCTTTCTAATTTATTACTCAATCAAGAAAATTCTTCCGAGCGGCGCACATGGATTTTTCTTGACGAGCTGCGCGTGATCTCACGAGGGCTTCCCGGCCTGCACCAACTTCTAAACATGGGACGCGAAAAAGGCGCGTGCTGTGTATTAGGTGTGATCGATATAAGTGGACTAATGAACTCACTAGGCGACAAAATGGCCGAAGAGATAACAGGGCTTTGCGACAGTGTAGCAGCACTCAGGACGCGAAGCGCACCAACGGCTAAATGGCTTTCTGACGTATTCGGGAACGCCGAGTTACAAGAAAAGAATATCTCCCTTGATACGCGCGGACGCCAGAGCATTCAAGAACACACAGCCGAGCGAAAAGTTTTTTTATCCGGTCAATTTCAAGAATTGGAAAGACCGACTAAGGAAAACGGTTTTACTATTTCGGGCTATTACATAAACGCTTATACCAAGCCCTACCGTCACGACATACAAGGCGCGGGCGGTTGGATGAATAAAGTACCGCGCCTCAGTAACGAAGAAATTAATGATCACGGTGTTATTCCCCATAGCCAAGTGAAATCAAAACAACGGCTCAAGGTGTGGGATGAAGACGACCTAGAAAGGCTTGGCTTATCTATTGATCTTGAAAAGTCTATAAAACAAGAGCAAGAGCAGCAGGAGCGAAAACCAGAAAGTAAATCTAAAGTAGATTGGTCAAACTTTCGGGTAGCAAACGACGGCGAAGAAGAGGAAGAAGAGATAGAGCCAGATCAAGAAATTAAAAACGGTTATGAGCAATAATGCTTAGTCGTGAAACCGACCCGACTTTAAGCGAGCTATGCCCGGAGGTCAGGACTAAGGCCAGCATCGAAAAACCGCTTACAGGGCAAATCTGAGCGATGTTTAAGTTTTCTCTGAGTCTGTCTTGATTTGCCTTTGCACAAAGAGCGCAGCTAGATATGCCTCACTTGCCGCGCCGATAAAGACCACAGTAAAAAAAACGAAAGAAGCTAAAGTGATTTTCACGCTCAGGGGCGCATTAGCAACTGTTTGTTTTAATGATTCTAATAGATTATTAGTTTCAGCGAAGATCGAAAGAAGATTGTCAATTCCAAATAAATGCGCCGAGACAACGTAAGTTGCCATCCCCGCTATTACTGCGAACGTAAGAACACGAACGAGAAGACTTTTTTTGTATCGCAGATTATAAACGCGCAGAATAATATTTAGGAACAGGGCAACGCTAGACACGGCAGCGACTAATAGCAACACCCCGGACTGGTAAAGCTGTAGGTGCTCTAATATCTTTATCCAGATAAATGAGAAAACCAAGACCTCGATGAGAGGCGCAATCCACTTTAAGAACACATGCAGCCTGTCACTTTCGTTAATTGTTTTCTTAGCTGAAGTGATAAATCGCATACTTAAACAATGCCCTTTCAATTTTGGGCGCGAATTATGTCACAGATTTAGTGAATCAGGCGACGATATAAGGAATAGTGAAGTAACGAAATCTTATATAACATAACGTCCTTTATGTGCTATAAGCTGCTGGTCAGGATAACAGCCGGAAGAGGGAGAATGAAATGACGAAAAAGAAGGATGTGCATATTGTGCCCCATGCAGAAGGTTGGGCCGTAAAGAGAACAGGCGCTAAAAGAGCATCATCAGTTCACGAAACTAAAGCTCCTGCGACCGAAGCAGGGAGGAAGACGGCCAAGGCTGAGAAGGTTGAGCTTGTGATACACAATAAGGACGGCAAGATCAGCGACAAAGACAGCTACGGCAACGACCCTAATCCACCAAAAGATAGAAAGCACTAGAATCGTCTAATAACCGAGAGTTGAATTATGGCTACGACACTCACCGTGCAAGAAAGCAGGGTAGAGATTGCTGCGCCCCTACCGCTTATAATCACCCGCGAGGGCAAGAAAACCACCAAACGCTTCCTAGAGTTTTTCACCGCCAACATTAGAAACAAGAATACGCGGCTCTCTTATGCCAGAGCCGTAGGATCGTTTCTCGCATGGTGCGAGGAGCGCGGACTAGCCCTCGCGCAGATCGAGCCGATGATAGTAGCGGCTTACATTGAGCAGCACCCCGGCTCACCGCAGACAGTCAAGCAACACCTCGCAGCGATCAGGATGCTTTTTGATTGGCTTGTTATTGGTCAGGTAATGCCCTTTAACCCCGCCGCGAGCGTCAGAGGCCCGCGCTACTCGATTAAGAAAGGAAAGACGCCTGTACTGTCAGCAGAAGACGCGCGACGGCTTTTAGACTCGATAGATACAAGCCATGTTGTCGGACTCCGCGACCGAGCTTTGATCGGCGTAATGGTTTATAGCTTTGCGCGCGTGTCGGCAGTAGTGGGGATGAAGATTAAAGACTATTACGCGAACGGTAAACGCTACTGGCTAAGGCTTCACGAGAAAGGCGGCAAGTTCCATGAAGTGCCGGCGCATCACACAGCCGAGAAATATCTTGATGAGTATATCGAAGCTGCCGGCATCGCCGGCGAGAAGAACAAGCCCCTCTTCCGCACGACACGCGGCCAGAGTCGCACGCTCACCGCTAATCAGCTTTCACGCTTCGACGCTTACCAGATGATTAAGCGACGTGCGCGAGATGCGGGAGTGTCGCTGGAGATTGTTTGTCATACATTCAGAGCCACAGGTATAACCGAATACTTAAGGAACGGCGGAACGGTCGAGAAGGCGGCGCAGATCGCGGCGCACGAGTCCACGCGGACGACGCAGCTTTATAACCGTATAGATGATGAAGTAACCTTAGATGAGATTGAGCGGATTGTGATTTAAGGTTACGTTGGGCTTCAGGTTAATTAAAAATATGGACAACGAAATTAAAAAAACTCTTTGGGCGACGGCTGACAAACTTCGCTCGAATATGGACGCCGCAGAATACAAGCATATTGTTCTCGGCTTAATTTTTCTTAAATACGTTTCGGATTCTTTCGCCGAACACCGCGCCAACTTAGAAAAGCGATTCGCTGATCCTAACGATGACTATTTCATCGAAGATGAAGAGTTTCGCCAGTCAGACCTTGAAGAGCGAGACTATTACACGGAAGCAAATGTTTTTTGGATACCTGAAGCGGCACGTTGGGAAAGGATACGAGAAAAAGCGAAACAGCCAACTATCGGAAAAATTATTGACGATGCACTTGTAGAAATTGAAAGTGAAAATCCACGCTTAAAAGGAATTCTTGATAAGCGTTTTGCCCGGACACAGCTTGAACCCGGCAAACTTGGCGAGCTAGTTGATGTGATTTCCAAAATTGGGTTTGGTGGCAATGGGAGCAAAGCAAAAGACCTCTTGGGCGAAGTGTATGAGTATTTCTTAGGACAGTTTGCGAACGCTGAAGGCAAGAAGGGCGGTCAGTTTTATACTCCGGCATCAGTAGTAAAAGTTTTGGTTGACGTTCTCGCGCCGCATAAGGGGAAGGTTTATGACCCGTGTTGCGGTTCGGGCGGGATGTTCGTACAGTCCGAAAAATTTATGGAATCGCACGGCGGGCGCTTTGGCGACATTTCCATTTACGGACAAGAAAGCAATCCGACAACGTGGCGACTCGTGGCAATGAATCTGGCAATTCGCGGAATGGATTTCAACTTAGGCAAAGAACCAGCAGACACTTTTCTACGAAACCAACATCCCGACCTTCGCGCCGATTACATCATGGCGAATCCGCCGTTTAATATCTCCGACTGGTGGAACGCACGACTTGAAGGCGATCCGCGTTGGGAGTTTGGAACGCCACCGCAAGGGAACGCCAATTACGCTTGGCTTCAGCATATCTACTACCACCTCAGCCCACGCGGACGCGCCGGAGTCGTTCTAGCGAACGGCTCGATGTCTTCGGCACAGAACAACGAAGGTACTATTCGCCGTGAGATGATTGAGCAGGATGCAATCGAATGTATGATTGCTTTGCCGTCGCAGTTGTTTTTCAACACACAAATTCCGGCGTGCTTGTGGATTTTGAATAAAGATAAAAAGGCGCACGGGCGCGATTGCACGGGCGAGATTCTTTTTATTGATGCACGGAAACTCGGCAGACTTGAAAACCGTGTCAATCGCGTTTTTGACGATTCAGATATTCAGAAAATTGCCGGGACATATCACGCTTGGAAACAAACGGGTGAGACGGAGAAACCATACGAAGATGTTCTAGGCTTTTGTAAATCCGCAGACCTCGCAGAAGTAGCTTTACACGATTACATCCTAACGCCCGGTCGTTACGTCGGCGCAGAAGCTATTGAGGATGACGACGAACTTTTTACAGAAAAAATGTCTAGCCTGACTAAAGAACTTGTCGCGCAATTTGAAAAAAGTTCTGAACTTGAAGCAGAAATCAAACAAAATTTGGCAAGCGTCGGATTTAACATTGAACTCTAAACCTATGGAAGATAGGAAATCATATAAACTTTATAGCCTTGCCGAATGGATAAACGGCATGGCTTTTCGAGATATAAACTTTTCGTCGAAAGGTCTTCCCGTTATTAAGATCGCTGAGATTAAGTCGGGAATTTCAGGTCAAACAAAATTTACTGATTCGACTTATGATTCTAAATACTTAATTGAAAAAGGAGACATGCTTTTCTGTTGGTCAGGACAACCGGAAACTTCCATCGGAACTTTTTGGTGGCAAGAAGAAGCTGGCTGGTTAAATCAACATATCTTCAAAGTTCTACCTAATGAAAATATAGTTACGAAAGATTTTTTCTTCTACATACTTCAAAGCCTGAAATCTCACTTTGTAGAAATAGCTAGAAACAAACAAACAACAGGATTAGGTCACGTTACAAAAAAGGATTTAGAAAGAATTGATGTATTGATTCCGCCATTTGAAGAACAAAAAGCAATCGCCAAAATTCTTTCATCGTTAGACGACAAAATCGAACTCAACCGGCGAATCAATGAAACTCTGGAAGCAATAGCGCGAGCCTTGTTTAAGGCGTGGTTTATAAATTTTGAGCCTGTCAGCGCAAATATGAAAAATCGTCCGTCGGAGAGTGCTTCGCCCGAGATCGCTAAATTCTTTCCGTCCGAGTTTGAAAACGGCATTCCGAAGGGTTGGACGTTTGGAACGCTTTCCGACATCGCTGTTAATTCTAGGCAAAATGTAAATCCGAATGAGATAGAAACCGAAACCGCCTACGTCGGACTTGAACACATCCCAAGAAAAAACATAGCTCTAACGGATTGGGGCAAATCGGACAAAGCGGAAAGCACAAAATCTCGATTCAAAGCGAACGATATTTTGTTTGGCAAGTTGCGTCCATATTTTCATAAGGTCGTAATTGCACCGATTGACGGCATTTGCTCAACAGACATTTTGGTGATCAGACCAAAGAATACATATCATTTCGGAGAGACTTTAATTCACTTTTCAAGTGATGAGATTATTCAATATGCAGACCGACTTTCAAACGGCGCGAAAATGCCCCGAACGAGTTGGTCGGATTTGGCAAAATTTGAAATCGTCATACCGACGAAGAAGGTTTCAGAAGAGTTTTCAAATTTTGCGGTTTCGATTGCGGAAAAAATCAAATCAAACATTGGCGAAAATAAAAATTTAGAGCAACTCCGTGATTCACTGTTACCGCGTCTTATTTCGGGAAAAATCCCTGTTAGCAAAATAGAGGGCGAAGCTAAGGGGGAAGATGAATGAGACGATTAAAAGGGTGGGAAGACAGCACATTTGACCTCATACTGCACGCCGAGACTTGCTACCGGAAAGGTAGTGATTTTGATCGTCGAATTGCCTTAATTCTTTTTGACAACTCAATCGAAACCGCAATCATTACTCACCTGAATTTACATCCAGATCAACGTAAGAACGTAAGATATACAAACGCGGAAGTAGATGTTTGGTCTAAAACATTTCATTCAAAGCTCGATTTTCTTTTCAATAAATTTATTGCCGATAATGGTTGTTCTGTTTCATTTGAAAGAGCAGATTTAATTCATTGCCATGATATTAGAAACGGGCAGTATCACGGAGGCACAGCGACTATTCCACGCGCCCGCGACCTTGAAGACATTAAAAGCGCAGCCATAGAAATATTCTCAATACTTTTCGACTTTCCCGATGTTATAGATTTGCTTGAAATCAAAATTTCAGAATTAGACCCCACCAAAGAATTCCCAAAACGTACCAGAGCAGATGACAAATTGATTGATGAAGAATTTGGAACAATCAGAATCGCCGGACAAACCTACTACACAAGCGAAGCTATATATGGCGTTGACCCATTTGCTTATGGCAATGTCGCAGCAAATCTGAAAGCAGGAATCAAACCAAGCGAGGGCGAGACCGAAGAAATATGACGGTAAACGAAGCAGTTTTAGAAGAAGCGGTTTTGTCTTGGTTTGAGGAGCTTGGCTACTTCATCAAGAACGGGCTGGATATTGCCCCCGAAGCCCCCGAAGCCGAAAGAACAGATTACCGCCAAGTCATTCTGCGCGACAGACTACGAATAAAGTTAATAGAGATTAACCCCGAAATTCCCATCGCTGCTATCGAAGACGCGATTCAGCAGGTTACTAATCTTAACTCCCCTTCCCTACTACAAAACAACCGCGAATTTCATCGTTACTTACGCGATGGAATAAAAGTTGAGTTTCAAAAAGAAGGTGAAACCGTTGGCGATTTTGTGCGGCTATTTGATTTCAGTAACTTTGAGCACAACGAGTTTTTAGCTGTCAATCAGTTTTCAATCAAAGGCGCGAAACATACTAAACGCCCTGACATTATCGTTTTCATTAATGGCTTGCCGATAGCCGTCATTGAGTTAAAGAATCCGGCGGACGTAAAAACTAATATCGTTAGCTCGTTTCATCAACTCCAAACTTACAAAGAAACTATTCCAGACCTTTTCAACACTAACGAAATTTTGGTTATCGCCGATGGACGCGAAGCCCGCGCCGGAAGTCTGACCGCCGACATTGAACGCTTCACCGCTTGGCGAACGATTGACGGTGTAAAAACCGATCCGCTTGGGAACTCGAATGAAACGGAAACTTTGATTCGTGGACTCTTTCAGCGTGATTTTTTACTCGAATACATTCGAGACTTCATCATTTTTGAAGACGATGGCGAGATCATCAAAAAGATTGCCGCTTATCATCAATTCCACGCAGTCAGAAAAGCGTATCAGGACACAATCGAAGCTATATCCGGCGAAGGAAAAATAGGAGTTGTTTGGCATACGCAAGGAAGCGGAAAAAGTATCTCGATGGCTTTTTACGCTGGAAAGATTATCACCGCGCCGGAGATGAAAAATCCGACTATCGTTGTCGTGACAGATCGAAACGATTTGGACGGACAGCTTTTCAAAACCTTCAGCGATGCTAAAGAGCTAATGCGCGAAACTCCGAAGCAAGCGGAAACGCGGCAGGAGTTACGCGAACTTCTACAAGACCGACCATCTGGCGGAGTGATTTTTACAACGATTCAAAAGTTTTCACCTTTGGAAGCGGAGAAAGATTTTCCGACGCTTTCCGAGCGCGAAAATATTATTGTCATCGCAGATGAAGCCCACCGCACACAATACGGGTTAAAGGCACGGATTGATCAGAAGAGCGGCGAAATAAAATATGGCTACGCCTATTATTTGCGCGAAGCTCTGCCGAATGCTTCCTTTATAGCCTTTACGGGAACGCCTGTTTCCGCCACCGACCGCGACACGCGCGGAGTGTTTGGCGACTACATAGATATTTACGATATGAAGCAGTCGCAGGACGATGGCGCAACTGTGCCTATCTACTATGAAAGTCGTCTAGCGAAATTAAACTTGCGCGAAGAAGAGCTACCTAAGATTGATGCAGAAGCGGATGAGTTGACGGAGGACGAAGAAGAGAGCGCACAGGCACGTTTGAAAACAAAATGGGCGGCTCTCGAAAAAATCGTTGGCTCTGATTCTCATTTGAAAAAAATTGCCGCTGATTTTGTAACACACTTTGAAGAACGCCTAGCGACGATGGAAGGCAAAGCAATGATCGTCTGTATGAGTCGTGAAATATGCGTTCGCCTTCACGATGAAATAATAGCTTTGCGTCCCGCATGGAACGGCTCAGACCCTAACAAGGGAACCTTGAAAGTAATTATGACAGGTTCGAGCAGCGATAAAGCTCTTTTGCGACCGCATATTTACTCAAAGCAGACTAAGAAGGATTTAGAAAAACGATTCAAAGATGCAAAGGACGATTTCAAGATCGCTATTGTCCGGGATATGTGGCTAACCGGCTTTGATGCCCCATCTTTGCACACGATTTACATTGATAAGCCGATGCACGGCCATACTCTTATGCAAGCTATCGCTCGCGTGAATCGCGTTTTCAAAGATAAGCCGGGCGGTCTGGTAGTGGACTACATAGGAATCGGACACGAGCTAAAAGCCGCGCTCAAAGAGTACACGGCCACAGGCGCAAAGGGTGAGCTTTTTAGCGATGTTTCAGAACGCGCCCTTCCCTTATTGATTCAAGAAATTAGTATTGTTCGCGGAATGTTTCACGGCTTCGACTATCAAGATTTTGAAACTGAAGCCTTACAACTGATGCCTTATGCAGCAGATCACATCTTAGAGCAGATGGACGGCAAAAACCGTCTGTCTAAGCACGTTGGGAATTTGACCAAACAATTCGCCCTTTGTTGCACTTTAGATGAGGCCGCGAGATACCGAGAGGAAATTGCTTTCTTCCAAGCTGTCAGAGCCTATATTAATAAACCCGCAGCAACGCAGAAACAAATTTCCGATGAGCGACGAGAACACGCTTTGCGCCAGATTGTTAGCCGCGCAGTCGTGTCAGATGAGGTCTTAGATATTTTTGATACGGTTGGGCTTACAAAACCTAACATTGGTATTTTGTCCGAAGAATTTTTGGAAGAAGTTCGGTTAATGCCGCAGAAGAATTTGGCAGTTGAATTACTGGAAAGGCTTTTGAAGATGGAGATCAAAACGCGCTTTTCCGAAAATGTCGTGCAATACAAAAAGTTTTCCGAACTGCTTTTGCAGTCTCTCAATAAATATCATAACCGAGCTATTGAGACCGTTCAGGTCATCGAAGAGCTTCTAAAAATGGCAAAGGAGTTCAACCAAGTTGCCAGTCGCGGAGAACAACTAGGGTTAAGCGATGACGAAATAGCTTTCTATGACGCGCTCGAAACAAATGAGGCTTCGGTGCGCGATTTGGGCGATGACACCTTAAAGAAAATCGCCGTGGAATTAACCGACAGCTTGCGAAGAAATACGACGATTGATTGGGCAGTTAGAGAAACCGTGCGGGCAAGACTTCGATTGATGGTTAAAAGGATTTTACGAAAATATAAGTATCCGCCTGACCAAGAGAAACGAGCGATAGAAATTGTGTTAGAGCAAGCAGAGACCCTTTCCGAAGCTTGGATTTAAGAACAAATACCGCGTCCGATAAAACCAGAATAACAGAAAACCAGAAATATGGTTTTCTGTTATTCTGGTTCCCCGAACCTTTGACTTAAAGCCTCAGTAATAGCCGCCGTCAGTGTTACGCCTTGTCTCTTCGCCTCAGCCGCCCAATGTCGCCGACGAGTTGCCGCGACTTTAATGCTCAGATTTACGTCCGGCTCCGAAACAGTTCCCTGCCCTGTTTCTGGCTTTCTGGTTTTCTGGCTATCTTGTTTTCTGGCCTCTTTGATTAACGCCCCGTATTTACTCATTTTAGTAGTTTCCTAATCTCATCACCGAGAGCCTTGTAGTCTTCCCATGCTGCCCGCGTGCGCGTGTCTTCAATGTCGCGGATTGGGCGACCAGCGAGCGCGGCTTTTGCAAAGCCAACTGTGCGGCGAATCATCGTTTCAAAAACGGGAATCCCCTCTTGCCTCAGATCGTCCCGCATCAACTCTCCTTCCCTGCTAGGATGTGGCGGAACAAGTGTTATTAACGCTCGATACTTTGCGTTTTCTAAGTCACGCGCCGTTTCAAGCATTGGCTCTAGGCTTACTACATCCGGCGAGGTTGGAAGGATAAGCAACTCACATCCTTTTGCGAGTTCTTTTAGATCGTCAGAGTTAGGCCGCGCAGGAGTATCAATAATCAGATATTCGGCCTCAGATGCGAGGCGCATAGCTTGCCTTTGATCAACGACTGTAAAGGGTAGCGGCTCAGAGCTTCGCCCCGCCCATTTGACGGCGGTACGATTTGGATCACCATCCACAAGAACTGTTTTTCCTATGTCGCTAAAATATGCGGCGATGTGGAAAGCTGTTGTGCTCTTCCCTATTCCGCCTTTATAGCCCGTAATCGTGATTATAGTCATATCTGGTTTTCTTGCTTTCTGGTTTACCAGAATACCAGAAGAACGTCAAAAGAAAAAGTTGCAAAGCAGACGGTATTCTATTAGCATCTTATTATGTGCCATAAAAAGGAGATAGAAAGATGATCGACTTACAAGACATTGAATCGCTTACAGCTTTTAAGCGAAACACGAACCAATATGTAAAGCGTCTTAAAAAGTCGCGTAGCCCGTTGATTCTAACCGTCAACGGGAAAGCCGAGTTAGTGGTAGTTGATGCAAAGTCTTTTCAAGCTATTCTTGCAAAGATTGAGTACGTCGAAACCGTAGAGGCCATAAAAGAGGGGATTGAGAGCTTTGAAAATGGTGAGGGGAGGCCAGCACGCGAAGCGTTAGCAGCGTTACGGAAGAAGCATGGCATATCGGGTTGATATTTCCCGCCCCGCCATAGAAGACGCTGAGACAGCGTATTTGTGGATGCGGGAACACTCACCAGAGAAAGCGGCAAACTGGTTTGCAGGGCTTATGGACGCTATCTTTTCGCTTGAGAAGATGCCTGACCGATGCCCTATTGCCCCTGAGAGCCGAGAGTTTGCTATTGAAGTTCGGCAGCTTCTTTATGGTAAACGGCGCAACGTCTATCGCGTCTTATTTAGCGTTACATACGACAACGAAGCAGATGAGAACGTGGTACGCATCTACCGAATACGGCACGCCGCACAACGCCGCCTTAAGGACTTAGAATTATTAGGAGAAAATGCAAAAGATGATGAATAGCCAGAAAACCATATTTCTGGTTTACCAGAATACCAGATGATAAGGTGAGATGATGGCACTTAGAAGATTAGAAAAGACCGGGCTTTTGTTGCCTGATACGCTTGCCGCCTTTATTGAGGAGCTT
>MWWH01000121.1_pt1 | contig 19757 bp, 21 predicted proteins | sample 1047231 | NCBI WGS metagenome assembly MWWH01 (sample SAMN06349967, study PRJNA376086) | soil metagenome | isolation source: MG3-2 sample Antarctic (ecotone) soil | place: Antarctica | collected 2015-01-13 | reverse complement strand
CGAGTCTTGAGCGACGCCTTATTTTTTTCGATGGCGTCACCTTCTGCCGTTTCTTTTATCCGCTCGCTTCGCTTTGAAAAGTGGTCTTCACACTCTTTTGAAATTCCTCTAATTCGTACCCGGTCATTGTCGATAAATGAATCAACTCCAATCGCCCGAAGATTCCGATTAAGTCTCTCTCGAAGCCCGGCCCCGTATTCCTTCTCCATCTGTTTGTGAGGAAGCGTCTCTAAGGCTGTGGTTTTGAGAATGGGTGAGCCGTCCGGGTTCTTTCCAACTTCTCTCACGGTCACGTTGAAAAAAGTCGCATGAATATGCTCTTGCATATCGGGAAGCTGTCCATCTTGGCCGCGGGCCGTGTGATGAGGAAAAAGAGCCGCTACTACCTGGGCCGATACTCTCTGCTTTCCCCCCTTCCCGATTCGGGTAATGGTGTCTCGCTCAAGCTCTGAAATTGTCTCTTTGACCGCACTCTGAAACGCTTCTTTTAAGGCGCTCCGCTCCCCTTCATCTTTCGTCAAAGTTAGAAGAATCGAGTACGCTTTCCCGCCGTGAAACGTGTAGTCCCAGCCGGGCCGGTGGCCTCCCTCTTTCGTGGCGGGATTATCTTTCCTCCCGGCTGATTGAATGAGTTTTTTCTTTAAGCCGTCTGGTGAGTAGCCTTCAAAAATCTGGCAAAACTCTTTTCTTTTCACCTCACCCGAAAGACCCAAAAGGGCTGCTCCCTTTCCAATCCAGACGCCCGGCTCCTCGTCGTGCGGGCTCACGTAGTAGTCATCTTGCCCGCTCATGTGGGAGAAGTACCACTTACTTCCTCCCCCCATCAGAGTGATTTTTAACACGGCAAAACCACCACCTTTCCCTATTTCTGCCGATAGAGCTTCCCGAGTTCGCCTGTCTTTTGCGTTATCGTTTTGTCCAACGTCTCAAAATCCTTTCCGACCGATTCCGATAGCTCTTCAACCGCCTGTGACACTTCCTCAAGACGTGAGACCAAAAATTCCTGACCCGCTAAAAACTGTTTCCCCAAAGATTCCTGACCCGCTAAAAACTGTTTTCTGAGTGTATCATCGAGCGATTGATAGACGAGTAGCCGGGCTATGTCGTGAACACTCACGCCCCTTTTCTTCCTTCCCTTCTCGGTCGGGTCAAGGGTCTCGGCAATGTCATTAAGCTCTTTTAACCGCTCCGGCGAAACCCGAAACGCTATGGTGTAACTTGTCTCTTCCCTCACAAAAATTCCCCTTTCTTTACTCGAACAGAACTGTAAGCAAGTTTAAGTTACTTGAACGGTAAGAAGTTACCACGGATTTTCGCTACAAGTGTAAACGAAGTGCAAGCCTGGGAGCGCTACGGGATAGGGCGTTTAGAAAGATTTTTGTTCGATGCGTTTGCAGCACCGATAGGTGCGTAAGGCGTGAAAGAAATTGTTTTGTCTCAGCAAAATCATTTCTTGGCTGTTGGCTGTTGGCTGTTGGCTGTTCCGCGCCCAACGCGGCCCCGTTCAGGGGTGCCTTTTTCCGGTTCGCGCTCCCCAAGAGCGGCCCGTTCAGGGCTCCGCGCTCCCCAAGAGCGAGCCCGTTCAGGGCACTCCCCCGATGCGAAGCGAGGCGGTTCGGGGGCGACTCGCGAGACCACTTTGCGGTCTCGCGTCGCTTTCGAGCTAAGGAAACAAGAACTCTATCAGGCGAATTATTTCGGGAAGAAAAACCAACATCGCGACCCAAGCCGCCAAAGTTGCCAGAGGCAACCAACCATGTTTTCTAACGAAGCGCTGCGCCTTCACATACCACGAAAGGACATGCCATTCCGTCTTGTCCCATAAATTCCAATTATCGTCGGGCCAGTGTTTGCGAACCATAATCTCCCCTTAAAAATCAGCGGGGTTCCTCCACAGAGGGTTTCCGCTGGTGACAGCGGCTGGCTAGCATTCGAGCTCGATGAGCAGTCAACTCCCGCTTGCGGGAGCTTGCTTTTTTTTTGGGGGGCACCCTCTGGGGGGAGCCAAAAAAAAAGTTGACGGCTCATCGACTCAATGCGACGACAGACGATGGCACCAGCGGAAACCCTTTCCCCCCTCCCTTGCCAACCCCTTCCGAACGAGAGACCGGAAGTTATAAAGGTCGAGCGCTGGCGCGAGTCTCCGCCCCGGTCAAGTGTAGCTTTCGGGCTCGGGCGAAAGCTTGACCCCCTTTGTCACCTTAAGGCGGGTTCAATCTCTTTACTTCTGCCGCTCAGCTTTCTGCTTTGCTTCACGCAAAAGGCGACGCACTAAAGCCGAAAGTCCTTCCGGCTGATGCTTCGCCCATTCGCCTAACTCTTCCGGCAAAAGTACAGGGTATTGTTTGGTCGGCTCACCTCGGATGGGGCCGGGTTTTCGCTTCTCTGCTGTCTCACTCATACCGCGCACCATAACGAAAAAAAACTATCTTGTATATATAAATTATATACGAATTTCGTTGACTCATTCATCTATCTTATATATAACTATTATATAGTAATTAATCCTTTTAATGGAGAACAAAATGGATGAAGGATTGAAAAAATTAAGAGCAGCAATGTTAGCAGACCAACTTCCGAGACACACCGGGACGGAGCAATACTGGAAAAACCCTTTCCACCCATTCCGCTACACGGACGGGGTAAAGTTCCTGGCTGAGATGGGTCAATGCTACTGGCTCCTTGACGCTATCGGCTCTTGGCAGATTTCGCCAAAAGTTAGGGGCAATAAAATGCTAGGTGAGATTCAATTCTGGACCTTAGAAGTGAAGGAAAACAACTCGGCAAAACTCGTTTGTGAACGGGACTCAAACGATGTCGCAGTTACTCAAGAAATTGAGTACACCGACTTTCCCCTTCCTAAAATTAAGCTCTATTTGCAAGCAATGAGCTTCTACAAACCAAGCGTCGGCGGGGTTCTCATGCTCCCTTCCGAGTATTGATTGTAAAAGCCAAAAACCCGCTCATCGATAAATTCTCAAATTGTTGATGGAGCGGCTACCCCCACCCCCTTCAATACTAAACCCTATTCGCAAGACATCAATCTCCCTAACCACCAACGAGAAAGGCAAAACGGCAAAAGAAATGTAGAAGATGACACACGGCCTGTGCTATGTGGACTCTTGGTTAAAAGTAGCCTTGTGAGGGAGTGCCATGTTAACGCCGGAAAGTGAACGAAAGACAGAAGCCGTCGAGCCCACTACCAAGTTTCAATTAGGTCAGCTGGCATCGACTCCGGGGGCGCTCGAAGCCTTAGCTCGTGCCGGGGTAACGCCACTACGCTTATTGGGGCGGCATGAGTCAGGCGATTGGGGAGACCTTTCAGATGATGACATTGCCGAAAATGAATTCTCCCTCAAAGAAGGCTTGCGGCTACTGTCAGCCTACATACTGCCGGGCACCGGCGAAAAGGTTTGGATTATCACCGAAGCCGATAGGTCAGTGACGACGCTCCTACTGCCGGAAGAATACTAGCCGCGGTTCTTAGAAGGCGCGGCGCGTGAGTTTCTTCCCCCACCTTCCCTTACCGACCCAAACGAGACCGGAATTTATAAAGCCGTGAGCGCTGGCGCGAGACTCCGCCCCGGTCAAGTGTAGCTTTCGAGCTTTGGCGAAAGCGTGACCCAATTTCAAGAATCAGAAACATTGGTTGATTGTAGAAAAAATCGCCCTCGTGTGCGATTGGTTTTGGCTGCTTCGCAGTCGGTAATGTTTTGCTCTACGGGTAGAGTATATGGTTTTTGATGTGGGTGGGGGTCGAGTCACTCTTTCAGAATCGCGTGTAAGGTGGCTGGCTGCCTCTGGGTGAAGAGATTTTAAGACGGCCTATAGTCCAGGATAGCCCGCTTCAATTTCGACGTTGTGGCTGCACTTCTTCGCGCCGCTACTTTTCCCGTTCTTCACCATCCGAAAACCGGACGCATCGCAAAGGGGGCACGCCGCTATCTGGTCTCGCCTCGCTTGGCCCTTTGTCGCTTCTTCGGCTTTGGCTCGTGCTTCAAGGTAGGAAGGCGGGAGCTGCCAGTCATCACGCTCGATAAAAGCTCGGACGTTCCCGCCTCGGTTTGTCTTCCCTTGAGTCTCCGGCAAGTAGTCGAGCGCCGGGACTTTTAGCCGACACACTTCTAGCCGGTGGGTGACAAGTCTTCGGGCTTCGGTCTCCGTCACGCCCTTAGCCGTAAGCGTCAAAAGAAAACTTTCTTGCTCCGGGGTAAGCTCGCCAGGTAACGCGGCAGGGGCTGGCACTATCGGCGCTCGATTATCTCGGGGTACGGATAAGGGTAAATCTTGCTGAACTGGCTTTTTTTTCTGCCTCGGTTTTCTCTTCGCTGCTGTGTGCTCGCCTCTGGCCTTCGGGCCGGGTACGTAGAGCATCGTCCAATCAAGCACCCCCTCGTTATTTCGCCCTTCTTGAAAGTGAACCTTTGCGATGTAACCAGACTTTAAGTGAGGAGCATGAACCTTGTGCATCTGCTTTCTGACGTGCTCCCAATCAAAATAACGGGTCTGGGTTGAGTAGGTGCAGAAGTCCGAGTAAGAAAGCTTTGCGTGCGGGTGGCCGTACTTCAATGCCGCATAAATCCGATAGCTCAAAATTTCATAAAACCGCTGCGGCGCTGGTGCAAGTTCTTTCAGATAATCGTAGTCAAGGGGCCGGTTCTGTGCCGAGTTAAGAACCTGCATGTATATGTCATTGAGAACCAGATAGACCGCATCGGCAAGGCCACCGTCCGGGAACTTCTCGCCGGTGCAAATAATGCTGTACCGGGTAAAAGCTGCCTCTAGCGTGCGCTCGGTTTTATCGGTCGCCATGTAGCTGAGTTTCGCCGTTATAAAAGCACCGGCGTTTTGATAAAGAGCCTTCTTAAGGGGGGCCTTATTGCTTCCTAATTCTTCTGCAATATCATTAAGGCTTCCGAGCTTGATAAATTTTGGGACTGGCTTTCCTGCTTCTTCAATTCTTCGATTGATGATGAGGGTATCGAGTTTATAGGCGAGAGGCCCGGGCTGCCCAAGTTTCCTCGGATAATCTACTTCCCACTTGGTCTTTAGCTCTCCGGTTGGTTTGGTCTCTGCGATTTCGATTGAGACGTTTCCCCGCTTCGCTAGTCGGTGAACGGGAAAGCGTGAAAGAGCTGTCTCGGTTCTGATGAGGTTCTCAGGGATTAGTTCTTGTAGCTCTTCGTTCATTGGTTCCCGGTTTTAAGGGAGCGAAGCTAAAAAAGCAACAACACTTTCTTGTTGTTGTAGTCTTATAAAGTCAATACAAAGTCTAGAGTCTGATAAGGTAAACATTTCTAACAGTTAAGTCTATTTTCCGCTCCCCAAACTCACCACTTCCGCTCCCCAAACTCACCACTTCCGCTCCCCAAACTCACCACTTCCGCTCCCCAAACTCACCACTTCCGCTCCCCAAAGCGTGAACTATCAAATCAATCCCGCTACCCCCGCCAACCCCGTTCGGGGTTGGCGGATTCTCTTTAATGCATTGGTGTAAGACCCTGGATATATGCTCTAAGCTCGCTCCGCTTCACCCGGTCGCCTCGGCCATAGCCTTTGTACCTCGGAAGAAGTCCAGCCTTCATATCTCGCCTCAGTGCATTTGCTGATATGCCTGAAAATTCGGCTGCCTCGTCAACGGTGAGCATTCGTTCATCGAACATACTAAGCGCCTGGATGAAGTGGCCGAAATTGACCGGCGCAGTTGGTAACGAAGAGTTTCCCGGTAATACCGCTAAGCCCTGTTCGGAGTTAGCGGAGTTCGGGTGTTCGACGGTTGGGCGGGTTGAAAAGAGCTTTGAGTCTAGCTCCGCTTTGAGTGCTCGAAGCTCCCCAACATCATAAACCGCAACGGGCCGGGTCTTTCCTTTCTCATATCGAGCGCCGAGTTTTCCTTGCTGCATGTACCGCTCAAGCGCTCTCACCCCCACCCCTAAAAATTCTGCTGCTTCCTGTTTGTTCATGTGTGGCCCCACTCAAAAGAATCTCGCTAACCTCGCCAAGAACGTTCGGGGTTAGCGGAGTTAGATTACGGGGGCATAATAAGAGTTTCCCGCTAATCCCGACAAGGCCCGTTCGGGATTAGCGGGAAACTCGATTGTGTAAAGAGGAGGGGGCAAAATTAACCATTTATGCTCAATAGCGCATTGCAGAACTCTTCGCCGTGTATTCCGCACCATCGCGAGCTGAGAACATAGCCCTTCTTAAAGTCGAACTTGTTGTCAGTTGATACATCCAGCTCCTTCCATAAGCTAACTTTCGTGCTACCAGGCACTCCATTTGAACAGCCGCAGGATAGTAGAGCACGGTCATCTGTAAGCTTGTCGAAATACCTATCAGACACGATAAGCTCTTTATGCGCCGCAACCGCTGCGAGTTTCGACGCCATGTTGACAGGCTTTCCGGCCCACACCTCATTTTGTCGGTCAGTTCGGCCCCCGACTCGCTTTAATCCTAGCTTTCTCACTAAGACTGTTTTTTGGTCTATGCCGTAGTGTGCCCCTACATCAAGCTTAAGGTCTTTTTTTACCGTCGGAACAAACACATCTTCAGCGAACGTCTTAAACGTGACCGCCGCAGCTAGTGCCCGGTGTACTTGGTCATTATTGAAAAGGCCGAAAACTCCATCACCTCGAACATCAATGTAAGGGGTGTCAAAAGCGGAGAAGATGCGTACCGCTGTGCCGGTGAAGAGTTGATATGCTCCCGCAGTGCTCCGGTCGTGCGAGGTGGCGCTAAGCTGAGTTGAACCTTTCATGTCTACAAAGACACAAATCACGTCTGGTATTTTAAGCCAGTGGCGGGGATTTCCAATCGGGATTTCTGTAGTCTCAGGTATATCGTTTCGGTTTGTTATGCTTTGGCCTTCCTGGTAGAGCTTCACTTGCTCATCAATGATGTCCCGGAATGCTTGCGGCATCTGCGTTTTAATTATCATTCACCTTTACCCTTTTATGCTCGTTTTAGTTTCTATCCAACCAAATAGTGAAGCAGGCTTACTACGGGAATTATTAGTAAACCTGAAAACGCCAACCAGACAGCGATTGTAAAAAGGCGAAGCTTATAAGCAGTGATGTATGCGTTAGCTATGACTTGCGCCGCTATATCAAGATTGTTTCGCGTCTGGCATAGGTAGCAGTCCGAATGGGTCATATAGGAATGAGTAATCGAGTCAATCAACTCGGCGGCGCTGTACTTGTACACGTGAGAGAAGAAATAAAGGTTATCGGTCTCGACCGGAGGAGCCTTTTTCTTTTTGAGAATTTTTTCGAGATTAGTCCTCGGCAGAAAAGACCAAAGAGATACGAGAGTTGTTAGGCCAAGAATGATTGACCCTACAAAAAGCCCTGTCTTCCAGTAGTGGGGGATACTCAAGTTGCCTACAGAGAGACTTACGATTGCCGTGATTGCCGCGCCTGAGAATACGATGATGCCTCCGTGCTTGGTCTCAGCGAATTTTAGCCAATCATTTACGGAAGTAAAAAGGCTTAAAAGCTTAGCTTCAACAGCCCTTAAAGTTTCTTGGTTGTCTGTCATGAGTGAGTTTCCCTCCCGACAGTTGTCGTGTTAACCAGGAGGGTACAAAAGCCTCCGTGAGAGTTAATAAAACATATTATCACCCCGCTTTAAAGAATCTCGCTAACCTCGCTAAGAGCGTTCGGGGTTAGCGGGAAACTCTGGAAAATGTGGGCGTACCGGGGGTTGTCGGAGAAGGAAACCGTAATGTTTGTTATTGGTTTCAAAGTCTTTGAGCTAAGTAGCTCAGCGAGCTAGAATTCATCTCAGAAAAAAGAGAGGAGAGCACCCCGAATGCCGACCAACATACTTCATGACAGGGAAGAGCGGAACAGGCAGATGAACACCTTGCTGGGTGAGCTTGGGGCGCTCCTCGTCAAGTACGGCGACAAGGATGCCACCATCAGAATAAATGTGGAACGTGATTGCCGCGATAAGTCTGGGAGTATGGTTCATGTGGTGGAAACCGCCCACAGTGATGTGGAGTCTGGTTGGAGTTATACCCCGTCGATAATTCCTGACGGCACTGAGGTGTTCGGCGAAAGTGTATCTATCACGCTTCAACCGTTTATCGACTATCGGACTGAACCTGAAAAATCGTAAAAATCCATAATGTGCGTTATCGGATGGGGATGTTACAGAACTAGGCCGCCAACAACGGGATTAATAATTTAATGACTCCGGCGGCGGTATAATTTAAAGTTAGGTGCATAAAGGTGATTTAGAATGGATAAACGGTATCAAGTTTTCGTGAGTTCAACTTACGCTGACTTACAGCAAGAAAGGCAACGTGTTATTCAAACGCTGATGGAAATGGACTGCATTCCCTCTGGAATGGAACTATTTCCTGCTGCGGATGAGGAGCAATGGGAGTTTATTAAGCGAGTAATAGATGACTGTGATTATTACCTGTTGATTGTCGGAGGCCGGTATGGCTCGACAACGTCGGAGGGAATAAGTTATACCGAAAAAGAATTTGATTATGCCAATGAAAAAGGCATTAAAGTGATTGCTCTACTTCACTCTAATCCAGATGATATTCCTATGAGTAAGTCTGAAATTGATCCGGAACTAAGAGGGAGACTTAAAGCTTTTCGCGAGAAAGTGTCAAGTAATAGGCTAATCAAATTCTGGAAAACTGCGGATGAATTGCCGGGATTAGTTGCCCTTAGCCTGTCAAAAACGATAAAGACTTATCCAGCCGTAGGGTGGATCAAGGCCGATCAGGCAGCAACTACAGATTTGCTGAATGATGTAAACGAATTGAGGAAGAAGAACGAAGAGTTACGAAGACAGTTAGCTGAACTCCGCAGCAGCCAAGCATTGCAACTTACAACCCTTGCTTCCTTGGATGATGCTTTCAAAATACATGGTCGTTATACTTCCAGGCATGGTCCGAGACGTTGGCAAGTTGGAACAACTTGGCGAAACCTGTTCCGCTTACTGGCTCCACATCTTTTAAGTCATCCGAATGATGCTGGCGTACATCTAACTCTTTCTAAAAGTTTTTTCTTCAGTAATCAATCGGACGATATAAATCCTTTTATCGATGAGGAAGTATTTCAAACCATAAAAGTTCAGTTATTAGCTTTGAATCTGGTTAAGACAGAGTATCTTCCGACAACAAAGGGAGGATCTGCGCTGTTTTGGGAATTAACAAACAAGGGACACCTTTTAATGATTGAAGTCGCAAGTGTCAACTCAGTCAGTAATGACAGCACCTAACTAAAGGTTCAACCGGACGCGCCACCAGGAAGTCTTTCATCTCCCAAGAACGCAGCGCGCCGGTTAACCTGGGCGTTAAATGCTGCATGATTGGAGCAAAATAGAATGGGTCTTAATTTGTATGCTCTGAAACTGACACAAGGTATGAATCAACATGATTACCTGTAACAAGTTCTTTTCTGCTTTATTCCTTTTCGCGTTTCTTCTAATTGGGTCATGCACTACCCTTGCGCAAGAGCGGCAACGTGGCTATACAGCAGACGAATTTGAGAAGTCTTATGATCTAAAGTTACCTGCTGTCAGTGCGCAACACCTTGACTCACTAAAAGAATTACGCCTATACCAAGAACGAAACGTAAAACAATCGGCATCTCAAATAGAAAAGCTCAAAGAGCTGCAAAAGATGAACATAGCTTCTTTGCGTCAAGTGGAAAATGCCGAAGTTGAACTTATTAAAGCCAAAGCGCTGCTTGATGAAACAGATAAGCAAATCGCTGAAGCTTCTAAAATATTTGAGCAGGAACTTTCAAACGCAGCTCACATGCGTCTCCTCGCAGATGATCTTGCTTTGACTTGGATTTCAATCAAAGCCAGCTATCTAAAAGCCATCCGTCAATCCTTTCCCCAATACAATTATATTACCGTGCACTTGCTACGTACCGGGAGAAACCTCGCTTTAGTCGCAAGACACCCTCGATTCAGCCGTAGAACTTTTGATGTCGGCAAACCTGCACATCTTATTGAACGATGGATAAAGCAAAACCGTCAGAATCTTATCAAGGGGTTAGTGATTGAAGTGGGGCTTATGTCCGCCGATAGAATATCGGATTCTCGAACATTAAAGGTGGAATAATCCATGCTAAATGCAAAGCACGCATCTAACAACAGGTTCAACCGGACGCGCTCTCAGCGCCTTTCTTATTTGCGGTCATCCGTGCGAGCCGGTTGTGCCGGGCGTTAAGACCCTTTCCAGTCATAAAGTATGTTATCAGTCTCGTTGTTGAAAACCACAGAAGATTTTAAGCGTAATTCGCAAGATGTAGCGGTCGCTCTAACACCTCATTGACGCTGAAAAGAGCGTGAAACGTTCGTTTTCAAAATGGGAAGGGAACCACAATAGCTTGTGGTTGTTCACGCTCATCCGGCGCCGTAGCATAGGCTACACGCCATAGTAGACGCCATGCCGTGAAGCACGCTATATCACCGCTCAATCTCGATGTCTTTGTCTCTTTTATGTGGCTCTTCTTCCGAGCCGAGAGTCAACCGCCCTTGCTCTCGTTCTTTAAGCTCCTTGCGTTCTTGGTCTCGCTCAAGCATCGCCTTAATATCTACTTCGGGCGGAAGGCGGAAAGTAGTCTTGCGCATCTCGTCCACTGTGTTGGGTAAGTCTATGAGATTCCTGGCGGCGGCTTGCTCAAGAATCGTAAAGGTAGGAATGCTTAAAATATTGTGCCGCGCTGCTTCTGCTGCCGCGTCTTTATCATCCAGTAAAACCGCATCGGCATGAAGCTCAAGAGCGAGCGCGAATGCTTCGCGCTCGCCGTCGTCGATTCTCTTTATGGGTGTAAAGAGAGAAGTATTCGCTCTTCGCACATCGAGCCAAGTGGGACGGGCTTGCATCCAGTCTTTGACCTTCTGCGGGGTCTTCGGGCGTTGCAGTTCCTCAGCCACTTTTTCAGGAATAATGACTTCACCAAATAACGTTTCGAGTATATGGACTTCTTCGATTTCTATGAGGTAACGGAGCGGGGTAGTGTCGGAGACAATTATCATCTGTTGTTACGTCTCAGCAACTCGTCAAGCGCTGTGCTACTCCTTTCAAAATCTTCGCTCGTGTAGTTACTCCGCACGTCGTACCGCTTAAAGAATTCGTATAACTCCTCGCGGTCTGCAAAACCAAGCGCATCGATCACGTCGCGCTCCGTAATAAGCTCATCTTCGTGCGCTTGAATAACGGCAAGCTCTAAGAGTCGGCGCGGAAGGGGAGTGCTGCTCCCATTTTGAATCTCTTCTGCCACCTTATCGGGAATGGTTAACGTAACTTCCATATATCCTCGTCGTCTGTCCTATACAAGCTCTCGCGGCTAATTGCTTCATCGGAAAGTGAGGTAGCTCGTCTGGGGCTGTGATTCTCGGCCCATGCCCTAAACGCTTTGGCTTTTTCTTCAACATCTGCTTGCCGCGTCAGACTTTCTTCCAGCTCCGGTTTTAGCGCGATATTGATGCTCATTTCCCTTTACCTACTTTATAAATTCTCTTCTCTCCATCCAGCATAACCCGTGCGCTATTTTCAATCAAAAATTCATTCAAAACATTCCTCAATGTCGCGCCGGGCTTTTGTTTTTCTTGTTCGTCGGTTTCTTCGCTGGTGGCTTATTAATCTTTGCCCGATTCTGGTTCCCTTCGGGTGCTCCCCTCTGAGTCACAGGAAAGCCAAACTTTGCCCTGACTAGCGCCGAGGCGGTCACGCCGTTTTCCTCTGCTTCGTCCTTCACCTGGTTGTACTCCTCCGATGAAAAGTAGGCGGTGATGGGTTTTAGGTTCTCATTTCTCATTTAATTTACTGTGTCGCGTCTAGCTCTTTGACGCATTCCTGATACTCTGCTTTTGTGTACCATTGCCGAAGAGGTATCTTGCCGCTCTTAGTGCGTATCCACTCAACAATAACGTGCCAATCACCGTGCGCCTTTTGCGCCAGAACCACCTGGCCGGTCTCTTCATCATTCGCTATTAATTTGCGCGTCTGCTCACCGGTCGGTTGTACCAACTGACCTACCTTCCGTAACGCTCCCTCCTTCGTAAATCGCTGTCCGCTCATGACTCCCCTCATCTAATCTATTCTAAGTACATCACTTTGAAAGTGCTGTTATCTCCCAATAACTTAATACAATATAGTGTACTTTGTAAAGCTTTTTCTTTGATTTCTTTTGAAGGGGAGGGCGGGTCAAGGGGAGGCTTCGAGATTTATTTTGGGGGTAGCCCGTAGGGGGAACCAAAATAAATCTTGGAGTCCCTTTATGGCGACCGGAGCGGCCCACAATCATCAATGGGGGACGGCTCGCCCGGCCCCTTACTTACCTGCTTTTTCGACGTTGAAAGTCAAGAGAATAATCGAAAACGCCGGTGCAAAAATTCAGCACCTTCGCCTACTTCATTAGTAGGCTAATTCTCGTGATGTAAAAATAGGGGTAGAACAGCAGTGTGAGATGCATAGCCGGATTAAATATCTGTTGATTGTTCTCCGAATGCTTCTTTTGCCCACTCTGCCGCCTCATCTGAGCAATTTTGAATTACCTTTACTAACCCCATCTCTTTCTTTAATTGGATTCGCTCAAGGTTGCGCTGCCTGATGGCTTCCCAATCTTTCTTTGTCATCGGTGTCGCCGGGCCGCTCGCTACCGCCTCAACCAATAATTTCTCTAGCCGCTCCTCTTCCTTTTGCTTTTTGGCGTCCCTCACGAGCGCCCGCACATACTCGCTTGCCGTCTCGTAGCCGCCGCTTGAAACCTCGTCTTCAATGAAGGTCTTCATTGATTCGGGAACCAAAATATTCATGCTTGTCATTTGGTTTTTCATTTCTTCATTCATATTTTTAGAGACGCGATTTTATATTTTTGCGTCTCGCGCCTACTTCATTAGTAGAGTAATTCTTAATCCCTCTTATCACTACCGTTTTACCACCAAGCCTCCAGATGCCGGAGTGGATTTTAGAAAATGGCACTCTTTTACCATCCAAAACGATTGTTTTCTCTCCGTAGCGGAGAAAGTAGGCGTAGTATTTTATTGCTTCGATAATCGTCTTCATGATTCGTCACACCCTTACCGTATTGAATTGCCTGTTGCGTTGTAGCGTCGCCATGTTGAGTTGTAGCGTCGCCATTGAGTACGTAATACCGCCATTATGTGATTTGCCGATTCAGCGTTCCTCTTAAGGCCGTTTCGGGGCTATTGACCTCATCTTCTTTCATAATTGTTCTTTCATAATTCTTCGTGTTGGTTACTTGCGTAACTTTTTCAGGCAAGCTTGAATTTCACTCGCTGAGCGTTTTATACGCGAAGCTTATGTTTGAGCTTCATACTATTGAATTTGAGGGGGCTTCTCTGGCCCTTTAGGGGGCTTCTCACCACCTTTGTGGCCTCTCTTGTTTCTTCCCGTTCCATACTTCGCTTCTTTTTCGCCGGGCTCACGCTGAGGCGTTTGATTCGGAGATTCTTCGCTATTTATGATGGTAAAAAAGCGCTCTCTTTCACTATCAGAAAACCCACTGATAAACGCTTCCTCTTCTGGTGTCGGCTCTCTCGTTTGTAACTCCTTTGCAAGTTCCTCTATGGATTTCTTTTTCTGGCTATGAACAAGCGCATAAAATCTCTTCTGCTCCGCGTACGAAAGCGATTTTACGCGCTCTGTTTCTTTCGGAGTTAAGGGGCGGCTCCGATGAGCTTCTGCGAGGGCTTCAAGTGTTAACTCTGGCTCCGAGTCGGCAACTATTAACTGCTGCGCCTCTGCAATATCTCTCCAAAAAGTCTCTGCTTCTTCTTTCGTCCACTTTGTTCGGGTCTGGTCGCTTTCGTCCCGCTCATCAAAATTTAGTGTGTCCTCTCTCTTCTCGGGTACAGTCTCTTGTAGTAGCTGTGCCGTAATATTGTGGCTGAAGGCTCCGACAGGCTCCGGCTCTATGTACCACCCCCAAATTCCCTCCGTATGAAAGTTTGAGACGGGAAAAAGTCCAAAGTCAGCGGCCATCACTGCTTCCTCTATCTTCTTTTGATAGTTCACGCTGTCGCCTGGCCCGCCTGGGTTTCTACTCTCGCTTTTAATCGGCTCAATTATTTTATGTTTTCCTATCAGACTACTCGCCCACTCTTGGGTTACGGCGTTATCAATTTTGCCTATCCATTTATACTGAGCCATTCCCACGATTTGATTTGCAATCCGGTCGTCTTGGTAGACGACTCTGACGCCTTCGATGTCCTGAAACCCGATAATAAATACTATTCCCTTCTGCCTTCCTGTGATGGCGATGTCAGTTAATTTATCCCACTTCGCAGCGTTTCCAAGCTCGTCTAAAAAAAAGTAAATGCGACGCGTATCGGAGTTAGGAAGCGCAAGAGAAAAAGTTGTCACCCGATTGAAGACCACTCGGTTTATTGCTTGCACCGCTTCTTGAGAGTCGGACGGCTTCGCAATGATAAGCAGAGAACCTTTTTTGTCTGCTACCCAGTGCCGTAAACTAATCTCACTATCTGCCTTCTCCCAGAGCGCGCCTATAATTTTATAGTGGCCCATGTAGCGCATGATTGACGCCTTCACGTTACCAAAGGTCTCGGCGTTTTCAGTGACACTAGAAAGTAGCTCTCGTCCCTCCTCTGTCGCCTCTAAGATGCGAACCCATTTCTTCGGGTCTGACAAAATATCAGTGAGTCTCGGGAAACCCCATCTCCACTCTCTACCCTTAGCGGCAAAAAACTTTTTCGTATCAATCAAGGCTTTAAGGACTTCAGCCAGAACGCCGCGCGAATATTCAAGGTAAAAACTGCTCTCGTTCTTCCCTTCGTAAAAAAGTATCGTTGCAATCCCCATCGCATTGGCGGGGTTTGTGATATCCAAATCAATCGCCCATCTGACTGAGCGTTTATCAAATGGATTCAGGTTGTGAATTTTCACATCGGGCGAGAGCTTCATCTGTCGAATCTGCTCGTACATAGAGAGCGTATCGTCATATAGAAGCGCTCGGTGGTCCTTCCCACCCCCTACATTTCTTAGGGCGTCTTGCCCGTAGAGGACTATCTGCGTCGTTTTGCCGCTGCCGGACGCTCCCACAAAAGCCACGTGAAAAGGCTTGTCACTTGGTATCGCAGTCTCTCTACTTCCAAAAAAAAGCCCTCGGTCATCCTTGCCGCGCTCTTTTTGGGCCTTCACTGCCGCTTCGTCAAATGTCTTTATCTGTCTCCCTCCCTGATGTGTTTCCTCGGTAAGCTTAGGAAAAAAGAAGACGACTAAAACATGTACTGAGCCAATTCCAATTACGAGATTCGCAAGGGAGCCGAGAAACATGCCATGCGTAAATTTCATCGTCACCAGTTGGGCAATAAACCCAATGACGGGCGGCACAAAAGCAATTGAAAGAGTTTGCCCTACAAAACGCAAAGGATTTAGGGACATATCCGGAACTTCTTCTAACAACAGCAGGAGGTTATAGAGTGCCAGAATGCCAATCAGGCCGGTGGCCGCGTAGGAATAGAAAAGTATCTGTTGCGGGTCGTAGTGAAAAAATTGCGCGTTTGTGCCCTGGAAGAGAGACCAGCCGACGGTGCCAAAGTAAAAAGAGAAAAAGAGTATGGCCGCGTATAAAAAATTTCCTACTACCAGCGCGCGAACATTCGGCCTATAGGGAAGAATTTTATGGAAGGCCAAGTAGGAAAAAAGTCCGAAGAAGATAACGGTAGCTGCTGCCGTTCGGTAATCCCAAAGTGACACGGTTGAGGTGTAAAGATAAAACCCTAGCCCGTACATTACGGGCAAAAAGATTCTTCCCACAACACTATAGAAAAAGGGAGGTTCCTTTGGGGTTTGTCCTATCACTCCGGTCTTACCACTCCCACTCGTAACGAGAAGGGTAATTAGGGTAATTAGGGCAAAGACGCAAAGAACGAAAACCATCGTGACAAGCACAAAAGTCCATTCCGTGGAAATAGAATCTGCGGGTGTTGCTGCAAGAGCTGGTGTTTCGCGAGGCTTACTTTTCGGTGTTGGTGTGACTGGCGCGGGTGTTGGTTCTGGCGTAGGCGCTAGTTCTTCTTCTGGTGTCGGCGCTAATGTTGGTTCTGGTGTCGGTGCTATCGTCGCTGAGGGAAGCGCTTCGCCGCTCGTGTCCGGTGGGGGTGGTTCAAGGGCCGAGTTACTTTCCGGCTCTTGAAGCTTTCCTCTTCTTACAGAAAAGGTCGCTAGTTCAATCTCAACCGGAAGAGGCGCGGGGTTAGTTGCGTGGTAATAGAAGCCTGTAACTGATTTTTCTGTTTCGTTGAAACGAAACTCGAATCGACCTTTATATTCGTCCTCAAGGTTGATAACAATAACATCACTTTCAGGTGTATCAAATGTTCCTTTGAGCCCCCTTCCTACATCCTCAAAGTCGTAAAACCCAGTGATAGCAGCACTGTTATTGTCTGCTCCTGGGCTTGTCACTTCAAACCTAAACTTCAAGAGCTTACCAGCGGCTCGAGCGTCAAAATTCCACACTTCAGTCGTCGGTGCCTGACCTACGCCGCTCACTGAAAAAACGGTGACAAGAAAAAAAGTAAGCGCCACTCTTTGCTGTGTGTTCATTGTAGATTTTGTACCTCAACTTTCTTTTGTCGGTATTGAAGGCGGTAGCGCGCCGCGCACGCTACCGCCTTCAATGGAGTGTTTACGCCATTGAGATTGGTTTAATTTCTTCTGGTCTTTTTCGTTGGCCGACGCTGGCTTTGTTTGTTTTGACGTTCCGGCTCTTCGCGCTCGCCATTTACCGCTAACGTCTTCGTATCAACCCGAACTGGAACAGGCGCCGGATTGGCCGGGTGGAAGTAGTAGGCTTCAGCGATAAGTTTCGCTCCCGTGTCTCTTTTAATCCGAAACTTGAATCGGCCTCCCCTTGTGTCCTCAGAGAGTTTGAGGAAAACAGTTTCCCCGGCAGTCGTGTCAATCATTTCAAGCCTTCCGGTGACAAGAACTCTCCCGAGAGATTTTTCGTTGAAAAACCCTTTGACCGGGAATCCGCTATTAGCTTTATCTACGGGGCCGGAAGCTTGAAACTGAAATTTAAGGACCTTTCCATCAGTAGTGATAGCGTCAAAAGTGTAAACGTCATTCGGCACTTCTTGACCTACTACGCTGTTCACTGAAAAAACGGTGACTAGGAAAAAAGTAAGCGCCACTTTTCGCATTATCATGGGAGCGTGGGCCGCTTGCGGCTTCACTTCGCCTTGTGCGTGTGGTTTCATAAATAAACCCTCCGGCGCGGCATGCCGTCCGGAGACGCTGCCGCAGTGTTGAGCTGTGGTGGTAACTAGCGAGGGCTTCGGGTGATGCCTGGTAACCTCTCCCGAGGCCCTCGGTCATGAGTGTTGCGTCAGTGATGTCTTCGCCCGTCGGGTCTCACATGATTCCGTTTATCACGTGCGGCTCGCTTCGCTTGGGCATCATAAATACATGGTATTTCCTCCATTTTTACTCGCCCTCTTTTGCTGTGTATGCGGCAAAAATCGAACCCTTAAAACGACACATCTCCCTACACAGAAGCCTTTCTGCGTAGAGAGATATTTGGATTTACGAATGTGCTGCGTTTCGCAGCTTGGGTGCGGTAATTGACTACCGCGATGGTGTCGCGCTTCTCCGCGCCCGTCCTTTATACCTTCCGGTTATCGGGCGTTCGTTGTGCGTCACCAAAATTTGTTGCGGTGCATCTTAATATAAGAATCAGCGTAAAAGCGAGGCTAATTCGTCAACCTTGCTAATTCGTCAATCCTTGACTGGGCTTTTCTAGAGACCATTTTGTTAGAAATATCGTAATCAGCGGGAAGTGTTTCACCGATACTGCGACAACCGCCCGCCCAATTTTCAAAAAAAACTAATCTCTCTTTTCGGTCAACTTTCACAGTGAGGCTTACACGCAGCTCTGATTTATGACCTTGAGCAATAAGCGAATTGCTCTGCTTCTTTGCTGAAACTTCGACTACTCGGCACGCCTTAACACTGTCAGCAATTCTCGGTAAGAAATGACGTAAGTTATTGAAAACATTAGGTCGAGATTCAAAAGAAGCGCAAAAACTCCGAAAATTAAATCTTGCATTCAAAAGAGTTACGCGCTGACCGAGAATTGCTGTAACACTGTCCAACTCCGGAATGAGACTACTTATCTTTTCAAGAGCACACGGCTCTTCAAATCCCAATACGTTCATCCGCTGCTTCAGTGCTTGCATTACCTCTTGGCACTCTTCAATGGATTGAAGCTCAGAAAGGCGGCTCTTTACTTGGTTTATTGGTATCAGCTCTTCACGACATGGTAGTGCGGAACTTGAAAGGCTGTAGGTGGTCTCAGGTGAGGTTTCTTTTCTACGTGTTGTCACCCTAATCCGGCTGTTTAATAAATGACACTCCTGCCGCTTTGTTCTCTACGATAAGTTGAAGCAGGTGACAAGTCGGACGAAGACTTAACTTTCTTTTGTCGGAATCAAAGGCTCTAGCGCACGCGGGCGCTAAAGCTTCAAAGGAATTTTTATGCCGTGAGATTGCTTTATCTTCTGGTCGTTCTCGTGCGGCAACTTCTCTCGAAGCTTCTCTAATTCTCGCTCGGCCTTTAGCTCCTGTGTCACTCTCTCCCTAATCTTTTCATGAGCGTACACAATTTTTCCGCCGCGCTTTTGAACCGCTTCAATAAGAGCCGGAAATAGCGGGTTCTGACTGATTCCCTGACTCACGATGATAACGGTCTTATTTGTGACTTTTAGCTGCTCATGCCTGAGTTCGGCGTCCAAATGCCGCATCCGACTTTTACTAATCTGCCCTGTGGCCCATAAAAATTTGTGAACCATCTCGGTGCGAGGCTTCCAATAATCACCCGTTAACTTTTTCTTCGTCTCAAGGCTTATTTGACCGGTCATATACTTCACCTCGGCCCCGACCCGCCTAAAGAATTTCTTTCGCGCTTCGTCCCCCTTATCAAGCTCAACCCACTCGCCTGTCCACTTACTCTTCCGAAACCTCTTTCCTTCAATCTCGTTCATCATCGTTTTAATTGAGGCCGCGGGCATTTTGATTTCTTTCTTTAGCGCCTCGGCCCCGGCCTTGTCTCTTGTCAACGCAATACACTTGTAACCCCGAAACTCCTGTTGAATTTCTTGAAACACACTCTCCCGAACCGGTCGGGTCTTTTCTTCATACGCTTTTCTTCTTGCCTCTCGTTCTTCGTTTCGTATCCGGGGGCCGTCGTGAGTCGTGTACACCTCCCGGCCATACTGATTCCTAATCTTGTAGGTGCTCCCTCGCCCGATAAAATCATCTGCCGCGTCAAACGCGTCTTTGTCCCTCATCCCTCGGGCCTGACACTCCCTCTTTAGCGCCGTCTGAAGCTGCCCCTTTGAGAAAGAATCTCTGAAGCGATAGAGATTCTTAACCGCTACTTCAACCGCTTCCTTCTTTTCCTGCTCAAGCGAGCGCTCGGGCTCATGGGCTCTCGTTTTTTGAGGGATAGCCGGAAGCGTTACCCCGGCAAACGGGTCTCTTTGTTGCTGCTCTTTTTCTATCCGTAACGATGGCAGCGACTCATGGGTAAGGTTAAACTTTTCTTGAAGCTCCTTCCTCCAATGACCCTCGCAGACAGGAAGCGTGTGCGCTTTATTTTTCTTGTCCCGAGTCTTGAGCGACGCCTTATTTTTTTCGATGGCGTCACCTTCTGCCGTTTCTTTTATCCGCTCGCTTCGCTTTGAAAAGTGGTCTTCACACTCTTTTGAAATTCCTCTAATTCGTACCCGGTCAT
>MWWH01000120.1_pt1 | contig 19891 bp, 18 predicted proteins | sample 1047231 | NCBI WGS metagenome assembly MWWH01 (sample SAMN06349967, study PRJNA376086) | soil metagenome | isolation source: MG3-2 sample Antarctic (ecotone) soil | place: Antarctica | collected 2015-01-13 | reverse complement strand
GTTTATGTTCATAGTATTTTTTGCGCCTTTATTGATTATTGGTTTGAGATAGTTAAAGGTATTTACCCAAGACGAAAAATAATAATCCAACAATAAACCTGTTTCTGGATTTTTGGGTTTAAAAACTGCATATAAAACAGAAACTACACCTGTCCTACCTGTTTTATTTTGTTTGATAATTCCATAAGGAAAATCTGCTGTTGGACTCTTTGTATAAACAACATCATCAGGATAAACCACCTTATAATTTGTAATATCATCTGAAGCGTAAGACCGACCCAAATGCTCAATCTGATTTATTACACCCTTTTCTTTCGCAACAGAAAATACTTCGTCGTATTCACTTTTGGAATTTCTGTTTTTACGTTCAACCAAAAGTTGGGCGAGTTTTGTTTCATTCCAATCAGCATAATTTTCATCCGCAGATTTCTTGAATCTTATCTTTTGCTCAAATAAGTCTTTATACAAAGATTCGTTAAAAGGTGATGGAATTTCAAGTTCTTTTGAGTAATTATCTAGTGATAAATTTACTGAACTTAGCTTGTTTTCAATCTCGATAATGTTCAAGCAAGTTGAATTCAAATTTACTGGTGTTTCCTTTTCAATAGTTTTTACATATCTACCTATATTTAAGTAATAGTCATTTTCTTTTATTTCGCTTAACGGGGCGTTATAACTATATCTATCTTCCACAATCCTGTTTCTATAAGTTGCTACTATTCTTTCAATGTCAGTTTCTCTTAAATAATTCTGCTTGCTTGCTTTTTCAAAATGCTCACTTGCATCAATAAAGATAACTTCATCAGGATTTTCTCTGCATTTTTTGAAAACTAGAATGCAGGTAGCAATATCAGTTCCGTAAAAAATATTTTCAGGTAATCCTATGACTGCATCAAGGTAATTACGATCTTCAATAAGGTATCTTCGTATTTGTAGTTCAGAACCGCCCCTGTATAAAACGCCGTGCGGCACGACGACCGCCATTATGCCGTTATCCGCTAACTGATGAATCATATGTTGAATAAACGCAAAATCCGCTTTTGACGATGGCGCGAGTCTTCCATATTGACTGAAACGATCATCGGTTAAATGCAGTGGGCTTGCCGACCAATGCGCGGAAAACGGCGGGTTGGCAACAATCGCCTCAAACCGCATATCGAAATGCTGCGGACGCTCTAAACTGTCTTCCTGCTTTATATCAAAATTACGGTAATGAACGCCATGTAGAATCATATTCATCCGGGCGAGGTTATAAGTTGTGCGAATTGATTCCTGCCCGTAAAAATTGCCGATCTCTTTAACTTCCCTTGCAACACGAAGAAGGAGCGAACCCGAACCGCACGTTGGATCATAAACGGATTTAAGTTTGGTTTTGCCAGTCGTTACGAGTTTGGCTAAAACTTTGCTGACTTCCTGCGGCGTGTAAAACTCACCGGCTTTTTTCCCTGCGCCCGATGCGAATTGCCCAATCAGATATTCGTAAGCGTCGCCCAAAATATCGGCTTCGGAATTTTCAAGTTGAAAATCAATTTTATCAAGATGCGCCAGGACTTTTGAGATGATTTGATTTTTCGCCGCTTCAGTGCGTCCGAGTTTGGTGCTGGTCAAGTCGAGGTCTTCAAACAAATTATCAAAATCGTCTTCGCTCCCCGTTCCCATCGTGCTTTGCTCGATGTTGGTGAGAATTTTGGCGAGGTCTTCGAGAATAAAATTATCCTGCGTTTTTCCGTCTTCATCGGACGCATCGGAATTACCGCGCCGGGCGATTTCGCTAAAAAGTTCCGCAGGTTTAAGAAAATAGCCGAGTTTAACTAACGATTCTTCTTTGACGGCTTCGAGCAATTCTTTTCCGTTATCGGTATTTTCATCAATGCTTTGATAAGTAATTCCGTCGGCTTCAAGAATTGAATCGGCGTATAAATTCATTCGCTCGGAAAGATATTTATAAAAGATAAATCCCAAAATATAATCCCGGAATTCATCCGCGTTCATTTTGCCGCGCAGCGTATTGGCGATATTCCAAAGCTGTTGCTCAAGCTGCTTTTTTTGTTCTTCAGACATATTAGATTATGAGTTAAATTTATGCGGGTTTTGCTTCTAATTTACTCTTATCTTAGCACAATAAATCAAGTCGGAATTATGCAGTTTTTTATTTTCCCACCCTTGAAAACTTTCCTTACCTTGCCTTCTTTCAATTGTAGCGGACACCTTCCTTTGTCAAGGGACAAGCCCTAAGCCACTAAAGCGGCTGACAAAGCAAGGCATCCGTCCGCTCGACTGCTTTCAGCGAAGCAAGGCAGGAAAAAGCCTTGCCGAAATAATTAAATGCTCATTTGAGCAGAAAGGAACATTTATGTTCACAAAGAAATCTAACGGCTATATGGCACAGGTTGAAACGTGGCTTCAAACCGAAGTCTTTCCGCCGATCACCCGCGCCAACGCCGACGGCGACGCGCAAGGCATTGAGAACGCCTACGCGAGAGCGACGAAACTTATCAAGGATAAAATGCTTGAAAGTTACCGCAACGGCTTGAACGCCAAACAAACCAGTAAATTCAAAACCGATGTTTAAAGAATTTACCTTTGAAGCAACAAAGCGGGGTATTCCCCCGCTTTACGCTCAGGAAGCGGCGCATGATCCGTTAATTTACGCGCATATCGAATTATTGTTATTCGATTGGAATTGGTTTGTCATGGAAGCCGAAGTAAAAAATGATGACATTTTGTTTTTCGGTTACGTTCAGGAAAACGAAAGCGAACTCGGCTACTTTTCATTAAAAGAATTGACAGCGACCAACCACCCGATAAAAATCAAGTGGTTTGACGAGCCGGTTACGCTTTCTCAAATCAAGCAAAAATACAATCTCTAAAACATTTCGGCACAAATCCAGGGGCAAGACTGCCCTTGGATTTGGCGGTTGCCCACCCTCTAAAAAACTGCTATAATAAATAGGTAAATAGTCAGATAGTTAAATATGAAACTAACTTACGAACCTATCGAAGATTTTAACGAGCCGGTTACAAGAGCCGATCTTTACAGTCTTTACGAAAAAATTCAATCTCTGTATGACGATAATAAATTGCCGGAAACCGTAATTCAGATTGACCAAGAAAACTGATTTTTTTCTCATTCCCCTACCTTCACAATCTAAAAATCAAAACTACAAGGAGTGAATAATTATGGAACTTCTGACGGCTGAACTGCGCGAGCAGTTGCCGCCGCTGTATGCAACGGATAAAACGGATACCGCCGAAAAACTGGTAGTCGCTAAGTTTTTCTTTCCTGCGGGCGCGTGGACTTGGTTTGCGGTCGAAGGCGAGCAGAAAAAGAGCGATTTTATCTTTTTCGGCTATGTTGTCGGAGATTTCCCGGAATGGGGATATTTTTCTCTTAATGAACTCGAAGGCATCAATATTAAAGGCTTGACGGTTGAAAGGGATTTACATTTCAAACCCGGAAAATTCAAAGACGTTTTAGAAAAATTCCGCTAAGGAATTATCTTAAAAAATAAAGCGATATAGAAACGTTTCTATATCGCTTTTAATTTACACGGACAATGCCGCTTTTAATTCGCAATCCTCTTGTTCGTCGAAGAGTTCAGCAGATTCGCTCGTTTCGCTGTTTTCAAACAACTGCGACCAGAAGAGTATCGAGAGACGCTCGACTTTCCAAGCGAGAGCTTCAAACTCCGCGCGGCTGACGACGCTTCCCTCTTGCCCGTTTCGTTCGGGTTCTTTGCTTTGCGCCGCCGCCATCGCCGCTGCTTCTTCTCCGTCCGTTCCCGAAACAGAATTTTCCGACGGTTTTTTTCCGCCGACCGGCTCTTCGGAAGTGTATGGCTGAATGCCATACGCACAAGCCAGCAGATGCGAGGCTTCCTTTGCCGGAACTTCCCAGAGTTTGGCAATGAGGTCAATCACGCCGCCGCCTTTTAGGATGCAGCCTTTGGCAAAACAGTTAAACCGATTGGTGTTGACGTTCAGAGAAAATGAGCGGTCTTTACCGCATTTCGGACATTTTCCCCGACACTCCCCTTCTTTGGTTGGCGCGGTTAATTGCGCGTCCAAATCCCTGACTACTTTCTCAACCGCCAAAGCGGTGCGAAGAACGCTGAAATCAACATACTTGCCTTCCAAGTCAAGTTTGGAGCGCAAATCTTTTAAGTCAATTTGAATCATTGCATCTCACCTCCTCCTTGCGCGGTCGTTTGAACTTCCGCCACAGCCGGAAGGGATTTCTCGACAAGCGGAGCGATAAATTTGCCAAGCCGCGCCGTCGTTTGATATTGAGCCAAAGGATTTAATTCCTTGAAGCTCTCGGTAAAAGCGTTCTCCAGTGACCACAAAGTGCGCTCCCGGAATTCTTCCCATTCAGGCGAGAAATAATTCCGATGCACGTCCTTGATAAGAGAAATCGGAAACTTTTCTTCTAAGAATGCCTGATAAATCAGCACCCGCGCTTCGTCGTCCGAAACCCGCATCAGTCGCTTGATTTGAATAGCTCTACGCAGAGGCTCAAACCCGCGATGAATGCGGTCAACGCCCAAGGATACCGATTCGATTAAATCAAGTCCCTTGGTGTGTTTGGCGAGTAGCGGGTTGAAATCGCCTTGAAACATCATATTGTCGCAGACGCGAACGCGGTAGCCAGCGACTAATCCAAGACGCATTGATTTATCGTTCGAGTTGCGAAGACCGATGGCAAAGCGCACGCCGTCCGTTTCCGCGTTTATCTCAAGCAGCCCGAACAGCTTCATCCCGTCCGGGGACGCGGCAAACTCCGAGCGCAGGATTCTAAACCTTCGCAAAGCCAGAGCTTCGTCCAAAGAGTCAACCAGCGTTTTGTGCGCGATTGGCTGAAACGTATCGGTCGCTTCAGGCAGCGGAATAAATTCCAAGTCCGCGCGGGCGATCTTGCGGGTTGTTCGCCCGTCAGACATCAAACTTCCGTTGCCGTTATTGTTTGCCGGAACAAAATCTTCCGCTTCTTCCATCTCCAAAGTTAGACGACCGTTTCTAAATACGGTTTCCTGTAATCCATTCATAATTTTTAACCTCTGTATTTCTTTGTATTTCTGTCAATTGCCAAGTGTTTCGTCAAAGACAAGACACACCGATACCCGAAGCCGTTTGTTCGGGCAGTAAAAAAAGAAAATAATTTTTCCGAAATGTTTAGCCGGAGAGAATCAGCCGTTTAAGTTGGGCAAGCTGATGCTCTATTGAAGCGATTAAATGCCCGGCGGTAATCGGCGGAGCGGTCATAGCAGAGCCGTTAGCGGAAGGTTTTTCGATCACTTCCCTGCCGATGGTTGTGGTAGTCGTTGCAGTAGCGGTAACTTTGTTTGTGAGGATTTTGAACCATTCATCGAGTTTTAACGCCGCCATGCGGGGCGAGCAGTCTTCATAGGAAGCGACAAAGTTAATTACTCCGCCGCCCCGTTTGCAGCCGAAACAATAAAATGAATCGGTCGCCAAGTTGATTGTCATTGAATTATCAGATTTCCCGTTATGAAACGGGCATTTTAAGCGGACTTCATCGCCTTTGCGCTTTACCGCAAACAATCCGAAATGAATGATCAGCATTTCCATCGAAACCGATTGTTTGACCGTGTTAAAATCAATCCAATCTTTTCCATTAGACATTTTAAACCTCCTTATGTTTGGGAATGTATGAGGGCAGTCTGACATCTTTTCGGCAGATTTTTAAGAGTGTGTCAAGAGGAGTTTTGAGTCCGATAATGTAGAATACAAGTATGCTGTCCTCGCGGGTTCGTGTCCCCAATTCTAACCAGAGGCTTACGGTAGGGCTGAAACCTTTGGGTAAAGCGTATGCCCAACACGCTATTGAATCGGACGTGCAGGCGGTTTTCGCCCTACTCGCCTGCAACACGTTTAGGATATTAATTGAGCCTTCGAGGACAGTTTTCATAGAAGAAAATTTTTAAGCCGAAGGCTGTTGGGTAAAAATTTTCACCAATTTTCTTTTTTCAATATCTAGCTATTCAAATAGCTAGATATTTTTATATTCACCTATTTGAATAAAACAAAACGCCGTGTTAAATTCTGGTCTTGTGATAATCACGGTTGCCAGTTTCAAAGGCGGTGTCGGCAAGACGACGACGGCTATTCATATCGCGGGATACCTCGCCGCGAAGAATTCCACTTTGCTGATTGACGGCGACCCGAACCGTTCAAGCCTTGAATGGGCGGAAGCAGGGAACTTTGATTTCAAAGTTGTTGATGAACGCCAGTCCGCCAAATACGCCAAAGATTACGAACACATCGTAATCGATACAAAAGCGCGACCGGAAGAAAACGATTTGAAGATTTTAGCCGAAGGCTGCGACCTGCTGATTATACCGACCACGCCCGACGCGCTTTCGATTAAAGCGACGCTCAAGATGCTGGCGGCACTTCAAACCCTCGATACCAGTTCATACAAAATTTTAATTACAATGACTCCCCCGCCGCCAAGCCGCGACGGACGGGACGCGGAAAACATTTTGAAGAAAAACGATTTGCCCGTTTTCAAAACCGAAATTCGCCGCTACCAAGTTTATAAAAAAGCGTCGCTCGAAGGCTGTTTAGTAAAAGACGTGGCGAATCCGTATGCGGCGCGGGCGTGGAGCGATTATCAAAAAGTCGGCAAGGAGATTACAAAATGAGCAGTCAGTTTGAAGAATTATTCAAAGCCCGGAAAGAAGAGAAAGCACCGGGAAAAAAGAAATCCGACAATCTTAAAAAGCGTGTTGCCGATCCCCCGCCAGTAGTTAAAATTCAAGAAACTTTGATAGTTGCCAAAAGCAAAAATTCGGAGTTTGAACAGGCATTAATTTATCTTAAAAAGACTACTAAAAAAGAAGTTAAAAAATCTCTGCTCGACGATCCTTCAGGCAGAAATTTTTCCGATCTAGTCGAGGAACTTTTGAGTCGTTGGCTTGAAACTAAAAAATAGTCTTCAGCGTGTTATAATTAATTCACCAACCCAAAATCTAATAAGAAATCAATAGTAAAATAGGTGTGTAGCCAGTCGCGTGAAGCGTGTAGTCAGTGGTGATATTACTGTGTAGCCAGTCGTGATACGAGTGTGTAGTCAGTGGTGATATTACTGTGTAGCCAGTCGTGATAAAGTGTGTAGTCAGTAGTGATAAAAATCTTAATAAACTATTAAAAACAAACCGTTTCATGATATAGGAACAAGAAGAACAATCTTAAGAACAATTAAAAAGAACAACAACAAGTATCGTTAGATGTTATCGGACGCAAGAGATTCAAAATCGTTTGTGGAAAACTTGCTGTTGTTGTATAAACTTATAATCTGAAAATAAAAATGGCGACCGAACTTTTACCTCTAAAACCGAATCAGCACACCGTTACTTTCGTGCCGAAGGTAACAACTGACTTGCCGTTTTTTAATCTGACATATAACAAGCGAAACACACCGACCGAAATAAAATTTGAAGGCAAAGACGATGCAGGAAATCCGATACGTTGGGAGGTTTATCACAACACGAGCGAGAACGTCGGTTACGCCGGAGTATTGGCGCACGAAGTTTGGTATCTGCTAATTAAACCGGCGATTGATGCCAGCAGAATGACGAGCGGAGAAATTCCGCAAATTATTCAACTCGGAGGAATCCGCGAATGTCTGCGTATGATCGGCTGGACAGCCGGAGGACACGAAGCCAAAGAACTGATAAAAGTATTATCTCAAATCGCGTTCGCCGGTGTCGTTGCCGACTTATGGTTTCCGACCGGCGAATTCGATACGACCGGCAAACAAAAATTTTTACAGGTTAAAGGAAGATTTTCGAGACTCTCCGTTTACGCGATAGGGGAACATCACCTGACGCAAGAAGAAGTCGAACAGGCAAATTTTGAATTCGATCTTGAAGACAAACTTTATATTCAACTCAATTCGCTTGAAGCCAGGTTGCAACAGCTTCAAACCCAACAGCAAAAATTGATTGATAACGAATATATGTTTTCGGTTAAACCGATTGCCCGAAGATGGTATGAGCTTTTAGCCGGAAAAGTTTACGGAACGGTTAATCATAACGCGCCTTTTTTTGAAATAAAATACTCATGGTATATCAAACACCATCACACTTTGAAAAGATATTACCAACGGTTTAGAGTTGTGCAGCAAATGAACCGAGCCGTTGAAGATCATTTAGCGACCGGCTTTTTATCAAAGGTAGAATATCGGCAGACGAAAGAACCCGAAGGAGAATTAGATTTTACAATTCGTTACTACGTCGGTCAGGGGGCAAGGGATTCTATCAACCGGATTAAAGGTTATTTGCTAAACAAGGAACGAAAGAAAGACAGTCTTCCTACCAAAGTTAAGAAAGCTCATATATCGCCCAAAGCGGTTGAAGAATCACACAAACGATCTAATCTACCTGATGGAGCAGAAACGCCCGATACGGAGGCGAATTTGAAGCCTGAGAGCATCTTGCAAAGCAGGGAAGACCTTGCGCTTCTCGATACTGTAACCGATGCCCACCGAGAAGCAGTTAAAACTTTATTTTTGGGTTATCAAATTTCTTTCAAAAAAGCATATAAACTTGTAACCGAGAAATTCGATGAATGTCAGAGACAGATCGCGGCGATGCCGTTTCGAGAAGTTGAACTCAGCAACAAAGCCGGATTTTTAATCAAAGCTATTGAAAATTCATATAGCCTGCCGGAGAGCTATTTCGATCATCTGAATACAAAACAGACTGAAGAAGAGCAAGCCGAGCAACAAGAAAAAGACGCGCTTTGGCGCAAAGAAAGGGAAGTTCTAATTGCTGAATGTCGGTTCTGTGATGAAAAAGGAAACCGGAGTATAAAACACCCGAAAGATTCAAAATATCAAGCGACCAAACCTTGCACTCATGATGAAGCCACCGAAGCAAAGTTTGAAGATTGGAAATAAAACAAAAATATACTGACGACCGTCAGAAATAGAATGTAATTTTGAAGAACGATTTTTGAACGAATCGTTCTTTTATTTTTTAGCTACGCCACAAATCAGGTGTAAAGTCAAAAATTTCAAATTCGATTATAGGTAAGAAGTTATACATAAAGATATACATTACAGTATGTATATCTAAGCACGGCTAAACGCCGATGATTACTAGCCCCGCCTCTGCCTTCTAACCGAAGGCTACCCTTGTTTCCCCGACAGCCTGCTAAGACGCTAACCACTACCGTGCGCGATTCCATCACACACGGGCAGGCTTTACGGCTACACTTTTGCCAAATAACTTTTGGCAAACCCGAAAGTGAAAACATACCTTTTTCACTTTCGGGACGTTACGGGATTTGATGAATAGACCATTCATCAAACCTGAAACAAGGGTAGCCTTCGCTTCTCTCTAACCGTTCGCTTCGGCAGAGGCGGGGGACTATCACTTCGGCAACCAACCGAAGTGAAAATGAACTAGCTTCGAGGCTCGAACTTTCAGAGAAAATTTTTTATGATAAAATACGAATTAAAAAAACATCAGATAGGGAACTGATGTTTTTATTTATTGACGAAAATTCGCTGTCTAAGATGATTTTTGCTCTAATTTTTTGGCTAAAATTTGCTTGTGTTCCCAAGTTAGTTCAAATTGGGCGACCATATTACCGATGGCAATAGCGACTTTAAACAGATCATTTTCTCTTAAAGCCTTTAGAGCATCAACTTTTGCATCTTGGAAATCATTACGGGTTTCCGCATTGGCGTATTCGTCAAGTGTTTCATAGGACATTATTTAACCCTCCGTTTTGTATATGGCAGTTCTGAACTGCTTTCCCTTCTGAGCAATCCATAACGGAGGGTGGAGGACTTGTAATAATACAGGACTCAAATATTATGTCAAATAGATTTTAAGGAGATTGAAATGAGCTTTTTCCATACAGAATTGAGATTATGTTGGATTTTTAAAAAAATCGAAGACGTATATCCTGAAAATATTGAAGGATTAGTCAAAACCGCTTTAAATTATATTGCCGAGGAAAGACCTCATCTAGCGAGTAGGGCTATTAGACTGAATAGCTTGGAAACCGAAGAATTAACAAATGTAAAAAAACAATTTAATAAATCTGTCAAAATAGCCTCAAAATTTAGCACAATCGCTCACGAGAAATGGCGCGTTTATGCTCTTGAATGGGTGGAAGAAATAGATGATGAACTTAGCAAAAGAGGAATTGAAAATACTGATTCTAACGCTTTGCGAGGTTCGCTAAGAAAAACTGTTGAGACAATTAGCAATTTGGAACGCGACCGCGACGAAAAAATAAGCGAAAATCCGGCGCAAGCCGATTTAATAAAGAAAATTTACCGGCAAGCAATAGACAGAATTAGAGAGCAATAATGAAGTCAATTTATATCGGGCAAAATAAAGAAACAAACGGGCAAATAGAGATTACGCCGAAAATGCGTCAATCTACGCATATGCACGTTATCGGCGGCTCAGGAAAAGGAAAATCAAAATTTCTCGAATGGATTTTGCGGCAGGATATAAAAGAAGGAAGCGGTTTTTGCTTGATTGATTGGCACGGCACACTATATCAAGATGTTTTGCGCTACTGCGCTTCACTTGATGTTGGATTAAATAATGATTTTAGAAAAATTATCTTAATCAATCCGTCAGACCCGCAGTTTGTTACGGGCTTTAATCCGTTTATGAATCAAGGCGCGGATATAGCAACACAGGTCAACCGGCGAGTAGATGCGACCATTCGCCCCTGGGGAGTGACAAACACAAACCAAACACCAAGTTTTGAAAGGCTTTGTAAAATGCTTTATACATTCGCCGTCGAGCAAAGAGAAACTTTACCAAACGCCGCGCAACTGCTTTCATTCAGCAATAAAGAACTTCGGTCTTATGCTGCTGAAATGGTCAGCGATTCTTATATTAAAAGACAATGGAATGATCTTGAATATTTGAATAAATTTCAGGAATGGAATAATTTTGCGCTATCAACTGAAAATCGCTTGAGCCGGTTTTTGACTTCAAAAACTATTAAACGATTTTTAGGATTAAAAAACGGGAATATTGATTTACACGAAGCGATGGATAAAGGTCACATCGTTTTGGTAAATCTCGGCAATAGTCAGTATCTTGATAGAGAATCCGCGCGTGTTTTTGCCTCTTTATTTTTGAATGAATTTTTTGAAACCGCAATGTTACGAGCGCAATCCGTAGAGAGAGGCAAAAAACCAAAAACTTTTAGTTTGTATTTAGATGAATTTCAAGAATATATCACAGATGATATAGCGGCAATGCTCGATCAGGTTCGTAAGGGCGGATTGCATATGATATTAGCCCACCAACACCTAGCGCATCTAGCAGATAATAAACATCTTTTGTCATCAATTTTAGTTAATGCCCGAATACGCGCTGTTTTTGGCGGTTTAACGTATGACGAAGCTGTATTACTTGCAAATGAAATGTTTTTGAACGATTTGAACTCTCGTCAAATAAAGCAAGTTTATTACTCGACAATTCATCTATACGACGAGCAAACTCGAATATCAAAATCAAAAGGTATCGGTTTAAGTGAAGGTGAAAATTCAAACTGGACGGAAAACAAAGGTTCAGCAACGACCATCGGGCGAAGCACCTCTAGCAGTTTTGGAAGCGGAAGTGGACAATCATCTAGCAGCAGTCGTTCGATTGGTTCATCTCATTCAACGAGTGAGAGCGAAGCCGGAACATATTCTATTGACGATGGTTTGATATTTGATAATTCCGAGCAGCTATCTGAGAGCAGAGGAATAAGTGAAGGCGATTCAGATTCTGTCTCAGAAAGTTACGGCGAAAGTTTTTCAAGCTCTGAAATTCATTCAGAAGCCGAATCCGAAACCCTCTCGGAAACAAATTCAAGATCATTAAGCATTGGCGGCGGTGTGAATAAAAGCAGTTCTACAAATAAATCAGAAACCGAATCTACGGTTTTTGTTCCAATTCCAGTCAAACAAGTAACTAATGAGGTTGAATGGTCGCGTGAAGAAAAGGCGAGCCGAATTGCTGAGTTAATTAAGAATCAACCGCAACAGCATTGTTTCATCAAAATAGATACTGAACGGTCACAAAGTTTAGAAGTCCCTTTTGTAAAAAATCCACCAGTTGATGATGAAATGTTGAATGATTATGAAAACGAAGTTTATAAAGAACAGGGCGCGATTGCTGGCAATGAAGTAGATAGAATCCTACACGAAAGCGAAACGGAGTTTTTTGAGATAATCAAAAAAAGTATTAACAGCGCACCGCCGGAGAATATTTTAATGCCTAACAATAAGCCGATTATAGATATTACGCCCAAGAAAACTTTAATAAAAAAGGAAAGTAAAAATATATTTGATAGAATAAAAGAAGCTAATCCCGATCTCGATATTTAGCTATTTAGCTATCTGACTATTTACCTATTTCACAATGCCGACCGCTCTCCAAAATCGAATCAAAAAATACTCACGCGAAAAACCGGAAAACCTGCCGAACCGGAAAATCACCGACCGCTCCTTACAAATCATAGATGCGCTTAATCGGTATAAATTTATCCCGACTTCTTTAATGGTGAGACTTATTGAAGGCAACCGGCGCATCACCGAGCGACATCTGCAAAATCTTTTTCATCAAGGATTCGTCAACCGGTTTGCCTTCCCGACTTCATTTCACCCTGGCGAATTTAATTATTATCTCGATCACCGGCAGGGGTTGGATTTATTAAAAGAAAACGGCTACGCGCCCGATGAACTCGATTACAAACAAGCCGCCAATAACAAAGGGAAAGGCTATGACGAAATAGCTTTCAACCGTGCGCTCACGCAGAAACAAGGAAAACTTTTGCACCTTAATCACGAGCTGATGATTTCGCGGTTTCATTATATGCTGGAGATGGCTTGCCGGAAAACAAAAGGCGTAGTTCAGCTTTTAGGATTTTATCAAGGCACGGATTTATGGAATTCGGTTGAAGCCTCTAAAGTCTTTCTTGACGCAAACGGGCATCTTTTGGAAAAGGACGAGAACGAGCGACTGCCGCACCGCCCGGACGCTTTTTTTGCCCTGCATTACCCTGACGCGGACGCGGAAGATAAAACGCATTATTATTTTTATGAAGCCGACCGGAAAACGATGAACGTTCCGAAGATGAACCGGAAATTCAGAAGCTACTTTCACTATGTCGTTAAACAAAAACTGCACCGCGAGCATTATGGAATAAACAGAATTCGCGCCGTGCTAATTGAGTCTATTGATTCAAGTTGGGCAGATCATTTGAGAACGAACGCCCGGCATCCGGTCGTATCGGGAAGTAAGCCCTCTCCCCTCTTTTGGTTTACTACGTCAGAACTGTTTGAAGCAAAAGTTCCGGGAAGCAAAAAAGAGCAGCCGCTTTATTTGGAAACGCCGGAAGTCGTGTTCAGAAGCATTTGGGCAACACCCGAACACGGCGACGCAATCGCCCAAGAAGAGTTTTTATCATTAATTCCAAACTAGAATGCCAAAACCGTTTCAATGTCCGATTTGCCGCAGATCGTTTTCGAGTTACGCAAGCCTTCGCAATCATTCGGTAGAACACCAAAAACAAACTAAACATTGTGGTATTTGCGGCGCAAATTATGCGCGAAACGCTTATCATAAATGCTGATCGTGTTGCATCCAAGAAAATATGTCGCAACTGTTAATCAAAAGTGATATACTCCGCAATTAATATGAATCAGTATTTCTCAGATTTTTTTGATATTACTCCTGAAACCGTTGAAGATTACGGTGCTTTCAATATCTCTTTAATTTCAGACTTACCATTGTTTATTGATCCTTTTTTACTATTCAATAGTCGTAAGCCCGAATATCAAAAACTACACGAGGAAATCATAAATTATTTGAGCTTTCTTCGGAAAAAATCCGCAGACGGAGAGTTAAGTAAAGGACTGATTGATGCTTGGTTCAGATTTCCAGAAGTCAAACAAAACTGGTTCGGTTTTTCTTTAGCTAACAATAGAGGAAGCGGACTCGGAAAAGATTTTGCAAATGCTTTACACAAAAATTTATACCGGGTCTTTTCAGATTTTGGAAAAGAGCAAGTAACGAAAAGTAGTCATTTAGAAAAACTCTGTCTAATAAGCGAAGGGGTTGGTAAGGATAGTATTAGTGACTTCACAACAAATCTGATTCACGGTTTTTTACTCGAATATACTCAAGAATTTGCCAAAACATTTATTAACCAGAAATACAGGAAAAAAATATTTGTCCCGAAAACCAGATTTAATTATGAGACTGAATCTTGGATAACGGAAGAATTTGATTTGCCTTATTATGATGGTGATTATGTCCTCCTTACGCCAAAAGATATTTTGACAAGAGATGAAACTTGGATTAATAAAACAGATATTTTGGATAAATTTGAGGTTATACCGCCTGCTATTTCCAATGATGCTCTGCGCGCACAAGTAAACAACTATTTTTTCAAAATGCTGCCGAGAGATCCAAAAACCGGCGCAGTAAAAGAAAATAAAAAAGAGAAAAAAGCCGCCGCCGCTTTAACTATTCGAGAGTTTCCCGAAATCATTGATTACTACATTCTTTACAAGGAAGAACACGGTGAAGAGGCTGAAAGTGAAAGCGCGTTGAAAGTAAAAGAATCAGAGCGATTGTATATTGAACAATTCAAGCAGCTTGGCGAAGAGTTAGCTGAAAAAACCGACTTTTACAAACTAGGTTATGACACATACGAAGAAGCATATCAGCGCGTGATGTTTTTCAAAGACGTTATTGAAAATAAAGACGGTTATCGTTTTTTCTATCGAAACGACGGCACACGAATAGATCGTGAATCCGATGTTCACATTCTTTATAAATTGACTTGGTTTGCAACTCCTTCTGATGTGAACAGTGAAGTAAATAACGGACGCGGTCCGGTGGATTTTAAAATTTCGCGCGGAAGCAAAGACAAGTCGCTAGTTGAATTTAAACTGGCTAAGAACACACAGCTTCAACGAAATTTAGAAAAACAAGTTGAAATTTATGAAAAAGCTAATAATACAAAAAAATCTATTAAAGTAATTCTCTATTTTACGCCGCCGGAACTATACAAAGTCCAAGCTATACTTAAAGAATTAAAATTAGAGAACGATAAAAATATTGTTTTAATTGATGCTCGAAATGACAACAAACCCTCCGCTTCGACTGCATAGTTAAATCTTCAAATGCAGGTGTCAAAAAACCCTTCAAAAACCACGTTCATAATCCCCTGTTTTATGAACAAAACATAACGCAAATTCAGGGTGCCAGAAAACTAATGTTTTTTGACACCTACTTATTTGTTAATTGAAAACAGTTTAATTAGACATTATAGATTGAAAATCTATGAAATAATTCAAACACATATCTTACAAAACTTGAAACAAATGTTTTCAATTGGACGCTTCAGTTATTCTGACCAATCAAGATTTTCAGTTTGAAGAAGAAAAAGCGATCACGTTATTTGTGAAATAGACAATCTGTTATAATGGTTTGTGTCAAAACCGACCCTTTTTGAGACTTTTTAACCCATCAAAATGAAAAAGACTTCTCTTTCACTAATTGTTATTCGTTCAATAGATATTGAGGCAACGGAAATAAATGACTCAAACCAACTTACCAAAACCACTGCAATGTCCTGACTTTTGGAAATACTCCAAAGCGTGGGAAGCCCGTTACGACGAAAAGCACGGGGACGATTACCTGTCGGAAATCTGTAAACACAGAGAAGCCAGTTTTAATATCTTCTACTACATCTGCACTTACGGTGAGATGGCATTAACCAAAATAAAGACACAAAACCTATTTATCAAGCGCATTACTGCTGGAACACTTGACCCCACAACAATCGAAGATATGGATATTGATTGGCAGGGGGGACATACGTGGGTCAGTCTAAATGAATCCAGAGAGGAGTTGTTTGAACTATACAATGCTCACAGATGCCCAGCAGACATACTAGCCATAATTGATGAAGTAAAAAGTTTTATGATTAAAGGGCAGTTACATTGCCAATCTCTTTTGCAATATCTAGCTGGCGCGCGAGCTGATTTAGAGCAAAAGAAAGGAATGGAGCGTGAACAGGAACGCTTAAGAGAAGAACAAGAACTCTTAAGAGAAGAACAAGAACTCTTAAGAGAAAGGGAACAAGCGCGTTCGAGTAAATCAGATTTGATAGACGAGAAACATAGCAGGGCAACAGAAGAATTTCTATACTTGCTTTCAAATGCTCTGATGCCGGGCGTTTACAAGATTGGCTTCACAGCTGACAACCCCGACAAGCGAGCAATAGAAGTGAGTGAGCATTACGGACTGCCACTGCCATTTGAAGTTATCGAATATTGGCAAACCAAAAATCCTTACATTACAGAGAAGCGTGTTCAAACAGCTTTAGCCTGTTACTTGAAAGGAGGCGAATTCTTTGAAGTGGATTTGGAGCTTGCAAAACAAACCATTGCGGACTGTCTGGAAGAGGAAAATGCGAGCGATATGCTAATAAAATTAATTGAGAATTACGAAAAGAAAAATTAAAAGAAACTTCAATACAACCAAGTCTGGTCATATTCAAAATCCCCAAAGTCCCCCTGTTTTGACTATTGACACATCGAAAAAGTAGAACTTTCAAAGTGTGCAAAAACTAGATTTTCTCCACAGCCTTAAAAAATAAACGGTGTCCAAAAACTACTCTTTTGGGACACCTAATATCTTATTGAATATTTCAATTAGACAAATAATCCGTATGAATTAACTATTATATAATCATTAAAAGAATTGATTTCTAATTTATATAAAAATTGAGAGGTGCAAAAAATTTGAGTGATAATAATAAAAAGGACACAAAACTTTCCAGCAAAGTAACAGTTAGCCAATATAGGAAGTTTGTAGAAGAAGAAGATAAACCTGAAATTGTTAATTTTATCGTAGAGCGGTTCACGGAGCGGTATATTTCACCACTTAAAACAAGAACTAAGCATGGGTTTTGTATGATGGCGGTCAACTGTTTAATGATCGAGACACTGGAATGCTTTTACTTGGGATGGGAAGATACCACCCAAAGAGGAGATGGACTTCGAGCTTTCAAATCATTCTTTAACAGGAATGAAGGTTTCAAAGACTTTAGAAACGTCGCTGGTAGCTTTTACGGTGATGTTCGCTGTGGAATCCTTCACCAAGCGGAAACAAAGAACGGTTGGCATATCATTCGCAGAGGTGATCTTTTCGTGCCATCCACAAAAACCATCAATGCCACAAAGTTTCAAACTGAATTAGAAAAAGCATTGAAAAACTATGGTGAACTGCTTAATTCCGCCGATTGGAATGAAAAGGAAGGTAGATGGGAAAAATTCAGAGATAAAATGAACAAAATTTGTAAAAATTGTAGTTGAAATTCTCTATCAAAAATCATCAGTTCAATCTAACTAATCCATAATTTGAGTATTGATCAAAAGGGTGTGCAAAAACTAGGCTTTTTGCACGCCCTACTCCGTTTTGATTTAGCCTCATAAAATCCAAACTATCTAACAGTTCTTTTACGGGGTTTTTGGACAGGACATTTTAATTAGACAAAACGGTTGAAATGTCTAATTAAAAATCATCAGATTCATTATTATTTTAAGTGTCAGAAAATATGTGTTTTTTGACACTTTTTTTATTCTCTATTATTGTTCAAATATGCGAGTAGGAATTTATGCCAGAGTTTCAACACATGATCAGCAAACCTTGCCGATGCAGCTTGAGAAAATGCGCGAGTATATCGAAAACAGGAAATGGAAATTGACGGTCGAATTTGAAGAAGTCGGATCGGGCGCGAAAACACGACCAAAGCGCGAGGAGCTTTTGAAAATGGCGCGACGGCGCGAAATAGACGCGATCCTTGTTTGGAAGCTCGACCGTTTCGGGCGTTCGATGGCTGATCTTGTAATGAGCTTAAACGAGCTTCGGGAAATCGGAGTTGTTTTTGTGTCTTTAACCGAATCGCTCGACTTTTCTACTCCGTCCGGGAGAGCAATGGCGGGAATGCTTTCGACGTTCGCCGAGTTCGAGCGCGACATTATCCGCGAGCGCGTCAAAGCCGGGATTGCCAATGCGCGAGAAAGAGGCAAACCACACGGCAGACCGCAGACCGCACAGAAGAAAAAAGGTGAAGTGATAAAACTTTGGAACAACGGAAAGGGAATGAATAAATCACAGATTGCAAAGAAGGTTAAAATCAGCCGGGCATCAGTTATAAATTTTCTGAAATAAGTTATCCCCTACTCTACGATTAAACTACTGGTATAATTTTAGGTGAACAATCGTTTACCTATGCCCTCTATTAGAAAGAAAATAAAGCCCTGTAAAGATCATTTTCTAATCCTGCGTGATGAAGCCACGCGGAATTTCGTCGTGTGCGATAAATGCGGTTTCAAAATCCTCGGCTCAGACAACTTTAGACCAGTTAAATTTGCAAATCGCTGGTATTTTGACCACTAACAATTTATTGTTGCGTCTAAGAAACATTGTGCTATAATCGGGTAAAATTTAACGAAGATTATAAACTTATGGCAAAATTTTCAGAAGATATTTTAGCTAGTTTTACAAGACCACCAAGCGATCATGAAGAATCTAAACTTGCCAATTCTGAAAGGATGGTAAAGGAAGCAATAAACGATGATCCTGTTCTTAATCAAATGTCAATTAAGGTTTTCGGACAAGGTTCGTATGCCAACGACACTAATGTAAGACTCAATAGCGACATTGATATAAATGTTAGATTAAATGATATTTTTTATTATGATCTACCGGATGGCAAAAGTTCTTCAGATTATGGCTTGGATACTCCGAGTAATTATGAGTTTTCAACTTACAAACAAGCCGTTGAAACTGCTTTAGTTAGAAAATTCGGTAGAGATTGTGTAAAACGAGAAGACAAATGTATTTTCGTTGAAGGAAATTCTTATCGCGTAGATACCGATGTTGTCCCAACTTTTACATACAGAAGTTATTCTGAATATGGTGGTTATGCTGAAGGAGTTAGATTTTTATCCGATTCATATAAGCGCATTGATAATTTTCCCCTTCAACACATAGAAAACGGAATAAGAAAAAATTCCGAGACCCTCAAAAGATTTAAAAGACTAACCAGAATTTACCGGCGTATTAGATATAAAATGATTGATGATGGCGTTGCTGTAAGTGACAACATAACTTCATTCCTCCTTGAATGCTTAGTTTGGAATGTTCCTAATCCTATCTTGAATAACAATTACACTTGGACGGATCGGTTGAAGCAGTCAATCATTTATCTTTATGAAAATACAAACGAGCAAGAAAAATGCAAAGGTTGGGGCGAAGTAAGTGAGAAATTATATTTATTTCATTCGGGTAGAAAATGGAATCATTCGGATGTAAATAGTTATTTAACTCAAATGTGGAATTATTTAGAATATTAGAATGAAAAATTTCAATCTACAATACTTTATTTATGGTTTAATTTTTATCTCTTTTGGAATTTATATCGGAATAATTTATTTTTTTCCTTTACCTGAACAGGAGAAAACTTTTTTGAATTATTTAAAAATAGTTCCGACCATTGTAACAATTGATCTTTTTATAGTTCTGCTTTTCTCGCAATATTTATGGAAATTATGGTTTTTAAGAAATTGGCTAGTGATGGTTCCAAACTTAAACGGAACTTGGAAAGGCACAATTAAATCTAACTGGATTAATCCTAAAACAAATGAAAAGCCTGCTGCTATTCCTGTTATCCTGACAATAAAACAAACGCTTTTCTATATTAGTTGCGTTATGAGAACACAGGAAATGGCAAGTTACAGTTTTACGAGCGGCTTTGTAATAGATGAGGAAAGTCAGATGAAAAGATTAGCTTACTCATACAATAGCAAGCCTAGCCT
>MWWH01000119.1_pt1 | contig 19906 bp, 25 predicted proteins | sample 1047231 | NCBI WGS metagenome assembly MWWH01 (sample SAMN06349967, study PRJNA376086) | soil metagenome | isolation source: MG3-2 sample Antarctic (ecotone) soil | place: Antarctica | collected 2015-01-13 | reverse complement strand
GCGACTTCCGGCTCGCTAAACGTGGCTTCTTCGCCGGTCGTCGTGCGCCGCATAGCGAAGCCGATACGGTGCGCCGCCATGTGACGTTGAAGCGTGCGAACGGTGATGCCGAGTGCGGCGGCGGCTTGCTCTTTATTCATGGTGTCAGGGCATGTCAGATGCACGAACGTCAATAAATCCTCGTGTCAGTCCTTTGACAGAGGTTGTCAGGGCTGACACCGATTTAAGGATTGATGTCAGAGCGTGATTCGAGCGTTATCTGTCTCGCGCGCGCGAGCAAGGTATTTTGCTTCCTCCATAGCTGCGCGGGCGTGATACTGCCTTTACCTTAATTTTCTTCTCAATCAAGATTGACCTTCGCGGCGTTCGTTGACCAGACGTTCGACGACGGAGGTAAGACTGTCAACTCTTCCGGCGAGCGCGCGCACGGTTTCTTCGGTCAGCAACTGGGAATCGACGAGCGCCGCGATCTTGTGTTCGCTTTCAGCTTGCGCCGCTCTCAACTCCGCTTGCCCCGTGCCGAGTTGATTGATCCAAGCGTCGTGCGTATCCGCCCGCTCCGAAGCATTGCGCGCCAGTTCCGTTAATATCTCCATTGACCGCTCAAGATTAGTTGTGCGCTCGCTCACTCGTGACGCCAACTCCTGCGACTGTGCTGCCAACCGTTGCGCTTGCGCCGCCAACTCGTGCGATTGTGCGACCAACTCGCTCAGCGTGGCGAAAGCGTTTTCTATGCGGAGAACTCTTTCTTCGGTTGTCATTTCTTTCCCTTCCGCTTGCCTGTAGATGCCTCATTCCCGCGCGATACGGGGCTTGTGGCGCGTTTGTTTGCGTCGGGCGTCGTCTTAGGTCTGCCAACCCTTAAACGGTCAAGCGAAGCTACGTCACCAGCGCGAATAATATAAGCACGCCCGACTTTCATAGCCGATAATCTGCCTTCTGTTATCAGTTCTAAAACACGCTGCCGAGTCACACCTAGACGTGCGCCGACTTCTGCCGTTGATAGCAAAGCGTCTGATTCTTCCTTCATGCGAAATAATATAAAGAAAAACCTTGTCGTATGCAATCTTTTTTCTTGACAAGGATAAAATCTATGTTAAAATCCTTGTCAGTTGACAGGATTTGAACAGAAAACGAAAGAGGAAAAAGACAATGATTCAACTCACGACCGCAACGGCAATCGAAAAGGCAATCAACAAAGCGCGCACGGTCAAGCCGCGTGTTCGCGTCAACTGCTTCGGCAGCTACTCGGTGACGAACAAACAGACGGGCGCAACCTATTCGGTCGAATGCTTGAAGCGTGATGGTCGCCGCTTCGCTCACTGCTCATGCGAAGCAGGGAAGCGCGGGCAAGCTTGCTACCACATCGCCGCTGCCGTCGCCGCTCACATTCAACTCGCCAGCGAACGCGCGGCGAGTCACTAAACGAAACGAGCCGCGCCGGATGTCTCAAGCATCCGGCGCGGCTTCCACCCTTCAACACTCACGACCAGATGAAAGGATTGAACATGAGCTTATCTAAGAAATACTTTGAACGGCAAGCCGAAGCGAACGCGCCCGCGCGCCGACTCGAACAGGCACGCCTCGACATTCGCCGCGCCATCGCGGACGTGCAAGCAACGGAAGGTCGCTTTCTCGACTTCGAGACAGCCGACAGCATCCAGCGCACGCTCGCCGACGCCGCGCGCAACTTGAAAGAATTGACGATCACTTTGGCAGTGATGGAAAGGACGGCGGCGTAATGGCTCGAACGAAACGAATTGAAAAGGCAGTGCCGAAGCAAGCGGAGATTATTTCCTTCGCGTCACTCAGGGCGCGCCGTGAAGCGAAGCTGGCAGACGTTTTCTGCTCCGTTGCAATCATTGAAGGCGACATCCGCGTCGGCTCTCTAACGCTCTGTCGCTTGAAAGACGGCACGCACACGATTGGCTTCATTCAATCCGGCGATGAAGAAGACGGTTGGCACGCACTATGCGACCGCATTGACGAAGTGGATGCAGTTTGCGGGCGCGTCGTGTCGGTTCAATTACAGGAGGCTGTTTAATGAAACAAAAGAACACTGCCGCCACTTCGCTTCTCACTGACTTGACCGTGCAGCGCGACCGCGCGGATTACGAGCGCGCCGCCGAAGCCTTAGCGACACTCGCGGAGCTGCAAACGGGGCGCGTCAAAGGCATCGACATTGACACCGGCGTTGAGTCAGTCAGGATAGAAGAGGCGGTGCTCTCGCACATCCAAGAACTGATGGCGCACGCCAATTTCTTCAACCGCGCAACGCTTATGAAGTTTTACGCTGAACTCCGGCTGCATGGCGACGAACTCATGCGGCAAAAGTGCGCGGCACGGGGATGAGAGACGCGCTCGACGAACGGATGCGGCGTGAATGGGAAGAGGAAAAAGGGAAGCGGTAAGCGCAGTTACTCACCGACTGCTCTTCCTTTCTCTTTTTTTAAGGTGGCGGATATTCGCCACCCCTCACTCAATTCCGATTTGAGTCAATTGAATTTTTGAATTAAGAATCAATTATGAGAACCGAAAGTGAGGACGAATCAGTGCTCACTTTCGGTTCTCATTTGTTAGTGGCGACGAGATGCGGGGTTTTCCGCTCACAATCGGGCGCGCCGCTCATATTCCGCTTGGCGTGCGTTTCGTTCGGTAAGTCTCGCCTTCGTGCGCTGTCGTTCTATCTCGTTGGTGACGTGTCTCTGCGCCACCGCAATCGCCTCGCCGAGTTGCACACGCTCTTCGCGCAGACGCGGCGACTCGCGCGGAGAAAGCCCTGCCAGCTCCCGCCCTGCCGCCGAGTAGCGCGCCGAAAGCTCAAACAGCCGCTCTGTTTCGCGCTGAAGGTCGTCATTCAACTGCGTGCGAACTTCGTTGTATTCGATTTGCAAGTTCGCGCACTCACGGCGCAATTCTTCGGCGCGCCGGCGATCTGCTTCGGCTTGGGCAACATCTTGCGCTTCGACAAACTGCGTCTCCAGAATTTCGAGCCGCGCGTCCAGTTCCGAGATCGCGGCGGAAAGCGTTGTGGCTTTGTTCTTCGCCGCCGACGCCGACTCCACCGCTTTCGCCGACGGGTCGCCGAGCAAGCGTTCGAGAGCGTCGGCTAACCCCTTTTGCGCCGCGTCGTGCTCGGTCACGAGCGCCGTGCGTTGCGTGCGCATCTGGTTGAGTTTCGATTCGATAGCTTTTAATTGGCTCATAGTATTGCGTGCTCCTTCGGGTTGTTGAAACGCCGTTGATTGTTTTCAAGGCGCTCAAGTCTTGCCGCTTCCTTTTCTTTTGCTTCCCGTTTAATTCGCTGGTAAATTGTTTCGGTGGTCTGCTTTTTTTCTTTCTCGCTCATGTTCGTAATCTCCTTTTCAAGACATAACTTTTGAATATCGGACGCTCTTTATGTCAGAAGTTTGGCGGAGAATTTTCCGTCTTCCAAAACAAGGCTTCGAGCACAAGATACTGTGGAGCAACTTTCTACCACAAAGTTCTTCGCTATCTTCGTCGTAACAACTCACCGTCGAATTTTACGAATCTATGTTACCCAAGATGATGTGGTTGCCTTAGCCGAAGCCATTCTCCGCAAGTAAAGTCCTGAAGGCGTGATGGCTTCCCCTGTTCGCTTCCACCAGCGCGTGTCACTGCACCGAGCGGCGCTGCCGGACTTGCCGTGTTGTTGACTCGTTCATCTGCCATAATTTTAATCTTTCCTTTCATCGTTCATCGCCGCGTCGCTGAATTGCTTGAGCCACAAATTCTATTAGCAACTGTCATGGGGTCTCGCGGTTGACTCAATTCTGATTTGAGTCAGCGGCGGTCGCCGCACGACCTTTTATGGAAATGAGATTAAAACGCTGCTGCTCGCCTCCACACACGTCGCAAATCTTGTTCGGCGTGCGGTCTGCTTGCTCCGGCTCGTCGTCCATCGCATAGCCTTCACCGTCGTTACTGTACCGGCGGATGTCATACCCGTGCGAACACGCTGTGAGCGCGCCTCGCACGGCGCTTTGCTCCAACTTCTCGATTCTGCTTTGCAGTGTCATACGCTCGCCCTCTCTTCGGCGGCAATCATCATCTCCGCGAAGGTCAGCGGCTTGCGACACACGCGACACCGTATCTCGCTACCCGCTCCATCGCCGCCGAGCGCCGCCGGGAACGAAACGTCAGCGTGATGGCAACGCGCCGCGCTCGTCGTTTGGTTCTCAAGCCGTACAATTCTCATTTGTAAATTTATGCCCACCGTTTCCCGTTTCCTTTCTCTTGCGTCTCAAGCAATGATTCCAAGCGTTCGACACGCTCTTGCAAGTCTATAAGTTCGACGCCCTTGACCGCTTGTTCAAGGATGATTTGCGCGGCGCGTATTTCAACCGCCGGGTTCTCACAAGTGAGATTGCGCTTGAGCGTCTCGACGGCTTCGCCACATGCCGCTTGAAGTTCACTAACCGCGCGCTCGACGACTTGACGACGCGCCGCACGATACGCGGTTTGAAAGCCGGGAAGTTGTAGCCAACGCCACAGCGTAACCTCTGCCATGCCGCAATTTGTCGCCGCCACCTTAATTGACGACGCGGAAAGAAGTGCCGCGATTGCTTGCTCTTGTTTCCGGTTTAATTTGTCGCCGTGACCGCGTGAGTCTGTCATCTGGTAGCTTCTGCCGTCATCCTCATTCCGAATTTCCCCGTCTTTTCATAGCGCGGCGTCAGTATTCCTCGTAATCTTCCTTGACGAACCCCCATCCAGCACGCCTGTAAAACATATGGAAATGCCCTCTAATGAATGACTTATGCCTTGTTTGAGCTGTCAAGCCATCCTCAGTTTCGTCAAGGTCAGTCAAAGTAAACTGACTCCGAACGTTCGGAGTCACTCAAATCGGAATTGAGTCAACCTCATTCCCGTCACTCCTGAAGCTCACGATGTGCGCGCCACTGGGTGAATCCTTCGAGACGGTATTGCCATGCGCCGCTTTCCAACTGCCGCGCTTCGGTTATCGCTGCCGCTTCGTTATGCAACCGCGTTCCGTCGGGCGTGCAGGGAAAGACGAGCGCGCCGACATGGTATCGCCCGGTGTTCGCTACAACTTCGGAAAGCTGGCATCCTTCCCACGCTATCGCATCGGCTTCATCGAGCAAGTAAAACGATTCGACCAGATCGTCTTTATGGTCGCGCACTAAGCCGACAAATTCAGGGGTTAAGACACCTTCCGGCGCGTCCAACTCAAGATTTCTCGCGTCGGCGGTTAGCTTGGCGACGATGCCTAATTCCTTCATGTGATAAGTCAACGCATCTGCCGCCGTCATACAACCATCCTCTCTCGTCCATCATTCGACGATGTTTGTGGGTGCGTTGATAAAAACTGCTCGGCGGCTCGCACCGTCTTTTGAATGTAGTTGTCGTTTCGCCCTTTTACTTTCAAACTCAAGCGGCATAGCTCATCCTCGACCATGTAAGACGGAAAGCCCGCGCGAAGCGCAGCGCAGCACCATGCAATTTCAGCGCTCGACCTATCGGGTCGGTTCTCGGAATCAAGCCATTTGCGCTGCAAATGCTCGTTGAAGTCGGGAAAGTGATCGGGAAGATTTGACGAGCGGATATGAGTCACACTTGCCAACGGTTTCGGCTTCTCTTCCACCGGCGCGAGCAGTCCGGCACTGTCTAATTCTTCGGGCGTCACAATGCGCCCGTGAGCGACGCTGACGAGCCGCACGCGCGGATACTCACCAAACGCTGCTTTGTGCTTTTCTTTGACGTTTAACGCGCCCGGCATTCTGACTGAATTGTACGCGCCACCATTTGCGCCGGAGCCTTTAAGCCTACGCAGCAATCGCTCACGGGATTCTTTCCGCTTTTCCTTAGCAGTGTCCGGCGAGAGCGCAATGAACGGCTGAAAACTTCCCGGCGAAGTTTCAATTACTGCGAAAGCGAACGGCTGAAGCAATGCAAGTGTCTCCGCATTGCAATCATCAACTTGAATCAGTGCGCCATCCTGCGGGCGCAAGCACACGCTCTCCGATTGCTTTTCGCTCCGCTTGATGTATCGTGCGACGTTTCCGCGCAGCCGCGCAGCATCGGTGTCTTCACTTCCGACGCAATCAGATTGACCGCTCACGGGTTTGACGTTCAGGAAAACCACTTTGAAGCGAGACACGCCGACGCTCTCGAACGCTTCGACGGTCGCCGCCGCCTGATCTTCCGGGAGGGCGGAAAAACCGGAATTTTCCGGCGAAGGAATTTGCGTTTTTCCTAATGAATTTGCGGTTTCGTCGGAAGTTAGATAGGGCTCCACAGCCCTATCTAACTTGCTTTCGGGCGGGGCGGAAACAGGGTCATTTTTTGCCGAGTCCGCATTAACTGTCACAAGGGGGAGAGAAGGAGAAACGGCGCGCACCGTTTTGCCTTGCGGTGGCTTATTTGGCGATGGAGCGTCCGACCATTCGGATTCGAGCAGAGCGTGAAGTTCGGCGCGCTTGGCGAAGGCTTCATCTTCCGAAAGCCTCTCTTCGCGGATAACCTCAAGGGCTTCGCGCACAATTTTCTTAATCGAAATTTTGATCGGTTTCCATCGGTCGCCTTCTTCGCTCTGCTTGGGGTTAGCGGTCTTCGCGCTCGGTGCATCCGCGTCTCCGGCGACCCACTCCGGCGCGTACTCTGGGATTGTTTCGCGGAAGTGTTCGAGTGCTTCATCGGCGGCGCGGTTGTAACGGCTGACGGGTTCGCCTTTTCCCTTTGCGCGCCGTGCGGTGTCTGCGATGAGATCGGTCAAATGATCGGTGAAGTGTCCGGCAGTTTTCTTATTGGTTGATGCTTCGCCCTTCTCCCGGATGAAGAAAGCGAGATGCAGATGTCTTTGCACAGCATGAACTTTCTTCCATCGTTTGCGCGCCGTCCGCGAAAGCGTGTCGGTGTGTCGTTTGCGATCCGCTTCGCGTCCCTTTTCCCAAAGCTCCGGCGGGATCGTTGCACGTTTGTAGAACAGCTCCATCGTGCTCATGCCGCACTTGAAACGGCGAAGTTTGGAACATGGCGCGCCGCTTTGTTCGGCTGCCCACTCCGTGCGCTGCGCGGCATCGATCAAAGTGAGATACAGGCGCATGATCTCGTTTGGATCAAGTTGTAGCTCGTTGCACGCTCTGATAATCCCGGCGCGCCGCATCACGGCATTGAACGCGGCAGCAAAAGCACTCGCTTTCTCACGGGTTGATATTGTCTGTTTGTCGGCGGCGAGAATTTCTTCGAAGTTGCGTTCGTCGTCGGCGGGATTGATTTCCTCAATCGGCGGGAAGGCGTCAACGGGAAGCTCGTCGAGAGTTGGTTGAGAAGTGAATGTGCTCATGCCGCCCTCCGTATCTCACTTGAGAATTCCGGTTGTACCGCCGTGAGCCGCGCGCACGCCCTGCAAATGCGAACCAGTACGAGTCGCCCTTCGACGCACGGAATTGTGAAGCGGTCTGCTGTCAGACAAAAGCGGCGTCCGCAGCGCAGACACGGGTTGAGAAGATCGGTAAATTTTGTTCTACCTTCGCATCGTCGCGGAAGATGTTGAACGGGGTTTGCTTCGAGAGTGGTTTTGTTGTAGTATTTGTGCTCCATAGTTCACCTGCTGTTGTCGAGAGAGCTTTAGAACCGCCGGGTACGAGCCGGCGGTTTTCGTTTTTAATGAAGCCGGGGTACGAACCGGCGGCTTCGCTATTTCGCTTTATGCCGCTTTTGCTTGCGCCGATTGAACGACACTTCGTCGCATGAACTCGTCGAAGGTTGTGCGCGGGATGAGTAGTAACCCACCGGCGCGATGTGCGGGCGCGATGTGTCCGGCGTAAATCATGGCGCGCACCGTGACGGCACTCACGCATAATTCCCTTGCCACTTCGGACACCTTCATAAATTTATTGGTTGATGCGTTGCTATCAAACATGTCGTTAGCTCCTTAGTGTGAAAACGAAATCGCCCGCCTGTCCTTCGATAAGCCATAAGAGGCATTACCGACTAACAAGCGGGCGATTCGTTGAAATCAATCCCTGATTTAATTGTGCGTGACTGAAAACTTTCATGCCCCAAAAGGGCGCGCTACGTTCCGCTCAAGGCGTCCGGGCAATTCGCTTTATATTGCAAAGCGGTTGACAACGGGCTTGCTTCTACGGACAATAGTTGACGCGCCGATTCCTTTCTTTAAGGGATTTGGATAACAAGGAAGTAATCACACCGCCGCCAAGCTGACGTGATTGCTTCCTTTTCGCTTTTATAAACTCTTTCATTGCGGTTACTTTAGCACGATGTGTAATTATATTTCTATTTATAATCGAAAATAAAACGAACATAAATAATGCCGTAGATGTTCATTTTCTGCCCTTTTCCCACTTCTTTAACACCTTCCAGTCAAGTCCGTAACGCTTTAACATCATCCTTAGCGCGTCGGCTTTCATAGGCGTCTCAAGTAGGTAGTGCTTAGTGATACTTTCGGCTACTCTTGCAAGAGTAGGGTTAGAATTTTTCGGCACTTCGGTTACTGCGCGGATAACAGCTTGCCGGAGCTTGTCTTGACTCCAATCGCGTTTATTAAAACTTTTCAATCCATCAAGGTCATTTATCATCCGCCCAATACGAACCCGGTTTTCGTTTGCTTCTTTCGTTATTAAATTATTAAGCAAAGGGCGCGTGTCTATCTGCGCGGGCAGCCGTTTAAGCTGGATTGCAATGGTTTTCGTGAGGCTTAATTGCGCTGTCATCAGACTGACGAGCAACGATTCCTCAAACAGCATGTTCATTGTGCTGGCTACTTTTTCTCGTAAAACAATGAGAAGGTATGTTAATGCCACCTGTGAGAACTCTGGGACTCCTGCTTTCACCCCGCCGACTTCCTCAAAAATTATATCTTCTTCACCGTCTTTGAACTTAGCGGTCATGTTTTCAAGACGGGCGTTCGTGTCTTCAATGAAGCAAGAGGCAACATCTGCGATTGGTAATTCAATGGTAACCCTGCCGAAACGAGTGTTCACCGAAACAGGAAGCGGCTTAACGGAGAAGTGTTCAGAGACTTCCGCTTCAAGAAAACCGGTTAAAGTTTTCTTGGCTATCACACGGGCGAGTTTTTCTCTTGATGTCGTCATTAGTTACTTCAACACCTTTGCGACATAAGCCTTCAACGCATCCGGCGTCACTCTCACGCCGCGCCCGATCTTCGCACCGCGCAACTTCCCGTCGGCATAAGCCGCTCTTAAGTGACTTTCCGGCACGCCTGAAAGCCGGGCAGCTTCCTTAAACGAAAGCGTCATCTTGTCGCGCAACGGCACGTCGGATGCCACGCTTCCTTGCGTCTCCGTTGCCCTCATTGCGTCCGAAAGCATCGAAACGAGCATCGCTATACCTTGCTCGTTTCCGGCGCGTTGCAGAGCCTGTGGCGATTCATCTCTGACAACCTCTGACACGTTCGTTGCCGGAGTGACAGTCGTTGTCAGGGCGTCGCGTTCCGCCTTGAAGCGGGCGACTTCCGGCTCGCTAAACGTGGCTTCTTCGCCGGTCGTCGTGCGCCGCATAGCGAAGCCGATACGGTGCGCCGCCATGTGACGTTGAAGCGTGCGAACGGTGATGCCGAGTGCGGCGGCGGCTTGCTCTTTATTCATGGTGTCAGGGCATGTCAGATGCACGAACGTCAATAAATCCTCGTGTCAGTCCTTTGACAGAGGTTGTCAGGGCTGACACCGATTTAAGGATTGATGTCAGAGCGTGATTCGAGCGTTATCTGTCTCGCGCGCGCGAGCAAGGTATTTTGCTTCCTCCATAGCTGCGCGGGCGTGATACTGCCTTTACCTTAATTTTCTTCTCAATCAAGATTGACCTTCGCGGCGTTCGTTGACCAGACGTTCGACGACGGAGGTAAGACTGTCAACTCTTCCGGCGAGCGCGCGCACGGTTTCTTCGGTCAGCAACTGGGAATCGACGAGCGCCGCGATCTTGTGTTCGCTTTCAGCTTGCGCCGCTCTCAACTCCGCTTGCCCCGTGCCGAGTTGATTGATCCAAGCGTCGTGCGTATCCGCCCGCTCCGAAGCATTGCGCGCCAGTTCCGTTAATATCTCCATTGACCGCTCAAGATTAGTTGTGCGCTCGCTCACTCGTGACGCCAACTCCTGCGACTGTGCTGCCAACCGTTGCGCTTGCGCCGCCAACTCGTGCGATTGTGCGACCAACTCGCTCAGCGTGGCGAAAGCGTTTTCTATGCGGAGAACTCTTTCTTCGGTTGTCATTTCTTTCCCTTCCGCTTGCCTGTAGATGCCTCATTCCCGCGCGATACGGGGCTTGTGGCGCGTTTGTTTGCGTCGGGCGTCGTCTTAGGTCTGCCAACCCTTAAACGGTCAAGCGAAGCTACGTCACCAGCGCGAATAATATAAGCACGCCCGACTTTCATAGCCGATAATCTGCCTTCTGTTATCAGTTCTAAAACACGCTGCCGAGTCACACCTAGACGTGCGCCGACTTCTGCCGTTGATAGCAAAGCGTCTGATTCTTCCTTCATGCGAAATAATATAAAGAAAAACCTTGTCGTATGCAATCTTTTTTCTTGACAAGGATAAAATCTATGTTAAAATCCTTGTCAGTTGACAGGATTTGAACAGAAAACGAAAGAGGACAAAACAATGATTCAACTCACGACAGCAACGGCAATCGAAAAGGCAATCAACAAAGCGCGCACCGTCAAGCCGCGTGTTCGCGTCAACTGTTTCGGTTCTTACACCGTTACCAACAAGCAGACGGGCGCAACCTACACCGTGACGTGCGAGAAGCGTAACGGTCGCCGCTTCGCTTCCTGCACATGCCGCGCCGGTGAACTTGGTCGCGCGTGCTTTCACGTTGCAGCCGCCGTCGGCATCCACATTCAACTTGCCAGCGAGCGCGCGGCGAGTCATTAAACGAAACAAGCCGCGCTGGATTACCTGATTAGAGCCATGTAATCCGGCGCGGCTTCCACCCTTCAACACTCACGACCAGATGAAAGGATTGAACATGAGTCTATCGAAACTTTACTTTGAACAGCAAGCCGAAGCGAACGCGCCCGCGCGCAAACTCGAACAGGCACGCGCCCAGCTCCGCCGCGCCATCGCCGACGTGCAAGCAACGGAAGGTCGCTTTCTCGACTACGCAACCGCCGAAGATATAAACCGCACGCTCGCAGCAGCCGCGCGCAACTTGAAAGAACTAACGATCACTTTGGCAGTGATGGAAAGGACGGCAGCATGACCGCACCAACAGCAGCACACCGGGTCACACCGGAGAAAACCATATCAACCGCGAAGTTTCGCGCACGTCTCACTTCATTCTTCAAGCCTTTACTCGAAGCGACAGAGCCGGAGACGCGCGACTTCGCCGCCGATGTCGTGGATACGATAGTCAGAGCCTACGCCTGCGGAGGACACAGGGAAGCGCGGCGCGTGCTTGATGATCTCGGCAAACTCAGGAAGCAGAGAAGGGAGGCGCAAACATCATGAGCAATCAAACGCATGTGGAACATGTCACACCCAAGAACCGCGTTAGGGAACTTGCGGAGATTGTCGCAGCCGTCATCGCGCACCCGGACGCGCCCGTCGGACTTCGGGAAAGCATCACGCGATTCATGGATGAACTAACATCTTACCAAGATCACGACGGCGCGCAGTTTATCGAACAGAGTTTACTTGGCTACATCAACCGCCAAGAGCGTGGAGATTCCGCGCTCCGCACGGCAGCAGACACGCCCGACCGCGACGAGCAAGGCGGTGAAGATGCGATAGTCGGCGCGCACCTCGCCGCGTTGCTCGATTCTCCGCACACGCCGGAGGACGTGCGCCGACGACTTAGCGAGTTTTTAGGTGAACTGTTCAGCGCGGCTGATGTGAATGCTGAAGACGCAAAGATGCTGCCGATAACTTATCCGCTCGCTTTGAGTCGTTTATTTGCGAAAACAGCCAAATAAACAATCAAACTGAAAACCACAATAAACTGTGGATATGCCAATGAAAAAGCAAAATAGCCTGTGGATGCGTTACTTACCATCCACAGGCTATTTTGCTTTTTGTTTAACAATGACAAAACCGGTTGCGTTTGCCCTGATTAAGTGGTATTTATGAGTGCAGCAAAGGGGATGATTTGACGATCATTGCTCCCCGATGCTGTTTAATCTCCTGTTTTTTATTTTTCAGGAACCAAACCGTGCTTTTTTAGAGCGCGGCTAAGGGTTCTTTTATGACCCCTTCAGTTTTGAAGATAGCAAAACTGAAGGGACGACGCAATAGGAAAAATTTACATAGTTAAAAATGGAGGGAAAAATGAGTTTCGATTCATCAGCAGCAAGTCAACGTTATTTGAAAACGACAGAATTCGCTAACAGGATTGGCATGACTACTCAATTCGTAAGAGATCGAATCCGCGAAGGCTCGTTGCCAGCGTTTCGCGTGGGTAAGCATACGTTTCTAATTCGAGAAGATGATGCTGAAAAATTCATTGAGCAGTCCGCGTACAGACGCAAATAGCAGCGTGAAATCACCAAAGCCGCGCGTTTTCACAACGCGCGGCTTTGATTGCTTTCTGTTAACCAGACAGAAGCGGCAGACAACTAACCGAGATTGGCGGTCAGCATGGAAAAACAATACAACACAGACCCTAGCAGTTTCAACCCTTCAAGTTATCAATCACACGCGCCGCTCGTGCGCGCATCTACTCAACAAGCAACACTCTCAACTGAGTTACTAAGCTTCACTTACGATCAACTTCTAAACTTCTGCTCGTCACGCGACAAAAGAAACATCGCTGATCTCGTCGCGCTCGGCTTTGATGAGCGCACTATCAAGAAAGCAAATTATCGCACCACGCCAACCGAGATCGGGCGACTGATAACAGAAGTTGAGATGAACTCGCCGACGCGCTGCGGCGCGATCTTCAAGAATGCCGTTGCTGAAAATCTGAGCGTGCCTGGCTTCTTTTTCGATGGAAATAGAATGCGGCTCAACATGCCGCGCGAAGGTCAGTTGATCGTGTCAGTAAAAGATACGCAGTCGCAGATTATCGCTCTTCAAATCTATCGTGACGCACAAGACGAACAGCCAAGATGGTTCGACTCCAACGGTTTGCCGCGAGGCGCAAAGGCGATAAGGCGACCACATTTTGCGCGTCCTTACCTTGCGCGCGAAAGCGGCGGCATCGTCATTGCTGAACACACGCTCGCGGCTGACCTTCACGCTTGGAAGAATGATGAAGCAGCAGTCGCTATTAACGACATCCTGCCTTCCGTGTTTGCTCGCAGTTTACGTGAATCATTATTAGATGTGTCATTCGTCGCTTTCGCTTTTGCGTCACCCGACACAGAGCTTTTACGCGCGCTTCACAGCGAAGGCTTTGAAGTATGCAGCGACGCAAACGGGGAGGTGCACTAAATGAGCAAACTTCTCCCGCAACGCATAGATCGGCAAAGCACGGATGCGATGCCGCCCGCCTCTGCTCCGTCATCACAAACCGGAAAACTGCCGCGCCCGTTCTTCGCTCTTGCCCGTAATGCTGCCGCCGTGACGGAAGCCGAGCAAGCCGTGTTCGTGTCGGTTGACGCAGCGCGGCACTTTCAGAACTTGGAAGCAGATGGTTGCGCCTTCAGTTGCGCCCTTGATTGGCTGGCGACTCTCGCCGGGTTCGATGAAGTACCGCGCTCATTCATACGCGGCGTAGCTGGCGCAATCGAACGCGATAAGCAAGGCAAAGGTAAAGAGACGCCGATACCAGATGAGCGGCTGGCAGAGTTGATGAACTGTCACGTGAAGACTATTCAACGCCAGCGCAAGGCTTACTTGAAGCAAGAGCAAGAACTCAATTTCTCCGTCCTGAAAATCACAGAAGGCGAATACGATCAAAAGAAGAAGAAGAACGGAACGACGCGCTATCAATTCCTTATCGGCAATCAAGCCGCTCAGGTTGTCGAACAGGCGCGCACTTCACCTCTATGGGCAAGAGATCAATTTGAAGCGATACGCGAGGCGGCAAAAGAAGTGTTTGGCGACATAACCGAAGCACCGCTCGCCGGGCGTAAGCGAGGAAAACGTGAGCGCACGCCAGAGTCAAAAGCGAAACAACTGCGCGCCATGATTGTTTCACTTGCTGCCAATTTGACCGATGAAGTTCTCAAGATTGAAGACCCGCAGGCAAAAGCAAATCTCAGATTAGATACTTTGCTTGACGACATCGAAACCGCTATGCGGGGCGGTGATTTAAATCAAGTATTACTAAATAAAGGGTTTAACCATAGGGGGAGTAAAATGTCCACCAGCCCCCTCACGGATGAGCCTGTCCTGACAGAAGAAGAAGAAGTGAGGACACGACCGCCGGAGACGGGCGAGATCGAAACGGAGCGTATTCCGCCTGCTGTCGAGGCACGAACCGAAGTTATTGAACCGGAGCCACCCGAAATTGAACACCACTGTGACGACCCGGACATCTTCACCGAGCCGGAATTCTTCGATGACTCGCCACCCGATGATTTACCGGAAGAAACCGAAAATGAACGCGCCGAGCGTGAAGCAATCGAAGCGGAAGGTTGCGGACAACTACCACGCTATGAGATTGGCGCAAAACTTTTCCCTGTTACTTCTACAGGCGTGCCATTACACGACGAACCTTCGCCCATCGCGCAGATTCGCCCGTCGTCGGACGGCTGGCAATACCTTTTAGAAGGTTTTTCAATATGGCGCGATGAGGCGCATTTAATAGAGTGAACGAATTGAAAAACAACGCGCGCGCCGCATGTACCAAGAGGTTGGTTTTTGAAAGGACAGTTAAGAATGGCACGACAACCTAAAACGATTCAAAGATTGGAAGCCGCCGTTGACGTGTTGCGCGCTCATCGTCCGATGACCGTGCGCCAAGTCTATTATCAACTTGTTTCCCGACAAGTCATAAAAAACAACCGCAGCATGTATCAAGCCGTTTCCGATTTGCTTGTCACAGCGCGCAAAGACGGCACGATTGCATGGGATGACATCGAAGACCGCTTGCGCCGCCCGCGCACGGTTAGCATGTGGCGTAACCTTCCGGCGTTCGCACGAACCGCGCTTGCCGCTTATCGCCGCGACGTGTGGGAAACGCAAGCGGGTTACGTCGAAGTGTGGTTAGAGAAGGACGCGCTTTCCGGCATCTTTGAAGATGTGTTGAATGACTACGGCGTGACGTTGAACGTCGGGCGCGGCTTTGATGGTTGGGATTCGATTCGCAATGCTGCAATGCGTTACAAGGCGCGTGACGTGTCGCACGGCGGCAATATCACGGTGCTGTACTTTGGCGACTTCGACCCAAGCGGCGAAGACATGGCGCGTTCGCTTCGTGAACGCTTGCGCTTCTTTGGCGTGTCGCCGCACATCATAAAATGCGCGCTCACGATGGATGATATTCGCCGCTATGATTTGCCGACTGACTTCACCAAAGCGACGGACACACGTTCGGCGGCGTTCATCGCCAAGCACGGCGACGTAAGCGTTGAACTTGACGCTTTGCCGACAAGCGTATTGCGCGAACGATTGATAACCGAAGTCGAAAGCCGTCTTGACTTGGAAGCATTAGAGAGCGTGCGCGAAGCGGAAACGGCAGACCGCGCACGGTTGACCAATGCTTTACACGCGGCTTGAACGAATCAGGCAAACGAGCACGACAACAAAAAAGATGTTAGTCCACAACGAGGCGCGCGTTCGCATGAAAACTAAATCAATCAATCCGGCTACTAAGACGCACGGCTTACAACCCGGTCACATTCAAAAGCGGCGCGTCAGATGCGGCAAACCTAATTGCCGATGCGCTAAAGGTGAACTTCACATTGCTTACTATCACGTCTGGCACGCCGACGGGCAACGCTTCCAACGCCATGTCCGGCGGGCGCAATTAGACAGCCTTCGCGCCGCGCGTGTCAGAGACGGCGTGCTGATTCTAAGCAACAATTAAGAACCATCAAAGAGATTATGACGACACGGAAAACAGCCACATACAAGCCCTCTAATCGTTCGACAAAGAACACCCTTACACCGAAGCGCGAAAAGTTCGTTGAAGGCTACGCACGTCACGGAAACGCCACCAAAGCGGCGCGTGAGGCAGGTTACACGCACCCGAACGTGCAAGCGGCGGAAATACTAAGAGATACTAAGGTGAGAGAGCGAATAGAAGCGCGGCGGAAACAGGCGATGGAGGATGCCCAAGTTCACACGAACGAAGTTATAGGAACACTCGTTTCTCACATGAGAGCCGACATCACGGACTTGATGAATGAGGACGGCGAGATTGACTTCCAAACAGCGCAAGAAGGCGGCGTCTCGCACCTCATCAAAGAGTATTCGGTACGCCGCACCGTAAACGAAAGCGGCGAGAGTGTGACGCGCACCGTTAAGCTGCATGATTCGCAGACTGCGGCAAAAGCCTTGTGCGATGTGTTCGGATTAAAGCAAGAGCCGCGACAGAACTTGCAGAATGCCGAAGCGAAGCGAAAGGAGGTTCAGGAATCTATCGAGCGGATTCGCGCCGTGCATGGAGACGAAGCGGCGGAGAGGTATCGTCAATCACTGCTCGAAGATGATCTGGCAGGAAAGTATGTCAATTAGCAATTACGACTTTGAAGCCGAACGGTTGCGGTTGCGAACACGTCTTAGTGCGCCCGACGTTGCCGCGCCATCCGTCGAAGGCATCGAAAAGGATTGGCGAACATGGACGCTGACGCTATTTCCTAAATACGTCACGCACGAACCGGCTGCGCATCACAATGAATTATGGGCATGGGGCTGGCGATTAAAGCGCGGCGTGCGCCCCTCGCCCTTCGGCGCGTGGTGGTCGCGCGGACACGCTAAATCGACCAACGGCGAAATGCTGTGCGTCGCGTGCGGTGCGCGAGGAATGCGTAAATACATTCTTTACGTTTCCCGCACGCAAGACCAAGCTGACGACCATGTGCAGAATGTCGCCGCGATGCTCGAATCCTCCGCCGTCGAACATTACTATCCCGACCTCGCCTCGCGCTTAATCGGCAAACACGGAAACTCGAAGGGATGGCGGCGCAACCGTCTCCGCACAACGAGCGGGTTCACGATTGACGCTTTAGGCTTGGACGTGGCGGCGCGCGGCATCAAGTTAGATGAGATGCGCCCCGACCTGATCATATTCGATGATATTGACATCGAAACGGACAGCGCGGAGGCGACGGCAAAGATCGTCAAGATTCTGACGCGCAAACTCATTCCGGCGGGCAGTGAAGATGTCGCCATACTCTTTCTGCAAAACCTCGTGCATAAGGATTCGGTGGCTTCACAGCTCAACGACGGACGCGCCGACTTCCTACACAATATCTACAATTCGGGAGCGCATCCGGCAATCAAGAATTTGACTTATGAGCGCACCGGAACAAAGACAACGATCACGGGCGGTGAGCCGACATGGGCAGGCTTCGACCTTACGCGGTGTCAGGCGATGATCGATGATATGGGGCTGGATGCCTTTCTCATCGAATGCCAGCATGATGTAACGCGGGTTGTCGGAGAAAAGGATTTCAGGGAATACGACGAGCGTTTTCACATCATTACATGGTCAGAGTTCGCAAAGTATTACGACGACTTCGGAGAGCAGGCGCGAACGGAAGAGGGAGAGCCGCGCATACCCTTTCGGTGGAACAAAGGACGCGGGCTTGATTGGGGATGCCTAACCCTTGATACGGAAATTCTCACTAAGGCTGGATGGAGAACTCACAGTCAATTAACAGAGGGTGAGATGGTTGCTTCCTTTGATTGGGAGCATACGCAGTCAATCGTATGGACGCCGCTCATCAAGAAGGTTTACAAGTCCGAGCAACCGCTCGTGGAGATGCGTCGCAAGTCGTTCAGGTTTGTGTGCACGCCAGATCACGCATGGATCGTCAGAAGAAGAAGGCGCGGCAGGATGGTTCGCGCCACATACCGACGACAGAATCTTGATACCATATCTCATACCAACGCAGTGGCATTTGTTGTTGCGGGGGAATGTCACGAAGAGGGCGAGATCGAATGCACACCGGCGATGGCTGCCGTGCTGGGTTGGTTAGTTACTGACGGATGGATTTATAAAAAAGGCGGCGCAATGCTCTGCCAGAAAAACTTTCCCGAAGCGGTGATTAGCGCGCTCAATGAATCGAGCTTGCAATGGAAAGAGGTAAAACCAATGGCAAACGGAGTGCGTCTGTTCGCGCTCCCGCAGGCATCACTCACAACGCTGCGCGAACAGACCGGGTTTACCGATAAGGATTCATTGAGCGCGCTCGTCTGTAAATTGTCGCCGGAGGCGCGTAAAGCGATGTTTCAAGCGATGCTTGAAGCCGAAGGCACAAACCACGGTACAAACAGAAAGGCGATCTTCTGCCAGAAGCGCGGCGCAGTGATGGATGCGTTTCAAATTCTTGCGACGCTCTGCGGTTATCGTTTGGGATTAGAAAGGACACACCAGAGCGGATTCGGTGAGTCCAACCGCGTGCCTATCCTTCGCAACCGCACGTTACAGTATCCAGACATTACGCCACTTGATGGCTTGCACAGCGTTTGGTGTCCGAGCGTGAAACAAGGTTCAGTTATCGCTCGTCAGAATGGTCAATTGACCATCACCGGAAACACGACGCGCGAACATCCGACCGCGTGCCTCAACTGCGCGCGCCCGTCGCAACTCGATTCGCTATCTGATTGCGTGTTCGCTTACCGCGAGATTGTGATGCCGGAATGGACGCCGCGAAGTTTGCAAAGCGCAGACTACGAAGTGGTGAGTCCGGGCAGAGTGGCGCGGGCGATTACGGAAGCGGAAGCGCGTCACGGCGAGCAAATCAAGAAGGCGCGAATGTCACACGAAGCGAGCGCGGCGTTGGCGACATTCCTCATTGACTTGCCGGAAGAGATCAAGGTGTTCTTCACAAAATGGAAACCGAAGAAGGGCGCGGGCGTGCCGCAGGTGCAGGAAGTAATGTCGATTGATTACACGCGCGCGCATCCCTTTAGAGTTTATCCGCAGGGACACCCGCAAGCAGGCGAAAAGTTAATGGGACGCCCGCGCTTTCTTATTATTGTGGCTGATGGTCAGGGCGAGCTATACGTTGACGGTGAAGGGAAATTGCTTGTCAGGCAGGCGGTAAACCATGCGGGGATGATTCGCTTGCGTGCCGAATTGCCGGAATACAATCAAAATCGCCAGCCTAAGATATTCGATGATGCGGTCAACGCTTTGTGCGGGTTGGCGTCATCCTTCTTCGTCGCTGCCGACCCGTTGGACGCCGCCGAAGCTTACGAGGAAACACTACCGGAAACCATTCGGCAGAAGACCATCATGCAACTGCCCGAAGAGGAGCAGGAAAGAGCAATCGCCGCGCGCGAGTTCTGGACGAAAGTTGAGCGACCTGGAACAGAGCGACACCCGACAAGAAGCTTCGGCGCGCGGTCGTGGCGGCGGAAAGGTAACTATTAACAGGCGGAAGCAGTGTTTCGGGCTACACTTCTATCTGTCTTTGTGTTTCCTTCACTTGTTGGCAACTGATATTCGCCATTCCGAATGGCATAAATAATTGCTATGAAACGCCTGTATCTTCTTTGTCGCGCGATTTCTTTGATTGCTGCCTAATTGACGCAGCAAAAGTTATTGATAATTTGTTACCCATGGGTAACAAACCTACAGCCGAACGCCAAGCCCGATGCACATCGGCAGTTTAGTCCAGACCGAATAGCTACGCAAAACAGCCCTATGTTTAGTCGTGCTGATTTTGGAGCGAGCTTGTCGGATGAAAACGTAACAAATCTGTTAGGCAATATCAACTATTCCGTCTCGAAAGTTGTTGATTCAAACGGTGAGCCGCCTATCATTAATCACGGCACTGCATCAGATTTTAGTCTGTAACCGCTCGTGCAGACATCGGTTCGTCTCCTGC
>MWWH01000118.1_pt1 | contig 19912 bp, 19 predicted proteins | sample 1047231 | NCBI WGS metagenome assembly MWWH01 (sample SAMN06349967, study PRJNA376086) | soil metagenome | isolation source: MG3-2 sample Antarctic (ecotone) soil | place: Antarctica | collected 2015-01-13 | reverse complement strand
GACATGCACCCCGAAATAATTACCAGCCGATAGATTAGAATCTCCCAACTTCCAGAGGAGATTCGAGCATGAAGCAATCAAAGTTTACCGAAGCGCAGATCATTGGCATCTTGCAGGAAGCAGCCAAGGGCGAGCAAACCATCGGAGCGGTCTGTCGGGCGCACGCCATTTCAGAGAACACCTTCTACAAGTGGCGGCAGAAATACGGCGGACTGGAAGTGGCGGATGCCAAACGCCTGCGCGAGTTGGAAAAAGAGAACGCGCGCTTGAAGCGACTGTTGGCCGAGAGTGTCATCGAGGTTGATGCGATGAAAGAGGTGCTGGCAAAAAAGTGGTAAGCACTGAGCAGCGACGCACGGTCGTGGCGGTGCTCAAGGAGTCGCAAGTCTCGGAGCGGCGCAGTTGCCAACTCGTTGGGATCAGCCGCCCCGGTTATCGCTATCAGGCGCGCCGGTCAGATGACGAACTGGTCAAGCGATTACAGGCCATCGCCAGTGAGCATCCGCGCTATGGGTATCGTCGGGCATGGGCAGTACTGGTGAGAAGCGGCGTGCCGATCAACCACAAGAGAGTGCATCGCGTGTGGCGAGAGGCAAGACTCTCTTTGCCTTTGCGCCGACCACGCCAGCGGCGCGCCGGGAACTCGACCATGAGTTGCACGCAGGCTCTGCATCCGAACCATGTCTGGACATATGACTTCGTTTTTGACCGTTGCGCGAATGGACAAAAGGTCAAGCTGTTAACGGTGGTGGACGAATACACCAGAGAGAGTCTGGCGATCCAAGTGGCTACTTCGATCAAGGCACGCGCGGTGATCAAGGTGTTGACCAAGTTGGTTGCAGAACGTGGCGCGCCGCAGTGCCTGCGCTCAGACAATGGGCCGGAGTTCGTTGCCACCAGAGTTAAAGAGTGGCTCAAGGAGCAAGGCATCCAGACGCTGTATATCAAGCCTGGTAGCCCGTGGGAGAATGCGCGCGGCGAAAGCTTCAACGGGCGTTTACGCGATGAGTGTCTAAATGTCGAATGGTTCAGGAATCTGCGCGAGGCTGGCGTGATGGTCGCATCATGGCGGCAGCATTACAACGAAGAACGTCCGCACAGCAGTCTTGGCTACCGCACGCCAAGTGAGTTCTATCGAGTTTATCAGCGACGGGAAATGGACTTAAACACCGTGAGAATCTAATCTCATTGCTGGTAAGCAGAATGGGGGCAGGTCAATCCTACCGACGCTGCAACGTCCCAACTCTCGGCTCCGCGTGCTCATATTGCGTTTTCTGGACAGGTATAAGCTTGGAATGGGATGGTATTGTTTTGGGTTGGTTTGGGGTGGGAGGTCTAAGGGGGTGGTGGTAGGAGGAGGGGATTTTAAGTGGTGAACAATTCGGACAATGAGCCATACAAGGTGTATTCATGGAAGAAAGGGGCTGCGTAATCTCTTGCCCCGCTCCCAATGCCAACGATCCATCCAGTCGCGTGGCGAGATGGCTGTGTCCCTTGAAGACCCGGCGGCGGTCTCGATTACGATGGGAACAGCGAACGATCTCCGGCTGTCACGCGGGTACATTGTCGCGAACGATGATTCTCACTTATAACCGTTTTGAGTGAGAGCCCCCACCTAATCGCGCATGGGTGTCTTCGCTTTGCTTCCGACTCTTTTCCTATTCAGTACATATCGCAGTGCAAACCGCGCTCACTCATAACCGTTTTGAGTGAGCGCGGCGCATTGGGCACTAGTGCACTGTTTATGACACCCCGCCGGCGCTTTTCTCAGTCATTCGTTTCCGTGCCTTCCCGGCGCCAAATAGACAGCTAAATCACTATGCTGCGACTCCAAATCTTCACCCTCACAGCACATCAAATTTTAAGATTCGTAGATCGATGTCCGTCAGATATTTCTCTCTTCAAGGTTCATTTCTGCCTATTCCAAGCCCTCGAATTGTCGATCTCAATATACCCTCTAGATCCATCTCACAATCTAAAAATCTAGGGTCATGACTAGATAACGACCAAAGGATTGGCGTTAAACTAAGTCATGGCAGTCAGTTCTAAGCCATTTGTTCGCGCACGAATTTCTCGTGCTAAATTCCGGCAGTTACTCAAGCTCTTTGCACTCGATCTGACCGCCACGCAGATCGCCGCCCTGAGCGGGTTGAACCGCAACACGGTCAACCGTTACTTGCGCTTGATCCGGCAAGCGGTCGCCGCGCACTGCGAGCGCGAGTCGCCTTTTTCCGGCGAGGTCGAACTCGATGAAAGCTATTTCGGCGCGCGCCGTGTACGCGGTAAGCGCGGTCGCGGCGCGCGCGGTAAAACTATCGTCTTCGGCATCTACAAGCGTAATGGTCGCGTCTTTACCGAGATCGTGCCGAACTGCACAAAAGCCCAGTTGCAAGGCATCATCCGCGGCAGGGTCGAACTCTCGGCGACGATCCACACGGACGGCTTTCGCTCTTACGACGGCATCGTCCACATGGGCTACCGGAAGCATTACCGGGTTCATCACCATCGCGACGAGTTCGTGCGCGGCAACTCGCACATCAACGGCATCGAAGGCTTCTGGGGCATCGCCAAGACGCGACTCGTCAAGTTCAAGGGGATGAGCCGTTCGACCTTTTATCTGCATCTCAAGGAGTGTGAGTTCAGGTTCAATCATAGAGATGAAGACCTCTACCAACTCCTTCTGAAAATCACTAGATCAGCTATCCTTATCTAGTCATGACCCAAAATCTAACTCGCAAACCAACCCGAACGAAGACGAAGCGGCGTGCAAAATTGAAGGTCGGCTCTCTGCTCTCAAGTTATTTCTTTCCCGGTCATCGAAAATAATTGTTGACTGTCATTTCCGGGATTAGGTAAATTTAAGGTGTTGATTATAGCTTTAGCGAGCAGGATTCCTGCTTAGCGAAAAGTCCCGCCCCGGACACCTCACTCACCAATCCCTGGAGACCCGTCATGGGTAAATACGGCCGTCCCAGGCTGCCCGAAGGCGCGCGCCGGGACGCGGGCGCGCTACACGTCAGGCTCAACCCGGAGGAGCGCCGCGTCGTCGAGGAGAAGGCGTCCCTGGCGGGCGTCACGCCCCACGAATGGGCGCGCCTCGCCGCCATCGAACGCGACCCCCCGCCGCGTCAGATCATCCCGGAACTGAACCGCGAGGCGTGGCTGGAAATGGCAAGGCTGGCCGCCGCATTGAACGGCGCGATCTGGCGCTTCCAGCCGGGCGGGGAGGGCTCGCTGCGGGCGTCCGTCGATGGGCTCAGGGGTGAACTCGCCGTCGTCCGCAACCTCCTGATCGGAGGCTCGTCGTGATCGGAAAAATCAAGGGCGGTGGGAGCTTCGGCGGCGCGCTCGAATATCTCACCAAGCCGAAGGACAGGGAGCAGCGGGAGAACCTGAAGGAGACCAAGCCCGACCGGGACGAGCACGCCCCGCCCTACCGCGAAGGGGAACGCCACCGCATCATCGGGGGCAACATGAGCGGCGAGACACGCGCGGAGCTGGCGCGCGAGTTCGAGGCGATCAGCAGGCAGCGACCCGACATCGAGAAGCCCGTCCACCATGCGTCCCTGAGCGCCGGCGAGAGGGACAAAATCACCGTCGACGAGTGGCGAGAAATTGCCGCCGAGTACGTCGAGAAGATGGGATTCAAAGACGCCCCTTACGTGGTCGTGCAGCACCGCGACGGGAAGACGGACCACGTCCACATCCTGACTTCCAGAGTCGACGTGCGCGGCAACGTCGTCAGCGACTGGAAGTGCAAGGAGCGCGCCGAAGTCGTGCTCAGAGACATCGAGCGCGAGCGCGGGCTTGAGCAGGTCAGATCGAGCCGCGACGTGGGGCGGGCGGCGCCGGGCAGGTGGGAGTTGGAGAAGTTCAACCGCACGGGCGAGCTGTCGGCGAAGATGGCTTTACAGGGGCACGTCGAGCACGCGCTGAAGGACTCTCCCACATTCGGCGAGTTCGTCGAGAGGTTACAGTTCGCCGGCGTCGAAGCCATCCCCTACGTGCAGAAGGACGGGCGCGCCACGGGCATCAGCTTCCGCAAGGGGAAAGAGGTGATGAAGGGCGGCGATCTCGGTCACGGCTACACCTTCCCGGCGCTCCAGCGACGCGGGCTCGATTACCAGCCGGAGCGCGACCGCGCGCGCGTCGAAGCCGCGAGAGAGCGTGCCATCGGACGCACCGAGCCCGCCATCACAGAGCCTGCCGTCATGCAGCCCGAGCGCACCTTCGTTGACCAGGCGAAAGATTTCGGCAGGGAAGTCGGCGACTACCTGATCGACCGGGCGCACCCCGTGCGCCGGATCGAGAGTCAGGTGCGGATGCTCGAGCAGGCGGGCAGGGGCATCAGCGACGGCGTGACGATGCTGCGCGACGCGCTGGCGAAGCAGAGCGACCACGGACAGGTCCAGCTCACCACGACGCTCGACGACGGCGCGAGGAGCGGCGTCGAACGCTTGCAGCAGTCGGTTGGCATCGACACGGCGAAGGACGGCCGCGACGGGCTCGACAGGCTGAACAACCTGCCCGGGCTTGAGCGCGACGGATCGCCGGCGGAAGTCCTCGACAAAGCCGCGCCCCAATTGACGCCGTCGCTTGAACCGGTGGCGGAGGAACAGACCCTCGAACACGTGATCGAATTTTTGTTGTAAATGCATAAAGGAGTAACCCTCGTGAGCACGAACCCCCTCCAACGCATCGCCGATCTCGAAGCCCTGAACGCTTCTCTCGTCGCGGAGAATGCGTCTCTGAAGTCACGCACGAACGGCAACGGCCACCTTGATACGAGCAAACTGCTCGAAGCCCTCGGCGCGCGCATCGACCGATCAGGTCAGCTCCTGCGCGAAGACTTCACCGGCAAGTTCGCCGCACTGATCGCGCCCTACATCAAAGAGACTTTCAGGGAGTGCACGGACGTAGAAAAGCAGCAGGGCGAGCTGGAGAAAAAGTTTGAGGAGCATCGGAAGGCGGCCGCCGGCAGCGCCGCCGAGTTTTCAGCGGCGTTCGTCAAGATGCGCAAGGAGGCGGCGAAAGACTGGAAGGCGCAACGCGATCAAATTCAGGAAGACCTCGCGCGTGTTGACGGATTCGCCGCCTGGTTCGTGGCGGAGCTACAGAAGACCGCGCAACGCAACAATGGTGCCGTCACGAACTGCAACCTCGCCGCCGAGCGGTGCGGGGAGCTGGCGGACAGGATGAGCGCGCCGGTCGAGAAGACCGTCGAGACCTTGCGCGTGATCGAGGCGCAGGGCAAAGAGGTGATCAACCGCGCCGGCCAGCAGCTCACGAAGTCCTACCACAGCCTGCGAGAGCCGGTGCTGAACCGCGTGACGGCGCTGCTGTTAGTGTCCGCCGTCATCTTCGTGTCATTCGCGGTCGTCACAATGTGGGGGACGCGCTACGCCATCAACGCGAACTGGCAGGCGATGACCGAGCACAGCGAGCAGCAGAAGCAGGAGATGAAGGCACTGCTCGACAAGACGCTGGACGAGGCGAAAGAGGCTCAGATCGAGCGCGAGGCGAAGGTGAAGATGTGGGACGCGCTAACGAAAACCTTAACGCCGCAGCAGCGAGATGATCTCTGGGGTAGGGTCAGGGATCAGGTGCGCAAAGACGGTGAGAAGCGTTTGGGAGACCAGATGAGCGCCGGATACGAGCAATTGAACAAGAGGCGATGATATTATTGACCAACATTAACTTAGTCCGATAATACACATTATGTCTAATATATTAGGTGTATAGATATTAGGGATACTAATATTAGAAGCTCTATAAGGTATGGGGGATAGCGGAGCTATCGGGTGCTACTTTACGTGAGTTCGACGTAAGCGAACTCAGAAAACAAGCTGTAACTGATCTTTGACGCGAATATTCAACGACGGCTTCTTCTCGCGCCAGGTGTAAGCGACCAGTCCGGCCAACAAGTTGACGAAGCAGTTTGCCACGCTGCGATGACGGCTGTGCTCGATCTGCGAGATGTTCTTGAGCTGATCCATGACCGATTCAATAACGGCACGCTTGCGGAGCATGATCTTGTCGAACATGGAGACAAGCCGATTCTTCATGTTCGTTTTGAGCCGTGTGACGAGTTGCACTCCATCGTCGTAAAGCGTCTCGAACAGCGGTTGCGAGATGTAGCCCTTATCGCCGAAGAGCTTGCCGAACAAGCCTTTGACCAACTCTGGCACAGGCTCCCGGTCATCAGTGTTGCCCGGCGTGAGCCTGAGCGAGAGCAGTTCGCCCCGGTCGTTAATGACCAGATGCAACTTGAAGCCATAGAACCAGTCCACGCTCGTTTTGCCGCGCCTGGCGCACCCGCGAAAGACTTGATGCGAGTGGATGCGGCGGTTGTGACAGACCTTCAAGCTGGTTGAGTCCACAAACGAGATACCACTGCATTCTCCTTTGCGGCGCTGCAAGTAGCCACACAGAGGCACGAGCGCCGAGGGCATCAGTTCCACGAAGCGGTTGTAGCTCACAAGGCGCGGGAAGGCTCCGGCATACTGCTTCATCACCTGCTCGGTGTAGTAAGCCTTGAAGTTGCGATAGCTTGATGCGTGAAACAGCACGATGATCGTCATCACTTCCGACAGACATAGAGTCGAAGCTCGATGTCGTTGGCGCGTGTCGAGTAGCCGCGCTTGCCAGTGTGGTTCAAAGAGCAAACAAAAGTCGTCGATGTCACAGAACAAGGGTAGAATGTCCATGAGAGAATTCCTTACGGCGAACAGGATGTAGTTTTGGTCAACCACATCTTACCGCTCGGGGTTCTCTTTTCAATTCCTTACGTCGAACTCACGTTACTTTGATCTTGAATCAGTCGCGGGCGCGGATACGCCGTCGGCATGGCCATCACGGAGATCGGCGGGCACGACCAGAGCCTGCTCGACGAGTACTTGGGCGGGACGGGTGATTGATGCCGCCGAATGAAGATGAAGGGCGTGATGCCAGAGAGGATTTAATTCGCCGCGCGCGCCAGCCCGAGTGTAGAATGCCGCCGTCTGGTTCGAGTCCCTTCACCGGCTTGAAAAGAGGGCTTCCGCCATGCGCCACCTCACCCGCGCCGTGGGCTTCATACTAATTTCCGTCGGCATCTTCTGGCTGGTCAACATCGGCGGCTGGTGGCGGCTCCTGTCCGTCGTCTGGCTATGGGCGGGCGGCTGGCTCTCCCTGCGCGGGCACGCCGCCGCGTACTCCAGCCGCAGGCGATCCCGGCACTAATCCCTTCTGATAACATAATAGCTCTTATCAGTCGTGATAATGAAAACGCCTCGCCTCACGCGCCATGATCATCAATTACTCGTGGTCACGCTCCGGCCCTTCCTTCCACGAAATCACGCATATTCGTCGCATAACTGCATAGTTGAAATTGGTGCGTCCGAGCGCTAGATGTTGGGGTCGCACGCACTCCAATTCTCGCGGAGTTATCGGACTCTAAGGCTGTTCCAGCCCGAACTGGTAATTCAACATCGTATGAGTTATTCATCGGCCACCTTAAGCTCACAGTCCTTATTTCTTGAGTTCTCCGTCAGCCAACAATCCCGGTGACCCGTCCCACTTATAACGTTATAAGTGGGACGGGTCACTCTAGCCAGACCGAAGACGACAATATTGTCTTTCCTTCTCGCAACGTGATCTCCAGCAGCGGGTGCGACTCGAAGCCTGACCCGGCGTAGATCTGATCGAAGTCTGCCGACTGCCCGTCACGCATTCGCTTACGACCCCTGTTTCCGCTTCGCGTCCTCGATCGAGCCGAGGAGATCGGTCGGGTTGGTCGCGGCGAACTTGCGCCACGCCTGCACCGATGTCATGGCCACCGACTCGCCGAAGAGCGGGTGGCGCACGACGACCTTCACCGCCCAGTTCTCGTCGATAAAGACGGACGCCTGCATCGGCACAACCCCGGCGCGCGTCCCGCTCTGTGGGGCACCCGCCGGTGCGCCCCACCCTCCGGACTCACCATCGACCGTGCCGCCCCCCGAGAAGCCTTGCGCGGACGCGATAGCTCGCGCCACGGCCCGCCTGCGCTGTTCGGGCGTGCGCACGCGCGTGCGGGGCGGGGCGGTCGTTAGAACTGAGTCCACGCCCCTGTCCGTGCCGGGCACGACCCACTTCACGCCGTTCGGGTACTCGATCTCTTCCGACGGGCGCACCTTGATGAGCCTCTCCCCTCCGTAGAGCGACGCGGCCGCGCCATCCCACCCGCCGCGGGCGACCGTGCCGCCGCCCGCGAACGCCTGCACGCTGTAGGTCTCGTGGAAGAGAGCGGACTGCGCGCGCGCCGCGTCGCCCTGGCTTGCATTCGTGTACAGCAGCCTCTGGAGCGGCATGAAGTCGTTCGTCCATTGCAACTCGGCGTGGCGGCGCGTCTTCTTGTCTTTGATTTGCGCGAGACCCGCGTGATACCTGGTGTCGATCTGCGCCCACTCGGTCTTAGCCTGCGCGAGCGTCAGGCTGCCGGCTTGGGCCTGCGCGATGAGTTGCCAGATGGCGGTGCCTGTGTCATTGCTGAGCGCGTCCCGCGTCTTCTCGTCCCTCCGGCGCGCCGCGTTCTTCCCGGCGATGATGGCGCCGACGAGCAGGGCACCGCCCGCTATCGCCGTGAACGGGTTACTGAAGAGAGCTGCCAAAGTTCCCGTTCCGAGGAAGCCCGGCGCAGCCGTCAGACCGATGCCTGCCAACAATCCACCTGCCCCGCCCAAGATTTGACCGAGACGGCTCTGACCACCGAGTTGCGCGCCGAGTTGCAACGCGATCAAGGGAGCTATCGCCGACAGCCCACCGCCTGAGCCGGGCTTGAGACCGAAGCCGAACCCTTTCGTCAACGCGCCGAGGGAAAGGGCTTGCGCCGCGCTGGACGCCGCCCCAGATGTCGCGCCTCCTGCTGTTGACGAAGCGCTGGCGATGATTGCCGGAGGTGTAATTTTATCCTTCAACTCGCGTAGGCCGCTCAAGAGCGCTGAGGTGCCGCCCGCACCCGTCAAGAGTCCCGTCTCGCCGTAAGCGCCTAGACCGCGCAGGTTCCCGCTCCCTGTTAATAAATTAATGCCCGATCCGGCATTCGGGTTGAAAACCGGCGTGCCTGCCACAGAGCTGGAGTGGTTGCCACCGAAGAAGCCTGTGATTCCCTTCCAGATTGATGAGAAGATGCCGCCGCCTGACGACCCGCCTCCGCCCGATGAAGACGCGCCGCCCCCCTTGATCGCGTCGAAGATGCTCTTAGAGAAGAGATCGCGAAGCCAGCTCGTCGCAAAGCTCATCAGTCCGCTTTTCAGACCTTGCAGCGCGCCGCGAAAGTTTCCGGTGATAGCCGTCGCCAAGCTCGTGCCAAAGATGTCGCTGATCTCTTTCGCCGTGCGCTCAAACTCTTTTTCCGAGTCCTTCGCCTCTTTCGCCGCCGTGTTGATGAGCGGCGGTAGATTGCCGAAGGCATCGGCGGTCGCTTGTCCCGCGCCGTTGATCGCGTCCATCGCGCCCGTCGCGTTCGCCGTGAGACGATCCACCTCGCGCGTGAGCGGAGGGAGCGTGGCTAGTAATGCGCCCGCGTTGAGTTTAATGATCGGAAGTTCACCCGGCGCGAGCGTGTCGTATCCCGTGATCCGGTTGTGCTCATCGTATTGAGGGATCTTTTGAAGCTGCTCCATCCCCGCGAACGGGTTAAATTCCGAGCCGTGGGCGGCAACGACGCCGAGGTTCGTGACCGTGACGGGCATCGGATTACCCAACACGGCGTTGCGCAGAGTGTCTTGCAGCTCGTTGATCTCGGAGTTGAACGCGCCGAGCATCTTCGCGCGGTCGCGCTCCAGGACGGAAAGGTCGGTCGCCGCGCCGCGCAGCAGCGCGTCTTTATTCGCGCTCTCGCCTGGGTTGCGCTCCGGCAGCCGCAGTGCCCAGGTGAGCCGCTCGTTGGCTTTCTTGATCGCCTCGTCGAACGCCGCCGAGGTCTTGTCGCGCTGCGCCGTCTCCTCGCGCAGCTTCGAGCCCGTGTCCGATGCGAGACGCGCGGCTTCGTCGGACATCTCCCCGATGTTCGTGATGAGCTTCTGGACGTTGCCCTGTAGAGAGCCGCCCGACGCGCCCGTAATCATGTTGTAGAGGGCGTCGGCTTGGGGCAGGTATTCGTCGTAACGACCGCGCAGATCGCGGCGCGGTCGCTGCACGCGCGCGGCGAGTTGCCCCGGTGTCCCTTCCTGCGAGACGGACATCGCCACCTCGAAAAACTTTCGTATGGCGTAATCGACGTTAGTGATCTGGGCGACCGTGCCCCACCCCTGCGAGGGGCGTTGCTGCATGATGCCTCGCGAGTCGTGGTCGACGGGCTTGATCAGGTTTCGCAGCCTGCTCTCGACGATGCCCGTCGAGAGGGCGGCGCGTATCTGCTTTTCGTTCGCGCCTATCTGTTTTCCGATCTCGACGATCCGGCGCGCGATCCCTAACTGCTCGTCAGTCCACCTCTTCAGCGCGCCTCCGTCGCCTTTCCCGACCCCCTTAGCGAAGCCGAAGACGAGGCTCTGCCCGGCATCGAAGCCGAGCGCGATCAAGACTTGTGAAGGCGAGTGCTGATCGAGCCGATCACGCCAACCCTGTTCGAGATCTTTGGCGACGCCCGCGCCCGCGTCGTAAAGGGACTTCGACGCCGACTTCGCCCCTTCGCCCACGCTCGTGATGGCGTCGAAACCGAGGCGCGCGAAGTCGCCAGACTTGATCTTCCCGATCAGCGAATCCATCGCACCCGTGATGCCGCTAACCGCACTGTTGGTCTTCTCGGCGGCGATGTCTCCGACGGGCGAGTTGATCAGGTCTAAGAACTCTTGACGCCCTTTTTTGTATTCGGCGAAAGCCGCCTCGGTTGACTTGCCCGCGAGCTGCGCGAGACGATCAGAAGTATTCGTCTCAATGCCTGCCAGCGTCTCGCGCGAGATGCGCGAAGCCGTCCCCTTGAACTCATCCTCCATGCCTCGCAGCACGACGCCGACGACGGCGCGGGCGTTGAGCATCCCGCGTTGCGCCATCTCCTGCACGCGCCCGATCTTCTCTTCGTCCGTCATCGCGGCGAAGGCTTGATCGGTTTTCGCGATCTCGGCGGCGACGTACTTCCACCCGTTGATCTGACGCTCGGCGAGCTGCGTCATCTCTTCCGCGCTCACCTTATTTTTGAAAATTATTTGTTGGAGTGCGAGACCCACGCCGTCGATCTGCTCTTTCGCCTCGCTGCCGACCTTGCCCTGATTCGCCACCGCGCCCGTGATCGCATTCAGGGCGAACAGAGCCTCCTTCGGATTAAACGCGCTCATCAACCTCTGAACGCTTTCGAGCGCCTGGTCCAATTCGAGCGGCGCGTCAACCGCCCACTTCGCCACATCGCCGAAAAACCGCTTCGCCTCTTCCTTCCCCTTCAGCTTGATCTCGAAGGCGAGGATCGATTGCTCCTTGATCTTGTTGAAGTCGAAGCCGGTTTGAATCGCACCCGTGATCTTGCTTGTCACGCCGCCGAGAATTGACGTGATGAGATTTCCGCCCGCCACGCCGAAAGCCGCGCCGAGGATGCCGCTTGCGCCGCCGCCTGTCAGCCCCCCGACGGAGAACGCCGACTTGAACGCTCTGGTCGCGCCCTGCCCGAGTTTGGAAAAGAAACTTGAGCCGAGATGTTTTTCGTAAACGCTGGCGGCGTCGCGCCCGCCTTGATCGGCGAGTCGCGTCCGGTCGCGCGTGAACTTCTGGACTTCCTTCAGCTCATCCCCCTGCTGCCTCTTCGCGCGGGCGGTCTCGCGGACGGAAAGCCGATCGAGCTGCTTATCGAGATCGACCGCGCCCTTGCCCATCGCCTTCAACGACTGCTCGATCTGCCGATCAACAGTCCCTTGCTGTCTACTCAGCATACTGAATGCCAGCATGTCTGAACTACTAAGCCCGTTTGCATTGCTCTTAATTTTCGAGTTGAGAGACGTGGCGCGGGCTTCGAGTTTCGCGAGGGTGGAGCTGAAAGCAATTTCCAGCGGACGTCCATCGCCGGACAAAACAAGCACAATGTCTCTCTGTTTTGTTGCCACAGTAATTCCACCTCAACTCGAAAATTGGTTAACCTCTTGCAAAACGATATGTACCTTGCCGCAGTCGTGCGAAAGCGGCGGGGACGGCTCGACGCTTTCGCATAACGCCCATATCTCGACGCAGACCGGCTCGCCCTCGACGACGCACCGGAAGATACGACGACGCGCTACCGCGTCGTTTTCGATGGTCTGCGTCGGAATGGAGACGGCGCGCCCACACGCCGGACATAAGAAGGTAGCGAGCGCCTGCCCAGCGTTTTCAGGGACCTCGTAGAGCCTGGGGAGGGCACAGTTCAGGCACAGTCCGTTGCGCTCCAATTTATCCACACGTTGCCTGAGCCGCCGCCGTTCCCGCCTCAATCTTTTGCTCATAATGTTTATCCCCACTCGTTCGCGGCACATCGCCGGATTTGTCCCCTCACTCAAAACGTTTTGAGTCACGCATGAAACATTGCCCGAAGGATGGCTCATAATATTTTGAGTGGCGTACTTCACTCTTCGTCGTCGAAGTCGGCCATGGTCTCTTCTATCCGCTTCACTCTCTCATCAAGGTCTCTTGACCACGCCTCAACTACATACTGAGGGACGCGAGCTTTCCAACGATTCAACCCCTCGTCCGGACCAAGTGGGCGGCCTTCCAATTCGGCGACTCCACTTTCCTTCCATTCTTCCAGCGTAAACATGAAGCGGGGGGCCACAGTAACCTCGTGATCGGTCCCCTCGCTGATGATCCACTCACCTTGCACACCCTCGCCTTCGCGGGCGTACATCTGCGACAGGTGCCTGACCGCTTCTCGCTGCTCTTCTTCAGGCAGCGCGAGGATGCGGCGGGTCACGTCTTCCAACGTAAGTTTTTTCAGTTCAGCCATTCACGATCCTCCGGCTGCGGCAATTCGTCGGGTAAACAGCCGAGCAGCTTCGCCAGCGCGGCGCGCGGGTCCACGTCGATCTTGCGCAGGTTGGTGAACAGCCCGCCCGCGTCCTTTGCAGCTTGTTCAAGGGCGCTCATCGCGAGAGCGTAATTTTTCCTCTCCTCGGCACCCTCGGCGATCCGGTGCAGCATTTCGAGGCGGTATGACCTGTGGGCGATGGCGATGCCGGCGGACCCGTCTACGTAGGCTTTGCGGGTCTGCGCGTACAGTTCCTTCCACTCCTTCGCCAGGCGCTTGTCGCCGCCCCGCCCCGGGTCGTAGAAAGCGATCTGGCGGCGGTCGAGCGTGACGCCGAATTCTGCTTTGACGTCCTGAATGATCAGGGACGGCTTCCGCCAGCGCGCAAGTGCCTGCACGATGTAGGCTTGTAGCTGATGAGAGAGTTTGGCCACGGTTAGCTAAAAGTTCCGTTTGTCAAAGCACGTGCAAAGCATCTTTGTTCAAAAGGTGCCGGGTTATGAGCCGTCGACCCCGGACCATTTCCACTTATAACCGTTTTAAGTGAACCATCCTTCGAACCTTGAAATGGACCGAAACCGCCCGGACTGTCGCAATCTTCAAGGCGTGATCCCACCTTTCGCCTTCTCGCGCGCGATCAGGTAGTACTCAAGAGCGCGCCGCGCCGCATAACTGTGCTCAAGCTCGAACTTCGCCGGCGAGTCTGTGCGCTGCGCTTCCATCCGCTCGTAGAGTTCGATGGTCTCGAATTGGACAGGCGGGCGGGGCTTCGATTGTTTTGTCGTCTGAGTTTTCATGCAGCTTTCAACCTCTGCGTCTCATAGTGACGCCGAAAAGATTGATCATCGTTCGGGAGTGTCACGGGATAGTGGACCACGTCGGGCAGTTGCGGATCGGGATGCACACCAACGCCAAGCATTTCGATGGGCGCAGCTTTATGCATGGCGAGACCTTCGCGCAGCGCAGTGTTCGTTGCGCCGGATTTGCCTTGTGCATGCAGTTGACCCTCTGCGATGACGAGGCGCACACCACGTTGATAGCAGACCTTGAGCACGTCAGTGATCGTCATACCGTCGCGCCCTCCTGAATCGGCACGCCCCGCGGGTAGCGCATAATGCTCTCGACAATCTTGATCACTTCGGAAGGCACGAGCGGCGGCGAGACGCGCGCGATGTTGATCTCTAAAAGTTGATCGTAGAGATCGGATTTATGCAGTGCGCCGCCGCCGCCCCATATCCCGCACCCGACGCGGAACAACTTATCGTTTCTCTCGCCTTCGCCGATGACGGAGCCGCTGCGTGAAGCCTTCCGTTCTTGGAAGTCGATCACGTCCACGGGCTGCTCGTGCGGCTTGCGCGTGAGATCGTCTATCAGCCATTGCGGAGCGGGCTTGATCTCGCCTTCGTTCGTCAGTCCGTAGCGTCTGCCGCTGGCATGAAGCGACGGCGCGAGACAGACGTAGCCGCCCGCTGCGCGCGTGTCGATTCCCGGCGCAAGTTTGCCCGCGCTGTTTCTCAACTCAACGTCTTCGGGATAGGTGAAAAAGAAGTGAAAGCCGCGCGAGCCGGTTTCCTGCGTGAAGGTGTTGAGCCATTCATCACCGCGCGCGTCGGCGAGATCGGCAAGGGACGCGCTGCCGCCACTCTTCGGATCAACGTCCACGGCGACGAGGCGCAGAGAGCCGCCCATCACGCCGCCAATGTTCGCGCGCGGGTGTTTGGTCCACCAGCGGCGGATCGTCGCCTCATCCGTCGTCGCCTCTTTCAGCCCGCGTGCTGTCATCGGGTGTTTGCCCTTCGACTTGCACTCCGATCCGGCAGCGCATGAGCACACGTCGTCAAAGACCTTGTGCAGCGGGAAGACCGCGACGCCGCGCGACGCCCACCACAGCGCAGCCGCGCACATGTCCGGTTCAATTTCTGCCTCTTTTACTGAGATTTCGGCAGCAGGGGGGTGAGAAAAATCTAACCCCCCCTCATCACCGATCACTTCCTCAACTTCGCCGTCTGGCAGGTTGGAAAAGTCACGCATACGGTAATAACCATTCCCTGCCCTGCTCTCTCCGTGTCGAGCCTGTGTGTCGCTGATGGCTTTGTTGAGCCACGAGGCGGGCGGGGCATCTCCCTTCGGCGCGTTGATGCGCTCGTCGACCTCGCGCGCAACCTCTTCGGGATCGGTGAAGTTCATCATGCGTCGGCAACGAGAAGAGCGCAGGCTCAGGAGCGCGGCGCGCGCGGATTGATAGTCAGACTCGACTTGCTTTCTCACGCGGGCGTAGTGAACTTCTAAGGCGGCGAGCCGCCCGTCGATCTCGTCAACGCTCGTGGGCTCGTCGTCCTTGAACTTGTCGGCAACGCGCTTACTTTCCGCGATGAGAATGTTTCGCCGACCTTCGGCATAAAGCGAGAGCCGTTTGAGGCGTCCGTTGACCTCATCCTCTTCGGTCGGCTCGTCGTGCGCCTCTTCAATTTCTGAGAGCGGCGCAGTTTCGTAGTCGGGGTGGCGGGATAACTCACCGACCGCTGAGGCGACTTGCGCGGCGAGAGCCTTGCCGGGATGCACGCGCCACTGTGCCGAGGCGCGCGCGCGCACCACGGCGGCATCCGCTATGGGCTTGACGAGATCGATGAACGTCGTCGCCTTGCGGATCGGCACGCCATCTTCGTTGTAGCCGATGATCTCACCGCCCTTCTTGATGGCGACGAGCAGGAAGGTATTGGCTTGCCACTCGTCCAGCGCGTTGATCCAATCGCGCACGCGAGCACGCCGCGCTTCGTCGGACCCGACGAATTGAAGTTGATCGGCGAGGGCGAGGTAGCTGCGCTCGAACTCTTCGTTGACCACAGAGCCGCCGCCGTGTGCGCCCTGAATAGCAGAGAGCAGCAGACGGCACTTGGGCGGCATTTCGTGGCCGGTCTGCATGGCGACGGCAGAGACGATCAAGTTTTGCATCGCTTCGATGTCAGCGTGATTGCGGCGTCGCCAGCTCGCGCGCTTCTCGTCGGTATCATTCTGGTAGGTATGAGCCGAGGTAGGCTGTCTCATCCTGCACACTGCCTTCCCCATGCGCGGCGTTCATCAATCGCCCCGAGCACCGTAAGAGCGTGCGCCTTTGTTGATCTGTTGCCGACAGCTCGCGCGCCTCTCGCTGTCGTGACGTAAGCTCTGCGACTGCGCCACACGCCTGTTGGGCCGGCGTGCGCGGATCGAACGGAGCGAACTCCCCATTGCTCAGATGTTCGCCTCTCATTCAACTGTGGCTGAGAGTCTAGAAGGGACGGCCTTTGGCGGCTGATGCGCGGCGCGTCTCTGTTCACGATCTCATAGGTTGAGCGTGACGGTGATTGATTGCCATTGGGTTGTCGTCGGCTTTGTAGGTGTGATAGTGTTCTCATTCGTAGGCGACCTCGGAGCCGCTGCAAACGGCTTTGGGATTTAGCGGGTGACGTTGGAAAGCGTCACCCGTTTTGCTTTTCAGTTAAATGAAAAGCGCGATACTCTCGCCACAAGAGGATCGCGCTTCATTCACTGCGACGGCGGGACGGCGCGCCGCAGATTCGGCCGGTGGCGACGGCGGAAATCCGTTGCACCCGGCTCAATTCACGGCTAAGATGCCGCTAACGCCGGGGCTTTCAATTGGCTCTGGCTTTCTGAGCGAACGCCGCGTTAACATTCCAGGGTCACGCGGCGTTCGTATTCGTTATGACTACACCATCACCGGGCGGTCGGCAACGGTTATGATTCCGCTATTGCGGGAGCAATAGCGGAATCACTCTATTTAGCATCTTGATTGTAGAAAGTTAGCAGTTCCTCTAGGTCTATACCTTCCTCATGTAGTACTTGGTAGACCCTGCTTTGTCCTGCACCTATACGATCTGCTATTCCCGGCGGAGTTATCTCCGCATTCGACTTATTTTCCCTCCGAAGCATTCCAACTGCGGCTATTATTCGCTCAAGGTTCACCCTAGCCTTTTTGCCTACACGCGACCTGCCAATCAGCTCAACATTGCGGGCATTCATTCGAGCCAGCGCATCTTGCTGTAGTTCACTAATAATCGCGGGGTCGTAGAGTTCGGGGTCACGTGCGGCAATGGACGCCAGAGATACAACAAGTTTCTGTGCGAACACTTCAGTTATGTCTAGTGCGTTCTCGGCCCCATTTTGCATAGTAGCCGGTAAAGTCACACAAATGAGGGTCAAGACAGTCAGCGCCTTCACTCCTGTAGTATCCTCTTCGTACCTGTTGAGCAACGCTCGGGCCACCGGTGGTAGGAGGTAGAGCAGCTGCACGCGACCAATGGTGCTGTTGATATTAATCCTCAACGCGGTGCCATGTGCAGTCTCAAACCGGAACGCGCGAAGGTGCGGCATGGCATCGAAGGCACCTTCAACACAGTCAATCACATCCTTTTCTGTTGCTTCATGGGCCATTTTACAGACTTGGCTTTCGATGTCCGGAGAACTTTTTTGCCACTCAAAACGTTTTAAGTCACTTCTGATTCCTAGCGGATTGCACGAGCTATGAGTGCCTAAGTTTCCTCACGCTACATCGATTTGGATCAATCGAACTTCAAATAGAACTCGGCGGCCACTTTCAGCGCCGCGCCGGACGCCGCCACGAATTGCAGATAGTAGGTGCCCGGCGCGAGAGTCTGCCTCAGCCGTGACGACGACGAATTCTCTTTCGCTGCCAGTTGGCGTTGCGCGCCGTCCACCACATAACAATTCACCGCCGATCCGGAAGTGACTTTGTAGCCGCCGACGATCCGCGCGTTCGTCGCTCGGGCGGGCACTACGACCTCAAACGAGGCGGGCTGGTCAGCCGTCACGTCTATCGACTGGTTGACGACGGTCTCGACGTGCGCCGCCTGATCCGCCGACCGCGAGCCGCCGGCGAAGTGAAAGTAGAGGTACGCGCCGCAGGAGGCGAACAGTACCAGCACTAGGGACATCCCACCGATGACGACGGCGCGCCCCACCTTCTCGAATAGAATTTCGAGCTTGCCGGCGAGCGTTTGATTGCGCTTCGAGAAAGGAAACTTGGAGCCGCACTGCGGGCACTTCGCGTTGTCGGGAGACATCCAGTGCCGGCAATGATGACACTGAATTTTATTCCCCTTCGACGTGTTGCACTTCGGGCAGAGGCTTTGAATGTTCTCGACGGTAGTAGGGCCGCCGAGGTCGAAAGGGTATTTGTGATCGTAATGGATGAACTCGGTGTTCACGCCACAGTTCTGGCAGCGGAAATTGTCACGCGCGTTAACGGCGCGCTTGATGTGCTCGGGGATGCTACGGCTCGGCTTGGCCGATCTCGTCTGTTGTTTCATGATGAGGATGGATATTCAGAGTCTATGATCCTCGGGCCGATCACGAGCTGTAAGGCGGGCCGAAAGTTTATTTACCTCTCCAATTTATTTCCCACTCGGGAGCGTGTAATAGTGACTGCCCAACCCGCGCTCAAGGAGCCCCTGCTTAACCATCCGCTCAGCCCACCAAAAAAGTTCTGGATCAGAATTAGGGTCAGCGGTTAAGGCTTCCCCGCCAGATTGCCGCATTCCTTCGCGCACGGCTTCGTACTTTTTGCGATCTTCGTCCTGCTGTCGATGCTCCCCAGCTTCGCGAGCCTCTCTCTTACGCGCAGCTCTAAGATTGTAAACACCGAGGGTCGTGCCGATGACACCACCCAGCGCGCCGACTATTTTTATGACCCAATCAACTGCTCCCATCTTTACCCTTTAGCTTCTCGTGCCGACACTTCGCCACGCCCTTCTCCTGCCCGTTCGGGTACCACCACCCCGACCCCTTGCAATCTGGGCACTCCTGGGGGCTACTCTGCGCAGCGGCGGGCGTCTGATCGGGTAGTTCCCTCCCCTCGGCTTGAGCCTGTTTCTTGTCGAGCTTCCACAGGCGACGACGCAGGTGCTCGGCGAGGAATGCAGGCACGCTCGAGACGGTCGTGCGCCCGGCGGCGATGCGCAGCTCCGCGGCGAGCACCATATCGAGCTCACACCACGTTGCGAACGCTGAGTTCTTACCCGTCAGTTCCCTTTCAGCCTTCTGCAATTCGCCGAACGCCGTCGGCTCATCATCAGCTCGCGCGCGAAGATAATTTGATGATGAGGGCTCCGCCGGAACCTGATCGGACAAATGATCATTTCTATATTTAATAACCCCTGCAATATCTACCCCGGTAACAGGGGTAGTAGCTACCGGGGTACCCCTGTCAGGATTGCCCCCGGTCGCTACCGGGGTAGTTACAGGGGTCGTTGCAGGGGTCACGATGCGTTTCGTGAATGGATCGATCTCGATGCCGGCGGCCTTGCGCCTCTGCTCGATGTCCCGCGGCTTGTGGACGCGGTAACGCGGCCCGAGCGGGCTCCCCGGAGCGTAGGCGACGATTTCGATTGAGAGCTTACTGATGAGCCCGTCGATGGCGCGCCGCACCGTGCGGTCAGATCGGATGCCGGTCTTCTGCATCAGCTCGGTTGGACCGAAGTGCCGGTCGCGTAGGTTCTTGCTGATCGTCTCCCGGTACATGATCGAGTATATCTGTGACTCCGACGCCGTGTGTGTCGCATCGAGATACTGAGGCTGCTGACGGTCTCCGGCTTCGGGCGGTGCCGCTGCCGGCTCAGTTACCGGGGTTGTTGCCCCGGTAGTTACAGGGGTAGTTACCCCGGTAACTACCGGGGCAGAGGATGGGGCGGCGGATACTGAGTCGGCGGGCGGCGCGTACTCGGCAAGCAACGCGTTTAGCGCCGGTGAAGGCTTCGGCTTCGACGGCGCTTCGAGCGCCTTACTGAGCGAGGCTTCGATGTCGAGCTTGTGCTGCTTCTTGTTCATCACCGAGCAGTTCCTTTATTTCGCGGATGAGCTGGTAGAAGGCGAGCGTCGCCGGGGAAGAGGAGTCGATCTCGACCACGGCCTTGAGACCCGCCGTCGCCTCGCCGACCGAGACGAGACGCGGGATCG
>MWWH01000117.1_pt1 | contig 19948 bp, 18 predicted proteins | sample 1047231 | NCBI WGS metagenome assembly MWWH01 (sample SAMN06349967, study PRJNA376086) | soil metagenome | isolation source: MG3-2 sample Antarctic (ecotone) soil | place: Antarctica | collected 2015-01-13 | reverse complement strand
GTTGATAAGCATCACGCGCGATTTGCACGTCTTCCAAAAATAGCGGCAATTCGTCAAGCAGCAACGCCTGAGGTCCGTCAACGAGCGCTTTGGTCGGCTCGGGATGAAAATCTACGAGAATCATATTGGCTCCGGCAATTATGCCTTGCGCCGTGACGTGCATAATGTCGAGAATACCTTCGGGACCACGGCTTCTGGCGCCGACAGAGTGCGATGGGTCAATGCAGACGGGCATTCTGGTCAATTTTTTGACCACGGAAACGTGCGCGAAATCTACGAAATTGCGGTGCGGATCGCCGATGTTCGTCTTCATTCCGCGAAGTCCGAAAACGACTTTTTGATTGCCTTCGCTCGCCAGATATTCAGCCGCGTTGAGCGATTCGTCGAGTGTGATGCCGAAGCCGCGTTTGAGCAGAACCGGAAATTCCTGCTGCCGACCGACGCTTTTTAAAAGTTCAAAATTCTGCGTGTTGCGCGTCCCGATTTGCAGCATCACGCCGGTCGGTTTCCCCGTTATCTCCAGCGCTTCGTGAATCTCGTCAATGTGAGATTCGTGTGTGATTTCCATCGCAATGACTTTGATTCCGTATTTACCGGCAAGCTCGAAAACATACGGCAGACAATTTTTGCCGTGACCCTGGAATGAATAAGGACTCGTGCGCGGTTTATACGCGCCCATTCTGGTGCAGACTTGTCCGTTATCGCGCAGCGCACTCATCATTTTTTCGACGCTTTCGGGCGAATCAACGGCGCATAAACCGGCAAAGACGTTTAGCGTATCCTGACCGAAGCGCACGCCTTGATATTCAAAAAAAGCGTGGCGGTTATCGTCTTTGTGCCGTCCGAGAATGCGGTATTCTTCGGACACGCGCACAACGTGGTCAACGCCGGGCAAACTTCGCATATCTTCGATGGAAAGCGCGGCGGTATTTCCAATCAAATATATTTCGGTCAAGGTCTGCTCGACTCCCTGAACTTGATGAACACGATGTTCGATATTTTGAAGCCGCGCCAGATGGCTTTCCAACTGTCGGTATTCTTTGGTCTTAGGATTTACATCGGGTTTAAGAATCAGAATCATATTCTTCGTGTTAAAAGGAGCGATTGATTATTTTTATTTTGAAATTTTTACTGTGGAATAGCGTCCGAGATACCGAACCTCTTCGGCTTGCTCGCGTATCTCTTCAAGCGCGCCGCGCAACTCGCTCTCGCTTGCCGGAGCTTGAATGTCAAAGTAAAAATTATACTGCCAGGGGCGTTCCTTAATCGGACGACCTTCTAATTTCAGCAAATCGATGCCGCGCCGGACAAACGGGCGAAGCGCGTTGTGGAGCGCGCCGGGACGATGGGCTAATTTAATCAACAGAGAAATTTTATGACCTTGTTCCGACAAATTCGGATGTTGAGCGAGCAGGACGAACCGCGTGTAATTCTCGCGGTGGTCTTCCAGATGTTCCTGCAATATCGCGCCGCCGTAAATTTCCGCCGCACGCTTTCCGGCAATCGCCGCTCTCGACAAATCTCCGCTTTCCATCACGCGCCGCACGCTGCTTGCCGTGTCATTCGTCTCTACCTGCTTAATATGCGGGTGAGCGTCAAAAAAACGTCCGCACTGCGCGAGCGCAACCGGATGCGATTCCACAGTTTCGATTGTTTCAAGAGTCGCTCCGTGACAGCCGATTAAAAAATGTGAAATCGGCAAAATTATTTCCGCGACAATTGACAGCGTGCTTTCCAGAAGCAAATCGTAGCAGCGATGCACCGAACCCGCGAGGCTGTTTTCGAGCGGTGCCAGAATATAGTCCGCGCCGCCTTCGTCAATCGCGGCAAAAAGGCTTTCAAACGTCGGACGCGGAATCATTTCACCGGCTTCGCCCATAAGTATTCCGGCGGCTTCCTCGCTGAAAGTTCCGCGCTCTCCAAGAAAGGCGACGCGACCAGTTCCGTTAAAATTTTGAGTCTGCGCTTCGGCGTTCCCGGTGTCTGCCGAAAGGTGAAACGCTCGCTGTTGAACCTGAAGACATTCGTCGATAACACGCTGAAATATATTCGCAACATTCTGCTCATCAAGCGGACCCGAATTCAAGCGGCTCAGTCTTGTCAACACTTCAAACTCTCGATTAGGGTCGCAGAGCGATATATCTTTGCGTCGTTTAACTTCGCCGACGCGCAGCGCAATCGCGGCGCGATTGTTCAAAAGTCGGAGTAATTCTTCGTCAATAGCGTCAATCTCCGCCCTCGGATTATCTTTTATTTCGTTCATTGGCAGGCTGGTTTCCTATAAAATCAAGCAATTTTACAATTTAACATCATTGCGCCGCTTTTGAAATCTTTTATAACGAACGTGAAATTTATTTGCACTTTTAAGTTAAACGGCAATCGTTGTTTCCGTTTGCAAATCGTCTGTATATTTTCCTAAAACGTCCATCAATAAATCAATTTCTTCTTTTTTGACACCCAAAGGCGGCAATAATCTTAAAACATTCGGATTGCTCGAAGCTCCCGTGATGATTTTGTTTTCAAGCAATTTAGCGTGAATTAATTTGCAATTATCATTAAATTCGATTCCAAGAAGTCCGCCTTTACCGTGCAGAGCGACAACAATTTCGATTTCCTTCAATCTTTCGCGCAGATATGTTTCGATTTCAGAAATGTTCTCCCGCATTCCGTCAATTTCGATTGCTTCGAGCGTTCCTAAAACCGCCGCCATTGCCAGCATCCCGCCGCCGAAAGTCGTTCCCAAATCGTTTGTTTTGATTGTCCGTGAAACTTTTTCATTGACCAAACACGCGCCGACCGGAACGCCGCTGCCCAAACTTTTTGCCAGCGTGATAATGTCCGCTTCGACTGAATCAGCCAACGGCGAACCGCTGAAAAACCAGTTTCCGGTTCGTCCGACGCCGGTCTGCACTTCGTCGAAAATCAAAACAATTCCGAACTCATCGCAGACTTCGCGCAAGCCGCGAAAAAATTCAGGTTTGGCTTCGATTACGCCTGCCATTGACTGAATCGGCTCAAGCATAATCGCCGCCGTTTCACCGTCCGCTAATTCTCTGACGCTTTCGATATTTCCGAATTCCGCGCAAACGTGATGCGGCACATTCGGTTTTCCCAGTTCTCGATATTTCCCCAAAAACGTCGCCGAAATCGCGTCCGCCGTTCGACCGTGGAAACCACCTGAAAATGTAATAATCTTTTCGCGCTTCGTTGCCATTCTAGCCATCCGCATCGCGTTTTCGTTTGCCTCAGTTCCAGAGTTACAGAAAAACGCCTTCGTGATGCCTTCAGGTGCGATTGAAACTAATTTCTCGGCAGCTTTGGCGCGGATTTCCGAATAAACCAGATTTGAATAAAACAAAACCTTTTCGGCTTGCGCTTTCAACGCCGCGACAACGTGCGGATGCGCGTGTCCGGTCGCGCAAACTGCATGCCCGCCGTATAAATCCAGATATTTCTCGCCGTCACTCGTCCAAATCCACGCGCCTTTGCCCGTTTCGACGGCGATATTCATTTTCGCGTAAGTGGCAAGTTGAAATTGTTCTTCTAATTTTTCGATTTCTGTAAAATTCATAAGAGTTTTTGCCACGAACAAACACGAAAAGACATGCAAAGAGAAAAAAAGAAAAATGAATTTGTTTTGTTCCTGTTCTTTCGTGTTTGTTCGTGGCTAATTTACGGATTTGAACCTGTAAAAATCAATCCAATTTTCTCATCCAAGCCAAACATCAAATTCATATTCTGCACGGCTTGACCTGCCGCGCCTTTGACCAAATTATCAATTGCCGCGAAAACTGCGAGTTGTTTGTTCGCGTTTGAATGCGCCGCGATGTCGCAGAAATTCGTCGTTTTGACCCAATTTATATCCGGCGAGCCTTCAACAATTCGCACGAAAAACGAATCTTTGTAAAAAAACTCGTAAATATGTTTCAAATCTTCGCCTGTTAAATTTACCGACGTTTCCAGATAACACGACGCGAAAATTCCGCGCGAAATGGGAAGAGAATGCGTCATAAAAACAAACTCGCTCGAAAATTCGCTGATTTGGCGCAAATGCTGTTCGATTTCGGGAACGTGCTGATGCGTAAAAGGCTTATAGGCGTAAAACGAATTCATCCGCTGCGGGTGATGAGTGTTCGCCGCCGCTTTCGCGCCCGAACCCGATGAACCTGTTTTCGCGTCAACTATAATTTTCCCCGCAAGCAATCCGCTTTTGACCATCGGCGCAAGCGCGAGCAAAGTCGCCGTCGCAAAACAGCCCGGATTGGCGATGTAATTTGCCGCCTTTATCGCTTCACGATTCGTTTCGGTCAAGCCGTAAACGAATTGTTTCTGCAAATCGGTTGCAGTGTGTTCGAGTTTATAAAACTGTTGAAATATTTCCGCGTCATTGATTCTGAAATCGCCCGAAAGGTCAACGACCTTGACCGTTTCCGGCAACTGCGGCACGAGTTGCAGCGCCTGTCCGTGCGGCAGAGCAAAAAACGCGACATCAATATTTTCGAGCGCGGACAAATCTTCGGGCGATTTCTCGAATCTCAAATCAGTCAGACCAAACAGATTTTTATGAACTTCGCCAACGGCTTTGCCCGCGTGTTCGTTCGCCGTTACCAGCACGATTTCCGCATTCGGATGAAACAGCAGAATCCGCAAAAGCTCGCTTCCGCCGTAACCCGAACCGCCGAAGATTGCAATTTTTATTTTTTCTTTCACTTGTATTAAACGCCTTTCAAATTACCAGTTAAGCCGCGTGTTGAATATTCACCATAATTTACAAACGAAAATTCGTATAAATCTTGTTGAATATATTTAGTTTTGGGTGACCTTTGGGATTTATTAATAATCTAAACTTTCCTGACAAGCATTTGTCGATGAAAGAGCATAAAAATCACTTTAAAGCCTTCTTAGCATTGAAAATATTCGTAAGATTTGTATTATTATCCCATTCTTCTGTCGAACAATGATGTAATCCTAAAACAAGATTAGAAGGAACTTTCATAAGTTTCCCGTTAAAATTTATGGCGAAGTTTAGCTCGTCATTTGATAATTCATCTACCAAATCATAGGGTTTTCTAAATTGGTTGTTCTTAAACAGTTGACCATAATTTGGTATAAAGATTTTAAAATCAGGTTTATCTAATATTGCTGCTGCACTTCCAGACATTGGACCCGTCATCGCTCCCCTTGGCTCGTCATTTTTAAAGTATGCTAACTTAAACTTCAAATAAGTAGTGCCATAAGCTTTAACAATATTTTCACCTGTATCGTTCGCCCCAAGAACATTAATTTCGTAAATAACAGTTTTACCATTAGGAAACTTTAATCCTGCTGTGTCTCTGGAAATTCCATAAAGCTGCATCTCATTCAAGCTAATGTCATAACTGTTAGGATTTGAAATTTTTATCAGAGCTTTTAATGAAAACTTCGGGAATTCTGAATCCAGGCTGTAACCTTTATCAAAAACTACTGTAGGCATTACTCCGTCAATTACTAAAGATGGCTTACTGAAAAATGTCGATATAATGCCAGGTACGCCTCCAAAAATGCCGAATGCTGAAATAATTAAACTGATTATTGCTATTTTTGTTGCCGTATCCCTTGTTTTATTTTCTTTCGACAATTTTGTACTCGGTTTTGTATCAATACTCTTGTTCGTTGTTTGAGAGGATTGATTGTTATTTCGCTTTTTTTGGGACTGGGATTTATCGCTCATATTCTCAACCTCCTTTGAATTAACAGATTTTTGATTTACTCAATTTTACCTCCGTTATCTTTAAACTCGACCAAATCCCAAAGATTGCTGTATAAATCTTCAAAAACGGCAACCGTTCCATAATCTTCCGTTTTCGGTTCGCGGGCGAAATTCACGCCTTTCGCTTTGTAATTTTTGTAATCGCGCCGGAAATCGTCGGTTTCTAAAAAGAGAAAAACTCGCCCGCCCGTTTGATTGCCGACGCGACTCGATTGCTCGTCGCCGACAGCTTTTGCCAGCAGCAGACAACATTCTTCCGCACCACGCGGTGCAACCTTTACCCAGCGTTTCGTCTCAGACTGCGGCGTGTCTTCGAGCAAAACGAAATCCAGCTTTTCAGTATAAAATTTAATGGCTTCATCGTAATCCGCCACGACTAAAGCGATGTGCGCGATGCTTTGTTTCATAAGTTAAAATTTTACAGGATGAACAGGACATTCAGGATAAAAATTTGATGCAAAAATCCTGTTTATCCTATCCATCCTGTTTGAAATTAACGTAAACAATCGCAAACCGTCGCGCCGCGCGTTTTCCGCGTTGATACCAAATTCTTTCTGCACAAAATCTTCGCCCATTTGCGAATCCGTAACAGAACCGGCGATAACATCAATTTCGATTCCCAAACGACGAAGAACTTCGATGCCGCCGATCACGCCGACGTAATCCGAAGCGCAAAAGACAAATGCGGCGGTTGCCTGTTTGATATCGGAATCCTGCAAAATCGAATCCACCGCGTAGCCGCCGACAATGCCGTCGCCGAGTTCGACGATGATTAAATCCGGCTCGCTTTCATTTAATTTATTCAAAATCGCTTTCGCCATCGGCGCAAGATTTCCCGCGTCAACTGTCGAAGGCAAACCGCAATCGAGAAAACTCGCCGTCGCCGTCGCGCCGCTGTCCTGCATATTCAGCGTGTCGCGCAGAGCGGCAACGCCCGAAAGTTTCCCGCCCGCCACGCGCAAGCCGGCGTGATGCGCCTGTTTGATAATTTCCGTGACGGCGACGGTTTTGCCGCTGTTCATACAAGTTCCGGCGACCACGACAACCGGCGCGGATTTTTCGAGAAAATTTGTCGGCTTTAATGCGTTATCGGCGATGTTCAAAATAGTTTCGTTTTCATCGCAAGCAATGCCCAAAACTTCGACTTGAATCGCATCCGAAAGCGAAGAATGATGACCTTTACAAATTCCAATCACGCCGCCCATATTCAAAAGATGAAGTTTGTCGCCTGTTTTGATTGCGTCGGGAACGTCGCCGACGAAACCTTTTAATGCACGACGTTTGCCGAGAACGCCGAGCAAAACGTCGCCCGCATTTATCCTGGCAAGTCGTCCGCTTGGCAATTCGAGATTGCCGTAAATAACGCTTTCACCAAGCGCACGGACGACGACGACATCGCCGACTTTCGGCGTGTTGTTCTCTGAAATCACCGAAACGGTTTTCGTCAATTTAAGCGGCGAAGTTGCCGAACCGATTTTGTCTGCTTCTAAAATCATTATTTTATACCTATCAAAAGCCCTTGATTAACCTTTGATTAACTTTTTGAGCCGTCGAAGACGGCAACATATTTGTAGCCCGCATCGCAAGATGTGGGAAAGCATCGAGACAATGTTTCAAGCCCGTGAAACGGGCGACATAAATTCACGTTCGTTTATGCCGCCGTCTTTGACGGCTTTTATCGTTATCGCATTCTATTCCCATAGCTTGCGCTATGGGCTACAAATACTTCGCCGATTTCATCGGCTTTCAATCCATTTTTCTCAACCTTAATCGCAACGCCTGCAACTTTATAAAACCTTCCGCGTCGTGCTGGTCATACGCGCCCGCGTCGTCTTCAAAGGTTACGACGCGCTCTTTATACAGCGAATAGGGAGAACGTCTGCCTGTTACCGTGACGTTGCCTTTATACAATTTTAGGCGCACGTCGCCCGAAACATTCGTCTGCGTCTGGTCAATCATCGAGCGCAAAATTTCAAACTCCGGCGCGAACCAGAAGCCGTAATAAATTGATTCGGAAAACTTGACGCTCAGCGAATCGCGCAGCCGCCCGACTTCTCGGTCAAGCGTGATTGATTCCAGAGCGCGGTGCGCCGCCTGCAAAATCGTCACTCCAGGCGTTTCATAAACTCCGCGCGATTTCATCCCGACAAAACGGTTTTCCACCAAATCAACGCGCCCGATGCCGTGTTCGCCGCCGAGGAAATTCAAAGTCGAAAGCAAATCAACCGCGCCGTAAGTTTCGCCGTTGATGGCGACAGGTTCGCCTTTTTCAAACGTCAGCGTGAGTTCTTCGGCTTTGTCTTTCGCCGTCTCCAATGATTTCGTCAGCAGAAAAATATCTTCCGGCGGCGCAGCCCAAGGGTCTTCCAAAATTCCACCTTCGTAGGAAATGTGCATCAGATTTCTGTCCATTGAATACGGTTTTTCCGCAGTCGCCGTTACGTTGATGTTGTGTTTCGCGCAATACGCAATCAAATCGGCGCGACCTGTAAATTCCCACTCGCGCCACGGCGCAATCACTTTCACGTCCGGTTTCAGAGCGTAATATGTCAATTCAAAACGCACCTGGTCGTTGCCTTTGCCCGTTGCCCCGTGCGCCACCGCGTCCGCGCCTTCCTTGATTGCAATTTCAATTTGCTTTTTCGCAATCACCGGACGCGCCAAACTCGTTCCGAGCAAGTAAACACCTTCGTAAAGCGCATTGGCTTTGACCGCCGTCCAAACGTAATCTTTGACAAATTCCTCGCGCAGATCTTCGACATACAATTTTGACGCGCCGGTTTTCAAGGCTTTTTCCTCTAAACCGGAAAGCTCTTCGCCCTGCCCGACATCGGCGCAGAAACAGACGACTTCCGCGCCGTAAGTTTCCTTTATCCACAACAGCATTGCCGACGTATCGAGTCCGCCCGAATAGGCGAGAACTACTTTGTTAATTTTCTTTTCCATTTTGGTCTTTGGTCTTTGGTCTTCGGTTTTTGGTTTTTGAGTTTAATTACTCGATTTGAGTAAGAAATCTAAGACCAAAAACCTATTTTTCAAACATTTCCCAAACTTTTTTTAATATGGCTTTTTGTTCTTTGTGATTGCGGACGGCAATAAAAATCGTATCGTCGCCGGCAATTGTGCCGACGATTTCTTCGATTTTCTCGCGGTCGATTCTCACGCAAATCGCCGAAGCCAAGCCGGATTCACACTTAGCGACGATTAAATTTTCGCCTGCAATTTCCAAAGTCTGTAATCCTAAGTTCCCGTTTTTTTCTTTCTGCGGAATTGCATAAAATCCATTTGCTTTAACGATGCCGAGTTCATCCAAATCGCGCGATACACTCGATTGTGTAACGGAAAAATCCGATTTCGATAAAAGCTCGCTGAGTTCGTCCTGTGTGCCGATATTGTTTGACCGAATCAAGTTTAAAATCGTTTCTTGTCGTTTTTGTTTAATCATTCCGCAAAATACAATATAAAAAATAAGCGCGTTTGCAATTGCAAAGATTATGCATTAAAATTGCATAATCTTTGCATAGATGCATAGACTAGAAAGATAGTTGGAAAAAGTCAAATGAATCAATCAAAAAATTTGTGGGGCGGAAGATTTACGGGAAAGGCGGACGAAAAATTTGTCGAGTTTAATCGCTCATTCAATTTTGATTTGCGGTTATTTGCAGCGGACGTTCGCGGTTGTCTCGCACATTGCGAAGGGTTGCGTCGTGCGGAAGTTTTGACAAATGAAGAGGCAAATGAAATTAAAAAAGGTTTGCAAAATATTTTAGAAAATGGTTTGAACGGTGGTGATTTTTTTGCGGATTCTTCAGCCGAAGACGTGCATTCTTTTATTGAGTCGCGGCTTGTCGAAATCATCGGCGATACGGGGCGAAAGCTGCACACCGGACGTAGCCGTAACGACCAGGTTGCGACGGCTTTACGTATTTGGCTGCGCGAAAAAATTGATGAGCTGACAATTGACGTGCGGAACACGCAAAAATCGCTGCTCGACCTGGGAGAAAAACATCAAACTGCGGTTTTGCCCGGCTACACGCATTTGCAGCGAGCGCAGCCAATTTTGTTCGCGCATTGGTGTCTGGCTTATTTCGAGATGCTCAAGCGTGATGCGGCACGATTGAGCGAAGTTAGAAAACGCACAAATATTTTACCGCTCGGTGCCGCCGCGCTTGCCGGAACTTCATATCCGATTGACCGCGAAGCCGTCGCGCACGATTTAGGATTTGAAGCAATTGCCGAAAACAGTCTCGACGCGGTGAGCGACCGCGATTTTGCGGTCGAATTCGTCCACGCGGCGTCGCTGATAATGACGCATCTTTCGCGGCTTGCCGAAGACGTAATTCTTTATGCCACAATCGAATTCGGCTTTTTTGAGTTGAGTGATGCGGTTTCGACCGGCTCAAGCCTTATGCCGCAAAAGAAAAATCCTGATTCGATGGAACTGGTGCGCGGAAAATCGGGAAGAGTTTTCGGGCATTTGATGTCTTTGCTGACGATGCTCAAAGGCTTGCCGATGGCTTACAACAAAGATATGCAAGAAGACAAGGAGGCGATTTTCGATGCCTGCGACACAACGCGCGATTGCTTGCAGATTACCGCGACGGTTTTACAAAATTTGCGCGTCCGTGAAGAAAAAACGCGCGATGCCGCTTCGCAAGGTTATCTTAACGCGACGGAACTTGCCGATTATCTGTCGAAAAAAGCCGTTCCTTTCCGCGACGCGCACGACATTTCCGGTAAAATAGTTTTGCGGGCGATTGAATTAAAAGTCGAACTCAATGATTTGGAATTAAGCGAAATGCGGAAATACTCGGCGAAAATCGAAGCCGATGTTTATAATGCTCTGTCTTTACAGAAAACTTTAGAAACAAAAAACGCAATCGGCGGAACCGCTCCTGAAAGAGTTAAAAAAGCGATGGATAAAGCTAGACTGCATTTAACAAAAATTAATATCGGTTGAACGCTTTTCGAGCGAAGGTTGTATTTAACCCGAATAAATATTTTAGTTGGGACGTTTTCAAAAACACTGAAAAGCAGCAGAATTGTAAATTCTAAATTTCTAATTTTTCATTATTCAGCGGTAAACAACGATTGTTTTCACCGAATTTAATTTAGAATTTAGAATGTAAAATTTAGAATTATTTCTTTTAAGAAAGTTTTGTCGATTATTATGAATTTTTCGAGAGCGAGCGGCGTTTTGCTGCATCCGACATCACTTCCGAGCGAATTCGGCATCGGCGATTTGGGCGAGCAAGCCTATAAGTTTGTAGATTTTCTGGCAAACGCGGGACAAACTTACTGGCAGATTTTGCCCTTAGGTCCGACCGGATACGGCGATTCTCCGTATCAAAGTTTTTCGGCGTTTGCCGGAAATACGAATCTGATTGCGCCGCAAAAATTAGTCGAAGGCGGATTTTTGCTTGATGAGGAAATCAATCAAAAGCCTGATTTTCCGGTGGGTCGGGTAGATTTCGGCAAACTTTATGATTGGAAAAACTGGATTTTGGGTTTGGCATACGAACGATTTCGTATAACGACAAGCGCTGGTTTGCGCGGGGAATTCGATAATTTTTGTCAATCGGAAGCGGCGTGGCTTGAAGATTACGCGCTGTTTCGCGCATTGATGAAATCAGAAAACCAAAAGCCATGGCAAGACTGGGATGTGTCTCTGAAATTGCGCGATGATATGGCTCTGCATTACGCGAAGGAAAATTTGCACGAAGACATTCAGGCGCAAAAGTTTCAGCAATGGCTTTTCTTTCGTCAATGGAACGATTTGAAACAGTATGCTAACGAAAAATACATTAAAATCGTCGGCGACATTCCGATTTTTGTTTCGCTCAATTCGGCTGATGTCTGGTGTAATCCGTCGCAGTTCAAACTCAATGAAGACGGCTCGCCGAAAGTGGTCGCCGGAGTTCCGCCTGATTATTTCTCGAAAACCGGACAGCTCTGGGGAAACCCGATTTACAACTGGGAACAAATGCGTAATGACGGTTTTCGCTGGTGGATCGATAGATTTAAAGCGACTTTAAAAACGGTTGACATCGTGCGCGTTGACCATTTTCGCGGTTTTGCGGCGAGTTGGGAAGTTCCGGGCAAAGACAAGACGGCGCAAAACGGGAGTTGGGTAAATGTGCCGGGCAGAGAATTATTTGACGGGCTGAAAAATGCGATTGGCGATTTGCCGTTTTGGGCGGAAGATTTGGGCGTGATTACGCCGGACGTTGAAGAATTACGCGACAATTTCGGCTTTCCCGGAATGCGGATTTTGCAGTATGCCTTTGGCGGCGATGCTCAGAATCGAGATTTGCCGCACAATTACATAAGAAACTGCGTGGCTTATACGGGAACACACGACAACGATACGACCGTCGGTTGGTTTGATTTAAGGACGAAAAACAATTCGAGGCGCGATGATTCTTCAATCAATAAGGAACACGATTTTTGTTTGGAATACCTGAAATCGGACAGGCGCGAGATTCACTGGGATTTTATTCGCGCCGTTTGGGAATCAATCGCTGACACGGCAATTGTGCCGATGCAGGACTTGCTCGGATTAGGCAACGAAGCGCGAATGAATCTGCCGGCGTCGAGTTCGGGAAATTGGTCTTGGCAATGTCTGGAAGCCGATTTTTCGGAAGACGTTTCGAGTCATCTGCGCCAATTGACCGAGATTTACGGAAGAAACATTCAGCAGGAAAGAGATACAAAAAGTTGAAAAAGTTTTGTCGCGGCATTAATGTTTTTGTGTTTGATTTTGTTCGATTCGTTTTTTAATCCGTCTGAAGACATTTTTTGAGTTTGCAAATTTTATAAAACCGATGAAGAATTCCGTCGCGCTTGTCAAACCGAACTTAAATGCTGCCGAAAAGAAAATCATCGAATTGGTGATTGCCGCATTGCCGTCCGAGAATTCGCGCCGCGCTTATCAGAGAGCTTTGGAGAATTTTTTTGCGTGGCATCAGTCGGAAAACAGACCGGAACTGAGCAAGGCTTTGGTTCAGAGATATGTTAAATCATTGCGCGAGCAGAACCTATCTTCGGCGAGTATCAATCAAAAACTATCCGCCATCCGAAAACTCGCCACCGAAGCAGAAGACAACGCGCTGATTGATTCGCGGCTGGCAAACGGCATTCGCGCCGTCAAAGGCGTTCCTTTTCGCGGCAGGCGGACTGGAAACTGGTTGACCAAAGACGAAGCGCAAAAATGGCTCAACGCGCCTGACGTGAAAACAATGAAAGGCGTGCGCGACCGCGCTCTGCTGGCAATTTTAATCGGTTGCGGTTTGCGTCGCGCTGAAGCCTCGATTCTTTCCTTTCATCACATCGAACAACGCGAAGGTCGCTGGGCGATTGTCGATATTGTCGGCAAAAGAGACAAGATGCGAACAGTCCCGATGCCTTCCTGGGCGAAAGCGACGATTGATTCGTGGAAAACGGTTGCTCGTTTGGATGAAGGATTTGTTTTCAGACACGTTAATAAAGGCGATAACTTGATGGGCAAATCAATCACGCCGCAGGCGATTCGGGATATTGTCGCCGGTTACGCCGAAAAGCTGGAAAACGAAGGAATCGCGCCACACGACCTGAGGAGAACCTTTGCCAAACTTGCGCACAAAGGCGGTTCGCCGATTGACCAGATTCAACTTTCGCTCGGTCACGATTCGATTCAGACAACCGAAAAGTATCTCGGTGTGGAACAAGATTTAACCGACGCGCCCTGCGACCATCTGGGACTCAGAATTTCAAATTGAAGCTCATAGACAAAAAATTATCGAAAACCCGGCTTTCCTAACCGAAAAATAAATCAAGGCTGACAATATTTTGCATTTCAGCAAAACTCTTCGTCAGCCTTGATTTATTTTTACAAGTTAGAATTCTTAACCTTGTATTCTGGATGCAGAATAAGCTCTAACTCTCTTTATTTTACTGAAAACTATCTTTAAAGCGTTTACCGCCCGAAAATTTTACGGTTTTACTTGCCTTGATTGTAATAGCTTGACCGGTGGCAGGATTACGTCCCTGTCGTTCCGCTCGCTGACCGAGTTTGAGCTTTCCGATACCGGCAAGCTGCACGCTTCCGTTTTGTTTCAGCTCGTTGATAAGCATTTCGGCGTGCGCGTCTAAAACTTGTTTCGCCTGCACCTTAGTAATGCCCGTCTTTTCAGCCAATGCGCTGACTAATTCGGTCATTGATTTTTCTTTGCCGCCCGATGCCGATTTTTTAGCGCTGCTGCCGCTCTTTGCCGAACTACCTTTTTTCTCTGCCATATTTTATTTACGTCCTTTTTTGAAAATTTGAAATTGCTAAGTGAATAAAATAGCTTATAACAAGCCGTATTTTCAACACCAAAAAGCAAAAAGTTCAAATTCGGATTAGTTTTATTTCCACGCGATACTTTGAATCTATTGACTCCAAGCCTTTTTCCATTCCTGCATTTGTTTGATTTCGGCTTCCTGAGCTTTGATTATCTGCTTTGCAAGCGTTTTAATTTCCGGGTGTTCGGCTTTGTTCAAGGCTTCCTTCGACATTGTGATTGCTCCCTGATGATGCACGGTCATCATATCGAGAAACCTCATATCCAGTATCTTCCCGCCCGGCGCTTCCATCTTTTTCATATTCATACCCTTCATCGAATCCATCATTCCGGGCATTTCCGCATTCATCGCCGGAGATTTTCCCGCAAACCATTGTTCGCGCCAATTTTTCATTTGCTCGATTTCGCGGTTCTGGTCGGCGACAATTTTTTCTGCAAAGGCTTTGAGTTCGGCGTTGTCCGTTTTCGCAACGATGGGATTCGCCATTTGAAGCGCTGCCTGATGATGCTCTGTCATCGTGTCTAAAAATTGCAAATCATACGGCGCATTTGCCGCGTCCGGCGAGCTTTCCTTCATCGAATGTCTCGTTCGCAAAGTAACATTCGTTTCGGAATTTTGATTCATATTCGATTGTGCCGTCTCGCTCGATTGACAAGCCGTAAAAGCAACCGCAAATGTGCCGATAAACGCTATTAAAAATAATTTCTTCATAAAAATATCTTCCTTCTTCTTATTGAATTTTCTAACTAAATCGTGTCAAAACAAAACTTCTAAAATACTCATTCATAACAAATCGCCGACAACAAACTCCGTCCGCAATTATGAATGTCCTTCTGCAGGTATTATGCGCGCCGGGCAGAGTATCATTCGCCAATTAATTAATCGCTGAAATTTCAGGCAATTGCGGGAGTAATTTAACTATTATACGAATATAAATAAAGTAAAGCACTATTTGAGCGCCGAATGCTTATTGAATTTGAAAAGTTCCGGGCGAAAAAGTCGTTAAAAATTCAATATGTAAAGTCCGGTGAATAAAAAATTAAAATCGGCGAATACGTGCTTGTTCACGTCGGTTTCGCCATCGAAAAACTTGACGAAAAATTAGCTCTTGAAACGCTCCAATGTTCCGAAATATTCAAATGTCGGAACTCGCTTGCAGGAAAACAGTCTGCTAGTTCCGCGCATTGTGCGTTTGGCTTACGAAATGCTGGGACTCGACCGCTTTATGTTGCTACCGAAGGTAAACTCGTGGCGATTCTGCCGCGCGGGTACGCCGACGAAATACTCAAAAAAATTAACTCAAATGAGTTTGGCGAAAAAGCAGAAATCATTGGAGAAATCGTGGCTAAACACGCTGGAATGTTCGTCGCTAAAACTGGCATTGGCGGAACTCGCGTTGTTGATTTGCAGCTTGGCGAACCATTGCCACGGATTTGCTAGCAAATAAATTCTTAAAATATTTGCAAATAGCTTTCGGTAAAACAAATTATCATAAGCTATTTTAGAGATTTTTTCTAAGCTGACAATGAATGTTGCCCCTGTCTGGAATGCGCTTTTATAATTTGAATTCTATTTCTCTGTAAAATAGCCTAAAGTAATTTTTTATTTCGGTAGGATTCGACATGTATCTTATCTAAATCAAAAACATCCTTTCTGAGCTTAAAAAATTGCAAAGGAAAAACATTGACTATATAGATGTGGAAATTAAATGATTGATTTCGATAGGTCAATGTGAGAGTTGCGCGTCGAAGATTCAGCGCACTTAAATTTCCCGGCAAAGTTTTGGATCTGCTGCAAATTATAATTTTTTGCATCAATAAATTTTTGATAGACTATAAATTATATCGTCTGCTTCTACTCAACTTAATCGTGTTAAAGATAAATCAAGCAGAAGATAATAAGGATTAAAATGCTGAAAGCCCTAACTTTTATTACCCTTTGTTTCGTTATTTTGGTTGCCCTGTCAAGCGCACAAGATAAAGTGTCAGACGCCAAAATTAAACAACCTGCACCGGAGACTTTAAAGAAAACTAATCAACGCGCTGCAATATCATCAAAAGTTGCCCGTTCTGAGCCGTTTGACAAAGCAACGGTTGAGGCAATGGCGACACAATGCGTTAAATTTGATACTGTAACCGGCATTATTGAAATGGAGATGTTCCCCGAAAGTGCGCCCGAGTCTGTGCGCGGTTTTTTGAATCTAGCTACAACCGGCGCATTTGATACTACTACCTTCAGCCGAATTGTTCCCGGATTTATTGTGCAGGGCGGCGACCTTTTCACTAACCAGAAGATGACACCGGAACTTGACAAGCGTGCCAGACGCAAACTTCTTGACGAGCCGAGTCTGATCAAACACGAACGCGGTATTATTTCGATGGCGCGTTCAGGCGAGCCAAACAGCGCCACTACCAATTTCTTTATTCTAGTCAGCGATGCTCACCATTTAGATGGAACTTTTGCCGCTTTCGGGCGCGTAATCAAAGGGATGGAAGTTGTTGATGCTATAAACAAAATGCCAATCGAAGGCGAAAAGCCATTAAAACCGGTTCGCATTATACGCGCGACGGTTGCACTCTGTCCGGTAAAAACAAACTCCTAACCAAATACTTATCAATCATTTTTAATTGAAAGAGTATGCGCTTTTACTTACACTTAGATTAGTTATTTATTTTTGTAAACTTCCCTATGATTTTTTAGTTTTCCAGTAGGTTTACATAACATAATTACCTTTATCTTCCAAAATTTTCATACCTTACTAAAGTTTTATACGAAAAATACAAAATTTACTTCAAAAACTAAAGAATTAGTTTTAATTCTTTAGTTTTTATTTTGTTTCCGCGTATTTGTATGATATTTTCTACGAATTATGGCGACACCATTCCGCATAACTCCAAATCCAAATTCATTATATTTAACTGACGGCTTAAAGGCTGTACTGCATAAATGTCGTTACACGATTGATGAAAAGCAAGGATTATCATGTATCTTAGGCGATTTTGGTCTCGGTAAATCAACAGTTTTGCGTTATTTGTTTGCCGAATATGACGCTCGAGAGGATACTCGCGCCATTCTTATTGCAACTCCTATTTATCCATCAGCCTTTGCCCTGCTCAAGGCGATTTGTCAAAGTCTTGAACTCGAAGCGGCGCGTTCATTTCAAGCTCAGATGAGCCTTCTTGAAACGTTTTTGGTTGAACAATTTGCCGCTGGTAAAAACACAATTATTTTTATTGATGAGGCGCAAATTCTCGATACCAAGCAGCTGGAGCTTTTGAGGGCGATTTTAAATTTTGAAACTAACGAAGAAAAACTTGTACAAATTATTTTAGGCTCGCAGCTTGAACTCGCTATTAAACTTAATCACAAACGTAACCGAGCGCTTCAGAGTCGCATTACAACTAATTCGGTTCTGAAACCTCTTACAGAAGAAGAAACCGACGAAGTAATTGCCGCGCGCTGTCAGCTAGCATCGATTGATAATCCTTTCACTTCTGCCCACGTTGCCAAAATTTTTGAACTCACCGGCGGAATTCCGCGTTCAGTGATTAAACTTTGCGGCTTGATTTACGCGATGAAAGAATCTATTGGTGCTGATGAAATCCCTTTGACTTGGATTTCAGAATTTACAAGTGAGGTCGGTCTATGAGTAAGATTGCGGAGCTCTTAAAACTTGCAGAGCAAAAAAAGGAAGATAAACCGAAACTTGAAATTATTGTCCCTGCGTTTACATCATTACAAGACGATGTAAGTAAGAGTAAGTATGATGGTATAAGTGTAAGTAAGACTAATGTTGAGCAAGTAGGTGTAAGTAGGGTTAATTATGAGCAACCAGAGATAAGCGCGGACGAAGCACAAGATGTCATAACAACTAAGACGGTTGAAACTTCTCCAATGAGAGATTTCACCAAAGTTTCTAACTCAATAATGAAGCGCGCAATTCCGGAGAAATACTTCCGTGGATTAAGTAAACACACTTACGATGTTTTGTATCAACGCACAAGAGGCGCAGTTAAGCCATTGAGAACAATTCAGTTAACAAAAGACGAGTTAGTCAGGCTCACAGGACTATCTAAAGAAGCTGTCAAGTTACATATCAAATATCTTAAAGAAATAGGGCTTTTGGATAGCCGTCCGGCAATAGGCAGTCACGCCGGATGGGAGTATGAAATTTTTGTTCCCGAAGAGATTGAAGACGACGAACAAGTAGGGGTAAGACTGGGTAAGGTAAGTAGGGGTAAGAGGGGGCAAAACTTACCCTTACACACTGTGCAAAACTTACCCCTACTTACTCATACTAATCTCGTTGAAAACAAAGATACTTACGAGTTTCCTAATACTTCTTTTAAAACCAATACTAAGAATGATGATGATAAAAGACGCGCCGCGCTATCGCAGCTTGCTGAAAAGTTGGACGAGGCTTCAAAAAAAATAACAGGGAAAGGTTTATCGCAACGTGAAACGGAAAAGTGGGGAAGGCTTGCCGAACTGTTAGTTCTTGAATTGGAGGTTGCCGCACGCCGTGCGGACGGAATTTCATCGGTGCCGGCATTTTTGACCGAAGTTTTGCGCCGTCAGTTTTTCGCTTCGCGCCAGCATCAATCGTTTTCGGCTAAACCGTCGAAAAGGAAAATTGATACGGTTGGCAAATCCGAGTCGGGTTCTTACGAAATCAAGCCGCTTGATGCTAAGGGCAGGCAAGCGGCGCTCGACCAGCTCCGCGAATTTGCCGACGAGGATTTTTTGCAGGATTTTAAGAAATGGTATACGTCCCCTGATTGGGATTGGTTAATCAAGCAATTGGAGAAATAACAGAGCTTGTATTTTTACCAAAAGCAAATTAAAGATTTTAATTTTATGAGTTTAATCTGGAAACCAATGGTATTTGCAAAGGGTGAGACGGCAATGCGCAATAACGTCAAGCTAGGAATAATTCGCCACAAAGGAAACGTTTGGTGTGCTTATGTCGGTAATAAAAGACTACCTGACTCAAAATCGAAGAAAGAGGCATTAAAGCGCATTGACGAAGAAATAGGTATACAGAGAAGGTTATTCTAGGAAAGATTGAAAAAACAGGCGTTTGCGGGCAAAGAAACCATAACGAGGAGTGAGCAAGAGGGCGGATATTACCGCTAAAATTGTTTTCGGACGATGTTTCGACAGAGAATTACGTCTGATAACTAAACAAGTCAGTTAATTCTTTTATTTTCTGTTTAGATTATCGGACGTGCTTCAAAGCATCCAAGAATCAAAATCAATACCCAAATTTTCAAAGGCGCAACCAACTATTACTTCAAATTCAACAGAAGCAATATTTTCGTTCAGAATAAACTTACCGGCTAATTTCTAATTTCTAATCCACACGAAACCTTAGACTCTTCCTGTTGAGTTACCCAATCATTGTTCCTGTCCCGGAGTTGGTAAAAACCTCTGAAAGTAATGCGTTGCGTGTCGTGCCGCTGATAACGTGAGCAGATTTCACGCCGCGTTTGAGCAATTCCGCAATGTTTTGCAGCTTCGGAATCATACCGCCGGAAGCCGCGCCGCTTTCGATGAGTTCTTCGGCTTCTCCAATCGAAAGCCTTGAAATTTTCGTGTCAGGCTTTTCGGGTGAAAGATAAATACCGCCGACATCCGACAGCAGCACGAGTTTTTCGGCTTGCAGACGAACGGCGATTTCGGCGGCGACAGTATCGGCGTTGATGTTGTAAATTTGTCCCGCATCGTCCGCGCCGAGCGAGGAAACGACTGGCAAATAATCTTTATCCAACAAAACCTGTAAAAGCCGGTCGTTAATTTCCAAAACATCGCCGACGTGACCGAAATCAATTGTTTCCCGTTCGCCGGTCGCGCGATTCAAAACGTCTTTCGGCGGAC
>MWWH01000116.1_pt1 | contig 19975 bp, 17 predicted proteins | sample 1047231 | NCBI WGS metagenome assembly MWWH01 (sample SAMN06349967, study PRJNA376086) | soil metagenome | isolation source: MG3-2 sample Antarctic (ecotone) soil | place: Antarctica | collected 2015-01-13 | reverse complement strand
GCTTGATCGAGGGTCCCGAATGGTTATAGGGCGCACCGGGCTGAGTAACTCGGATAAAGTACGGAAATGGGTTGGAAGGGTAATTAGGGTCCGGGATAATTTCGTAGCTTGTCACCTCTACAGTTACATAACGGCGGTTATTAGGTGAGTAAAAATTAATCTCAAACGTGAGATCGCCAAAACTAACCGGACGCCCTGGTAAGCCAGGATTGAAGGGTTCACCGGGATGAAATCCAGGGTTCTCTGGATTAATGTGATCTGGTGTAGATGCAGGAGGCGAAACAAACGGCTGAGGGTTATTGAGCAGTGGATCACCGGGCGCACCAGATCCATCAGGCGTGATATCGCCCGCAGGAGTAAGCACAATCGCCCCTGCTACTGCGGCGGCGGCGGCTGCCACACCTAAACCTACCCCCGCACCGACAGGTGGAGGTGGGAGTAGGTTAAGCGGTGAGGGCTGCGGCGGCGCTAGGTTGAGCGGTTGCCTTGGGAGATTAAGCGGTGAGGGTGATGGGGCAAAATCTAGGGGAGATGCTAGGTTTCCCGGTGCTGGATTTAGCTGTAATTGAGGAGTCATTCAAATGTGACTTAAAGAGTGTCGTAGCCTGCCGGATACGCGCTTGCACCTTGCGGAATTTCTATCGCTCTCATGAAAAGTTTCTTCACGGCTAGACCATCTACCAGGGGAGAAACGGGAACTAGAACACGTCCTACAAAGTAATACTCACCCAAGTCATTAATTTTTAAGTTCCACAGAGCAACTTTCGCAACGATATCACCCTCTTCTCTGTATGTGTTGCGGGGGTTAGCTTCCTTGTATGCCATGATTTGGCGGATGATGTCTTGCTCAAGTGTTGAGATCCCGGTCGGTCTGGTTCCTACAGCAGTCATAGTTATGTGATTTAAATCAACACCGATATGATGCCCTACTTACACGGGAACGATAACGAAAACCCCTTAGCAGAGGTGCTAAGGGGTTAAAAGTGTTGTTTTGAGTAGAGTACCCATGCAGTTTGAAATGGTGCTGTTGCTGAGTGGTCTTGCAATGGTTTTGACGATGTTAGGCTTGCTAATCATCCTGATGCAGGAATTCAATCGGCAAAATAGCCGCAAGCCGTCACCTCAGACTTTTAAGAGGCGATCTACTGGAAATAAAATCCAAACAGGTGAACCGACTCGCAAGGGGTCGGTGAGTCGAAATACTCAAAGTCAGTTAGTCCGATTGCTTCAAGGCGATCGTAGCGCTGCTATGCGATTGGTTGATCGGGAAAGAAGACGAAACTCACACCGTCCTGAGCAGTGGCTATGGGAGAAGGTCGTTCGAGATTTGGAGCGCGATCGCCGCTAGTACACATATCCCATAAACCCAAGGTGAAACCAGAGCCGCGATCGCAAAACGGGGCGCGGCGGGTGTCCATAGGCAGAATTGAGATGAATTGAGAGGGAGTTAGACGGATATAGCGACCTGTTAAATCCTGATCCACAGTCGTTACACCCCGATCCACCTTCATAGGGTCAGTGGGGTGTAACTCACCGTCTGGTGAGGGGTCTAGCGTTTCTAGGTCGGGTTCCATTTCCTTCGGTGGGGGGTCTAAACTAGCCTCTATCGGGTCGTTTGAGGCGTTACACCCTAGCCCATACCAGAGACTTTTATTTTTGTAGAGAGTAGTTAGGCTGCATTGAGCTTTTTTGGCGATCGCCTGTGCCCAGTCTTTGACTCTGTTGATCAGATCGCCTGCTGTGTCTTTCAACTCATCCACAGCGCGACGGATGCGAGCGATCGCACTATCAACCTGATCGCGGTTATGGGTCGCTGGCTGTTTATTCCAGTAGCTTCCTGTGGCAAACCCTTTGTAGGGCTTGCGGTGACGCTCTGCACAGGTTGACCAGTCACGGCAGCGCTGCTCTATTTCCCGTTGATGCCTACAGAACTGCTCATAGCCAGGAGCATGAATGGCAGTTTCTAGGGTGTAGCGGTAGAGTTCGTCACCGGATAGAGCTTTGAAGACGACGCCATATTCTGCGATCGTGCCTAGTAGCTCGTTGGTCTGACTTTTCCCTGTCCATCCCGCTTCTATCACTCGTTCGCTGTCAGCTTTCCAGGCTTTAGCCCGTTCTGACCTTGGTTCGGTGGAGCGCTCGAATAGGGTCTGGCTTCTGATTTGCTTGGCACTAGCGATAGCGGTTAGCAGTTCGCTTTCGTCGTTGCCACTCTCAGCCAGATCCCAGACTTGGAAGAAATAATCAATGTCGTTTGTGATCACTTCGCTTGAGTCGTTTAGGAGGTAGGAGTTTGCTTGCAAGGGCAGTCGATGCCCGTTGTAGTTGGAGACACCGTGAAAGCGGTAGCTCTTGGTGTTTGGGAAGATTTCCAGCGTTCCAGCTTCAATGCAGAATTCTTGCTCTTCTAGCGTCTGTCTGAGGCAGAGAGCCAGGTCGTAGGTCGGAAGTTCGCCGGGTAGAGGCAAGTAAAGGTGCAGCCCTCCTGATTCGGAGGACTGTACTAGAAGTGTTCTATAGAGTCCGATTCCTTCCAGCGCTGCTCTGATGCGTGAGAGGGCTGTAGGGTCGTTCTCAGGGTGATAGGGACTATGGCGATCGAGATCCAGCAGCGCATAGCGTGTCGATTGCCCAAACCGTAAGCCGATCAGCGTGTTGGGATCTTTCCAGTAGTGCCACAGGTTCGCTGGCTTGATGGGGTAGCGGGTCTCGGTTGTCCAATTAGATTGACCTACCGACCGTGTGATGAAGTGCCACCGATGAGAGAAGAGTCTACAGAATTTATCCAGAGAGCTAAGAAAAATCTCTCCAGAAAAGCTGGAATTTGGAAGTGATTCGTGTAGCATTGGAATACAAATATACGTTCTATCGCCCGCTTACCTCATTGCACTTGGTTAGTGGGCGATTTTCATTGAAATGATTTAGCCACACGACATTACAATGAATGGCGGGTGACTGTGTAACATGTCACACCAAGCCTCTGCTGCGTCCGGGTCTGACAACTTTGGGATGCAGCAGGGGCTTCTGCGCTGTTTTGTTGTAAAAAAGCGTAGGGAATCATTATTTAACTCCGGGTCTGACAATCGTTATTTTAGTTTCATTAGGCACTTAGAGATCAACGAAGAAATTATTTATCTCTGCTGATTGACCATGCGCTTTCACCGCCGTTCTTCCCACAGCGAGTAAAAGTGTAGCCAAATCGAGAGAATTCCTTACCAGTTAAGCTTTTCAGTCCTAGTAGAGGGGCAAGCTGACTACTCGATAGTTTCCAACTATTACGATGTGCCTCTTCAATGCGTCGCAGGTTTTCGAGCGGGTCTGGTGGGGGAGCAGCTTGGGGAGCCGGGACGATCGCAGCGAGAATTTGAGCAATATCGATAATCTGCTGAGTTGAAACCAGAGAAGAGGACGCCGATCGCCCTGGCAGTCTGACTAGGTTGTTGTCTTGTGTCTCGCCAGACATCTCAGGTTGTCTTGCAAGACTGCGAGACACATCCTCTCCAAAGTTAGGGAAAGTAGAGGTTTTCTCTCCTGACTTGAGGTGAGCGTCATAGGCATCCAGCAGCATGATCTGATCTGCATTGGCTCTAACTTTGCCTTCATGCTTCTCTAGCTGCAATACATACCCTTTCTTCTTAAGCTTGTCGATTCGAGCGTAGAGGCTGGGTCGGTTGACCTCATAGCGATCTTCTAAGTCTGCGATCGAGAGTGAATCTATCTGTGCTTCCATTGTCTTGTCCTGCTGTCTTGTCTTGCTGTCTTGTGTCTTATTGCATCTCTCAAGACTACCCCAGAACCCTTTGCATTAATAGCTTTTTATTGTCTTGTCTTTTTGTCTTGTCTTGTTGGCTGAATTCTTCCCTCTGCCTTTGCCCGTTTAATTGCTTCCTCAATGGCAACCAAACCCATAGACGATACAGAACGTCGCTCAACGTTTGCCAACTTCTCTAAATCAGCTTTCACGTCTTCGGGCAGATAGATAACGATTCTCGGTAATTTAGCAGGCACAGAATCTAGGGTAGTGGACTTAATCAAGGTCATATTACTCCTGAGTGAATGTAGCACCCTTATTATGTCTCAAAAGAGCATCTACGGAATGTCTACCGGAGTGCTACCGAGTGAATACTAATGGTATGATTTAACCAATCAGAAGCCAGTCCCACTTTCGACGGCAAGACTGGCTCTGACCCCACAACGATCAAATTGAGAGGTTTCTAAATTATGAAGCTTACAGCCCGTAAGCGATCGCTAATCCGTGCGATCGTCAGTGTTTCCAGCGCGATAGGGGTAACGTCTTTCGTTCTGTCCCCTGCTACTGCTTATCGTCCTCTTTCCAATCGAGAAGTAAACGCACTGAATCATCTGGCTTATCCACAGTCAGGGCGTGCGATGCTGTCTCGATTTGGGCGTCCGCTCTCTAGTGATGGTTATTCCGACTGGTATCCGGTCGGTAGTGGCGGTATGGCTCAGGTTTCCTATTTAGGGAATCGAGCGCAGTACACACAGATGCACCCATAGGGAGGGCGGTAAAATGACTAAAGCACCAGGTCAAGCAGACGAAACCGATTTTCCCGGTGATTCTGAAGAGAGAGCAAAAGCAGCCGATGCCTCAATAGGAGCGCTATGCAATCCAGAGGACATCATCGCTGACTATGGCGATTTCGAGGGAGATCACGGCAAAAACGACAATGCTAAATCGTGGGAGCATACAGACGTAGACACTCCCTACTTCGATCGCGCCGCAATCTACAGCCCTAAAGAGGATGAGGACTAATGGTAATCACGATTCAAAGACAAGCGTTCAAGGTGAACCCTAGCACCGATGGGTTAACACCAAGTCAAGCTAAAACGCTCGATTTCTTGGTAAGTATAGTGGAACCGACTCCGATCAAAACAGCCTTAGAGTACCTTGGGTTAAGTTCTGTATTGCCCTTAGAGTCTAGGATTGCTCACTTGATCGAGAAGGGAAAGCTAACGCCAGTAGCCTAATTATTGCTGCCTAGCTAGGTGGATTCGTTACAAGTAAAAACCGCTCCTTAGCCCATGCTAAGGAGCGGTTCCTTTCCAATAGTGTTTATAGCATGAACTTCTGCTCCACACCGCAGAAGACCACGAGAAAACCCGCATTCTCTCGTCCACAAGGCTCTGAAGTTCTCACGAGAGAATCACGGGTTCAGACTATAACCGGAGAGCGATATAGTCCAAATTTAGTCCTGAGCTTTCATCGGACCAATATTGGTCAAATTTAAGCCACTAGAGGAAATAACATCGTTAGAGGAATTTTCTGCGGCTCCCTGGCTGCCATCGCCCACGATCGCACAATTGCGCCTAACTTCTAGTTCGAGAGTTTGCAGGGCGATCGCGGTTGACATCTGATGCATCCATCCCATTTCAACAATCCAGAGTCGCATCATTCCTAGTTTGCTGAGAATTTCCGATTCACTGATTGGATTCATTTGTGTCGCTCGAACTCCGTTTTTTTAGCTAAAAATTCTTCCACATCTTGCAATCGTCGATTGAGTTCATTCACTTCGGTCCGCGAGCGGGTGCTGAAATGCTCAAATTTCTCTCGCAGTCCGTTAATGCCCAAAATCACCGTATCGTCTAAATGATCGAGCTTTGCGCTCTTCAGGTCCAGATCGTGCCTGACGTTAATTACAAGTTCTTTAAGATCAGTTTTCATCGTTGAGAGAGAAGTCGAAACCTTCCAAACGGCGGCAATGATCGAGAAGCAGAACGAAAGGAAGGCGATCGCAAAGGCAACGGTTTCAGTTTTGAGCATTATGGATCTCAATGATCTGAGTGTCAGTCAAAGCAGATAGGAAAATTGCAGGTTTGATGATGTCTAAACCGCTTGCATTTCCAGCTTCGTAGGCATAGCCGATCTTGTAGTAACCGGAATAGTTATAAGCACCCGTGTTTGATGTTTCTATCACCTTCACACCGTCGATAAAAATCGCGGTTGGCAGTCCTCCACCCATACGAGCGGTCAGAGTGTGCAAAATTGCATCCTGGTAAGTGTTTGGTGTGGTTAGGTAGTATGGACCCCCGTTGTAGTTGTAGAGTTTGATTTTGCCTGAATCGAAGTAGAGCGATCGATCGCTCGGTCCAGGAGGGCTAAACCCGTGATTATCGTCAAAGCCGAAGAAACCGCCGCCAGCGCTACTACTGGCAACAAACCGACAAATATAGGTGTAGGCGATCGGGTTAGCAAGCTGTAAATCGACCAGAAACCTACTGCTGGTGAGAGTGCCTTCTGAGAAGTACCACGGGTTGAGGGCTGCTATCCGCTCGGAATAGGTTAGAGCAGCAGGGGGGGGACTTTCTGCATAATGCAGAGTGCCATCATAGGCAATTCGCATCGCTACAAATCCAGATGAGGTTCTCACCAGAAAGAGATCATCAGTAGCTCCGGTTCTACCCTGAATGATGATTTTTGGTTCTGTGGTCAGATCTGTCGCTGCACGAATCAAAGGCATAACGTTACACGAATTCAGTCACTAGAACACTCCCGGAAGCACTAGACCAAATGCCAGAAACAACACCCGTGTAAGAAATCGGCAATTCGTAGAAGTCACCGCTCGATAGCAGCACCGTGTAATCTGTTAGACTCGCAGAGGCACCAAACTTAAGATGCAGTAGTCCACTGCCGGAAGCACTTTGAAATGTTGCAGTTTTTCTAGATGAGTTTGCGCTTAAAACCACGATTGATGTAACGGATGCACCTACAGTCGTAGTAGTTGCGTTGTCAGATGTGGCGGTTTGGATTGTATTACTACGGCTTAATGGCACGGACGAAACCTCTAAATCAATATTCCAATGGTCAAAGAAATCAGGTAAGCCTCTGACAGCTAACCCTCGATTCTCAATAAAGGCAGGACTTTCAAACTCAAAGACTCGGTTGTAAGACGTAGCAACAGACCGACGCTCATCGTAAATATCAAGGCTAGTCGCAACGCTATCTAGATCAACTTGAGCAACCCAAATCGGAATGCCAAGCAAACTTCTCCGAATGTCTCCCACCTGAAAATTAAGCCGAACGTAACCAAGGCTCGGATCGATCGGCGGGGTAAATTGCCAATTGGGAGTGATCAAAATAGTCGCAACGGGAATCCAGGTCATTACAACAAAAGCTGAATCAAGGTTTGAATGTCGGTAAGCTGCTGGGAGAGATTATCGCTGTAATCTGTTTTCCAGATTTTGAGAGAGGCTTTACCCACCTTTGAATAAGGTTGCAACGCGATTTTGTACCGATCGGCAATGCCTGAGAACTGCAAGAGGTTCACCCCTTCACTGACCTCGGTAGGTTGCGATCTCGCGAACCCAAATCCAGGAATAAAGGGGAGAAACCAAACCTTTCCGAGTGATGCACGATGATCCACGCCGGCGTCAATCTTCACGATGAGAAATGGGTCTGTCCAAAAGAGAGGAACTTCAAAATAATTCAAGGTTCTGAAATCGAGTTCTCTACCGTAAACAAACGTTTCCATCGTGATTCATGACTACTTAGCGGTGACAGGGTAGCTTCTGCCATCTCTGGACACGAAACTAGCCGGCTTGTTTTTACTCGCTTTCTTCAGAAAAGCCACGATCATCGCATTCGTTGCACCGTTGGGCACTGGAATACTCCGATATTTCTGCACTGTGGTAGTACCGCCTGTCTTGCTCTTCTTCTTGATCGGCTTGCCAATCGGAACCCTGATCGAGCCTGCACCCAATGAACCCCTGATCAATCCACCCGTGACTTTCTTACCGTTGACCGTGCGATCTTTCGCCTTAGGTGCTGCGATAGGCTTAAAGCCATATAAATCAGCGACGGTTTTCGGCATGTAGGAATACAGTGTAACGGTCTGATTCCCTACCTTCTTACTGCCGATTGAGACCGTTACACGCGGTCCGATCGCGGCGCGTTTAGTTGCCATCGTTCTTTACCTCTTATAAATTTTCTCCTGCGTTAGTGGTTAGAGGTAATCCAGTGCTTCAGTGACCACATTTCCAGCCGTGTCAATCGTCTGAGTGATGGGCATCGCCGCCGCGATCGTGATGGTTCCCGCTTCACTGGATGATTCGATCTGGATGAAGTTGGGCTGATCTTCTGCGGGTTGAACCGCTTTCTCAGATGCACTTAGGATTTGAGCAACCTGCACTAATGCAGCCATGCGGTTTGTAGCCGTCACATCACCACCAGCAGTAAATGCTGCGTAGCTTCCACCGAGATAGTCTTTAGGGGCATACGACACTGATCCATCGGAACCGATGGTTACGTCAACGGGTAAGGTAGCTGTTAGGACTGCTGTACCATCGTCGCTGGAAAAGGTGATCGAGACGTTGTTCTTCGGTGTGATGCCAGGATTCGCACCATTGCGGCTTTTCTCTGCTGCATCCAGTAGCAGTGCAGCTTCTAGTACTGCGGCGGGTTTTGTGTCAGCTTTGAGGCTCGATCCGGTCGTGATGATGGTAGACATAGGTTATCCGTAGAGAGAGGTGTAGAGAGAGTGCTAAACGTCACTTCGACAACGTTAGACGAGCGATCCACCAATTGCCAAGGGAAAAGCCTGGTAATCTTCTTCGTCTTAAAGACGAAGACAGATATACGGAGAAGCAATCCTGTCCCTCTCTCACCTGATCGGGTGATCTACTGAGCTACTTTCGTAAGTTGATTGACCAATCTGGTTGTGGGTTTACCTCTCCCTGGCTAAAGAAATCAGCGCGAACGGGTACGACGCGAACCTCTTTTAGATTGGAGTCTGGATTCTCAATGATGCGAGGTCTGATTGCTTTTCCTTTCTTGGTGCGATATTCAACGGGAATCAGGATTTTTAGCTTATTGATCACTCGCTTGCACTCGGTTGCAGTCGAGGCATTGACCCCAAGCCTTGTGCCATCGGTTAGAACGAGAACCCCTTGATAATTGCCTTTCGTGTAGGCGGGAATGCTGGGTTTAAATCCCTTCGGTCGGTTGTAGTGAGGGATGTGCATTGTCCAGCGTGACTTGCCTAACTTGCCTGATTGGTGCTGCTCTGCAAATTGGATCGCCAACTGTGGCACATCCGCACCACGTCTGAGCTTCCACCAATCCGGCACTAGGGCAATCAGTTCTGATTTATCTCTGCATGTGTTCTTTAAGAGTTCAAAGATGCGTTTGTGCAATCGTTCGACTTGATCAACATCGTTAGGGTGGACGGCTATTTCAACATTGTCAAAGACGCAAATATCATCTTCGTTAGGAGGGTCAATTTTGCATTGACGGAAGATAGGAACGATGATCTTGGCTGTTGCTGTACTCTGCTTATTAAGCTTATCGTGCAGTCCTTGGATACAAGGGTCTTCACAATTAGGTGGTGTTTTCGTTTCTGTTTTTGTTTCTGTTTCTGGTTTTACTTTTGTTTCATCATTCAACTGTTTTGTTGTCTTGTCATCGCTTAAGCCTTTAGAGCTTGTATTATTTCCCTTGCCTGTTCCGGTTCCTGAGCTAGTACCTGTACCCGTACCTGTTCCGGTTCCCTTGCCTGTACCTGTTCCAGTTCCAGCGCTAGAACCTGCTCCGGTTCCAGTTTCAGCGCTAGAACCTGTACCTGTACCTGTACCTGTACCAGCGCTTGTTCCGGTTCCTGAACTTGTTCCTTTGCCTGTACCTGTACCTGTACCTGTACCAGCGCTTGTTCCGGTTCCTGAACTTGTTCCTTTGCCTGTACCTGTACCTGTACCTGTTCCGGTTCCAGCGCTAGAACCTACTCCGCCTACACTTTCACCCGTTCCACCGCTATTAGACCAATTGTTCTCAGCAATTCCAGCCGCGATCGAATTCCCTTGAAATCCTCCTTCATTGATGGGGGGAGGTGAAATTTTGGTGATTTCACCCGATCCAATGTAGGTAAAGTTAAAGTCGGTGAAATGTCCGTTTTGACTGCTTCCGTCTGAAGAGTATCCGACTAGAAGATCAGTAACTTGCAAGTTCCCTTGAAGATCTTCGGTGTAGATCGATGCTTTCTGACCAGTTCCGTACTGCCTAACCTCAATCGATATCGGTTTTCCGCTAAAGCGCCCAGTGACTTCGTGGACGGTTCTATGCTCAATTCCTCCACCGATCAGCTTGGCGTCATACTCACCTGAATAGCTAAATTCATAGTTGTCATATGGATAGGTCAGAACGATGCTGCCATCAGGTGGGAAATGGCTACCCGGTATAGGCGGGGCAAAATTGCCATTGTTGAGAGATGGGGGTGGAGAGGGACCGAATATCGCATCATGGAGAGACTTGCTAAATTCACCCGTCCCATTGACGATCCCATTGCCAAAGTTTTCTAAAACGGATGGGCGATCGGCTCCACCACCACCAAATTGAGACGGCTTCGACTGCATGTAATCATTTACAAGCGTGTTGGCAAGTCCCACACCTAAACCCGCCGCACCACCCGCTACATCTGCGGTCAAGCCAAATCCTACGCCGCCGCCAACGCCGCCGCCGACGCCGCCGCGTAAACCGCCGCCAGCGCTACTACTGCCAGAACCACGACCTAAGCCAGCGCTGCTAGTGCCAGCGCTGGTAGTGCCAGAACCACGACCCACGCCAGCGCTGCTAGTGCCAGCGCTGGTAGTGCCAGAACCACGACCCACGCCCACACCCGCGTTAGTAGTGGTAGGCTTTCCGGTCGTAACCGATGGAGCGGTTTCAGTGACAACAGTATTTGATGTGGCACTCTGAGATGGACTGCCGTAGATGCCATCTCCTGCACGTCCTACGATTGTCTGTTTAGTGCCCGTGCCACTAAATGATCTGCTCAGGCTATCTATCCCGCTTGGCTTCGGCGAAGTCTGAGATCTACCCTGGTTTAATCCAGTTGGATCAACAACTGACTGATTATTGTAGGTTTTGCCCTTGTATTCAAATGACGCGCCATCGGGGAGATACTTCAGTCTTTGCCCGTTGATCGTCCCGTCATCCTGCACAAATTGCCGCAAGCGTTCTTGCTGCTCATTCTGTTTCGCTCGATCTAGCACCCATTGCGGCACTGGTGGAGGTGATAGATCTCGAAACTCCACCCTACCTTCATCGGTTTCAGTTCTTATAAATGCCACTGCGACCCCTAAACCGTGTCGTAACCTGCGGGATAGCCTGTTAACCCTTGCGGATACTCGATCGCTCTCATAAACAGCTTTTTGACGGGGTTTCCATCTATCAGTGGCGAGACGGGAATTATTGCTCTAACAACAAAATAATACTCTCCTAGATCGTTGATCTTGAGGTTCCAGAGGCAAACCTTAGAAACGATGTCCCCTTCTTCTCTAAATGTGGTCTGTGGATTTGACTCCTTGAATGCCATCGTTTGACGAATGATGTCTTGTTCAAGGAGCGCAATTGCGCTCGGTCTGGTTCCAACGGCTGTCATAACTTTTATCGCTTGTGATTTAAATCAACACCGCTATGATGCCCTCACAGCCTCGATATGGCGCAAAAATGATGGAGCTACGATCGCAAAACGGGGCGCGGCGGGTGTCCATAGGCAGAATTGAGATGAATTGAGAGGGAGTTAGACGGATATAGCGACCTGTTAAATCCTGATCCACAGTCGTTACACCCCGATCCACCTTCATAGGGTCAGTGGGGTGTAACTCACCGTCTGGTGAGGGGTCTAGCGTTTCTAGGTCGGGTTCCATTTCCTTCGGTGGGGGGTCTAAACTAGCCTCTATCGGGTCGTTTGAGGCGTTACACCCTAGCCCATACCAGAGACTTTTATTTTTGTAGAGAGTAGTTAGGCTGCATTGAGCTTTTTTGGCGATCGCCTGTGCCCAGTCTTTGACTCTGTTGATCAGATCGCCTGCTGTGTCTTTCAACTCATCCACAGCGCGACGGATGCGAGCGATCGCACTATCAACCTGATCGCGGTTATGGGTCGCTGGCTGTTTATTCCAGTAGCTTCCTGTGGCAAACCCTTTGTAGGGCTTGCGGTGACGCTCTGCACAGGTTGACCAGTCACGGCAGCGCTGCTCTATTTCCCGTTGATGCCTACAGAACTGCTCATAGCCAGGAGCATGAATGGCAGTTTCTAGGGTGTAGCGGTAGAGTTCGTCACCGGATAGAGCTTTGAAGACGACGCCATATTCTGCGATCGTGCCTAGTAGCTCGTTGGTCTGACTTTTCCCTGTCCATCCCGCTTCTATCACTCGTTCGCTGTCAGCTTTCCAGGCTTTAGCCCGTTCTGACCTTGGTTCGGTGGAGCGCTCGAATAGGGTCTGGCTTCTGATTTGCTTGGCACTAGCGATAGCGGTTAGCAGTTCGCTTTCGTCGTTGCCACTCTCAGCCAGATCCCAGACTTGGAAGAAATAATCAATGTCGTTTGTGATCACTTCGCTTGAGTCGTTTAGGAGGTAGGAGTTTGCTTGCAAGGGCAGTCGATGCCCGTTGTAGTTGGAGACACCGTGAAAGCGGTAGCTCTTGGTGTTTGGGAAGATTTCCAGCGTTCCAGCTTCAATGCAGAATTCTTGCTCTTCTAGCGTCTGTCTGAGGCAGAGAGCCAGGTCGTAGGTCGGAAGTTCGCCGGGTAGAGGCAAGTAAAGGTGCAGCCCTCCTGATTCGGAGGACTGTACTAGAAGTGTTCTATAGAGTCCGATTCCTTCCAGCGCTGCTCTGATGCGTGAGAGGGCTGTAGGGTCGTTCTCAGGGTGATAGGGACTATGGCGATCGAGATCCAGCAGCGCATAGCGTGTCGATTGCCCAAACCGTAAGCCGATCAGCGTGTTGGGATCTTTCCAGTAGTGCCACAGGTTCGCTGGCTTGATGGGGTAGCGGGTCTCGGTTGTCCAATTAGATTGACCTACCGACCGTGTGATGAAGTGCCACCGATGAGAGAAGAGTCTACAGAATTTATCCAGAGAGCTAAGAAAAATCTCTCCAGAAAAGCTGGAATTTGGAAGTGATTCGTGTAGCATTGGAATACAAATATACGTTCTATCGCCCGCTTACCTCATTGCACTTGGTTAGTGGGCGATTTTCATTGAAATGATTTAGCCACACGACATTACAATGAATGGCGGGTGACTGTGTAACATGTCACACCAAGCCTCTGCTGCGTCCGGGTCTGACAACTTTGGGATGCAGCAGGGGCTTCTGCGCTGTTTTGTTGTAAAAAAGCGTAGGGAATCATTATTTAACTCCGGGTCTGACAATCGTTATTTTAGTTTCATTAGGCACTTAGAGATCAACGAAGAAATTATTTATCTCTGCTGATTGACCATGCGCTTTCACCGCCGTTCTTCCCACAGCGAGTAAAAGTGTAGCCAAATCGAGAGAATTCCTTACCAGTTAAGCTTTTCAGTCCTAGTAGAGGGGCAAGCTGACTACTCGATAGTTTCCAACTATTACGATGTGCCTCTTCAATGCGTCGCAGGTTTTCGAGCGGGTCTGGTGGGGGAGCAGCTTGGGGAGCCGGGACGATCGCAGCGAGAATTTGAGCAATATCGATAATCTGCTGAGTTGAAACCAGAGAAGAGGACGCCGATCGCCCTGGCAGTCTGACTAGGTTGTTGTCTTGTGTCTCGCCAGACATCTCAGGTTGTCTTGCAAGACTGCGAGACACATCCTCTCCAAAGTTAGGGAAAGTAGAGGTTTTCTCTCCTGACTTGAGGTGAGCGTCATAGGCATCCAGCAGCATGATCTGATCTGCATTGGCTCTAACTTTGCCTTCATGCTTCTCTAGCTGCAATACATACCCTTTCTTCTTAAGCTTGTCGATTCGAGCGTAGAGGCTGGGTCGGTTGACCTCATAGCGATCTTCTAAGTCTGCGATCGAGAGTGAATCTATCTGTGCTTCCATTGTCTTGTCCTGCTGTCTTGTCTTGCTGTCTTGTGTCTTATTGCATCTCTCAAGACTACCCCAGAACCCTTTGCATTAATAGCTTTTTATTGTCTTGTCTTTTTGTCTTGTCTTGTTGGCTGAATTCTTCCCTCTGCCTTTGCCCGTTTAATTGCTTCCTCAATGGCAACCAAACCCATAGACGATACAGAACGTCGCTCAACGTTTGCCAACTTCTCTAAATCAGCTTTCACGTCTTCGGGCAGATAGATAACGATTCTCGGTAATTTAGCAGGCACAGAATCTAGGGTAGTGGACTTAATCAAGGTCATATTACTCCTGAGTGAATGTAGCACCCTTATTATGTCTCAAAAGAGCATCTACGGAATGTCTACCGGAGTGCTACCGAGTGAATACTAATGGTATGATTTAACCAATCAGAAGCCAGTCCCACTTTCGACGGCAAGACTGGCTCTGACCCCACAACGATCAAATTGAGAGGTTTCTAAATTATGAAGCTTACAGCCCGTAAGCGATCGCTAATCCGTGCGATCGTCAGTGTTTCCAGCGCGATAGGGGTAACGTCTTTCGTTCTGTCCCCTGCTACTGCTTATCGTCCTCTTTCCAATCGAGAAGTAAACGCACTGAATCATCTGGCTTATCCACAGTCAGGGCGTGCGATGCTGTCTCGATTTGGGCGTCCGCTCTCTAGTGATGGTTATTCCGACTGGTATCCGGTCGGTAGTGGCGGTATGGCTCAGGTTTCCTATTTAGGGAATCGAGCGCAGTACACACAGATGCACCCATAGGGAGGGCGGTAAAATGACTAAAGCACCAGGTCAAGCAGACGAAACCGATTTTCCCGGTGATTCTGAAGAGAGAGCAAAAGCAGCCGATGCCTCAATAGGAGCGCTATGCAATCCAGAGGACATCATCGCTGACTATGGCGATTTCGAGGGAGATCACGGCAAAAACGACAATGCTAAATCGTGGGAGCATACAGACGTAGACACTCCCTACTTCGATCGCGCCGCAATCTACAGCCCTAAAGAGGATGAGGACTAATGGTAATCACGATTCAAAGACAAGCGTTCAAGGTGAACCCTAGCACCGATGGGTTAACACCAAGTCAAGCTAAAACGCTCGATTTCTTGGTAAGTATAGTGGAACCGACTCCGATCAAAACAGCCTTAGAGTACCTTGGGTTAAGTTCTGTATTGCCCTTAGAGTCTAGGATTGCTCACTTGATCGAGAAGGGAAAGCTAACGCCAGTAGCCTAATTATTGCTGCCTAGCTAGGTGGATTCGTTACAAGTAAAAACCGCTCCTTAGCCCATGCTAAGGAGCGGTTCCTTTCCAATAGTGTTTATAGCATGAACTTCTGCTCCACACCGCAGAAGACCACGAGAAAACCCGCATTCTCTCGTCCACAAGGCTCTGAAGTTCTCACGAGAGAATCACGGGTTCAGACTATAACCGGAGAGCGATATAGTCCAAATTTAGTCCTGAGCTTTCATCGGACCAATATTGGTCAAATTTAAGCCACTAGAGGAAATAACATCGTTAGAGGAATTTTCTGCGGCTCCCTGGCTGCCATCGCCCACGATCGCACAATTGCGCCTAACTTCTAGTTCGAGAGTTTGCAGGGCGATCGCGGTTGACATCTGATGCATCCATCCCATTTCAACAATCCAGAGTCGCATCATTCCTAGTTTGCTGAGAATTTCCGATTCACTGATTGGATTCATTTGTGTCGCTCGAACTCCGTTTTTTTAGCTAAAAATTCTTCCACATCTTGCAATCGTCGATTGAGTTCATTCACTTCGGTCCGCGAGCGGGTGCTGAAATGCTCAAATTTCTCTCGCAGTCCGTTAATGCCCAAAATCACCGTATCGTCTAAATGATCGAGCTTTGCGCTCTTCAGGTCCAGATCGTGCCTGACGTTAATTACAAGTTCTTTAAGATCAGTTTTCATCGTTGAGAGAGAAGTCGAAACCTTCCAAACGGCGGCAATGATCGAGAAGCAGAACGAAAGGAAGGCGATCGCAAAGGCAACGGTTTCAGTTTTGAGCATTATGGATCTCAATGATCTGAGTGTCAGTCAAAGCAGATAGGAAAATTGCAGGTTTGATGATGTCTAAACCGCTTGCATTTCCAGCTTCGTAGGCATAGCCGATCTTGTAGTAACCGGAATAGTTATAAGCACCCGTGTTTGATGTTTCTATCACCTTCACACCGTCGATAAAAATCGCGGTTGGCAGTCCTCCACCCATACGAGCGGTCAGAGTGTGCAAAATTGCATCCTGGTAAGTGTTTGGTGTGGTTAGGTAGTATGGACCCCCGTTGTAGTTGTAGAGTTTGATTTTGCCTGAATCGAAGTAGAGCGATCGATCGCTCGGTCCAGGAGGGCTAAACCCGTGATTATCGTCAAAGCCGAAGAAACCGCCGCCAGCGCTACTACTGGCAACAAACCGACAAATATAGGTGTAGGCGATCGGGTTAGCAAGCTGTAAATCGACCAGAAACCTACTGCTGGTGAGAGTGCCTTCTGAGAAGTACCACGGGTTGAGGGCTGCTATCCGCTCGGAATAGGTTAGAGCAGCAGGGGGGGGACTTTCTGCATAATGCAGAGTGCCATCATAGGCAATTCGCATCGCTACAAATCCAGATGAGGTTCTCACCAGAAAGAGATCATCAGTAGCTCCGGTTCTACCCTGAATGATGATTTTTGGTTCTGTGGTCAGATCTGTCGCTGCACGAATCAAAGGCATAACGTTACACGAATTCAGTCACTAGAACACTCCCGGAAGCACTAGACCAAATGCCAGAAACAACACCCGTGTAAGAAATCGGCAATTCGTAGAAGTCACCGCTCGATAGCAGCACCGTGTAATCTGTTAGACTCGCAGAGGCACCAAACTTAAGATGCAGTAGTCCACTGCCGGAAGCACTTTGAAATGTTGCAGTTTTTCTAGATGAGTTTGCGCTTAAAACCACGATTGATGTAACGGATGCACCTACAGTCGTAGTAGTTGCGTTGTCAGATGTGGCGGTTTGGATTGTATTACTACGGCTTAATGGCACGGACGAAACCTCTAAATCAATATTCCAATGGTCAAAGAAATCAGGTAAGCCTCTGACAGCTAACCCTCGATTCTCAATAAAGGCAGGACTTTCAAACTCAAAGACTCGGTTGTAAGACGTAGCAACAGACCGACGCTCATCGTAAATATCAAGGCTAGTCGCAACGCTATCTAGATCAACTTGAGCAACCCAAATCGGAATGCCAAGCAAACTTCTCCGAATGTCTCCCACCTGAAAATTAAGCCGAACGTAACCAAGGCTCGGATCGATCGGCGGGGTAAATTGCCAATTGGGAGTGATCAAAATAGTCGCAACGGGAATCCAGGTCATTACAACAAAAGCTGAATCAAGGTTTGAATGTCGGTAAGCTGCTGGGAGAGATTATCGCTGTAATCTGTTTTCCAGATTTTGAGAGAGGCTTTACCCACCTTTGAATAAGGTTGCAACGCGATTTTGTACCGATCGGCAATGCCTGAGAACTGCAAGAGGTTCACCCCTTCACTGACCTCGGTAGGTTGCGATCTCGCGAACCCAAATCCAGGAATAAAGGGGAGAAACCAAACCTTTCCGAGTGATGCACGATGATCCACGCCGGCGTCAATCTTCACGATGAGAAATGGGTCTGTCCAAAAGAGAGGAACTTCAAAATAATTCAAGGTTCTGAAATCGAGTTCTCTACCGTAAACAAACGTTTCCATCGTGATTCATGACTACTTAGCGGTGACAGGGTAGCTTCTGCCATCTCTGGACACGAAACTAGCCGGCTTGTTTTTACTCGCTTTCTTCAGAAAAGCCACGATCATCGCATTCGTTGCACCGTTGGGCACTGGAATACTCCGATATTTCTGCACTGTGGTAGTACCGCCTGTCTTGCTCTTCTTCTTGATCGGCTTGCCAATCGGAACCCTGATCGAGCCTGCACCCAATGAACCCCTGATCAATCCACCCGTGACTTTCTTACCGTTGACCGTGCGATCTTTCGCCTTAGGTGCTGCGATAGGCTTAAAGCCATATAAATCAGCGACGGTTTTCGGCATGTAGGAATACATTGTTACGGTCTGATTCCCTACCTTCTTACTGCCGATTGAGACCGTTACACGCGGTCCGATCGCGGCACGTTTAGTTGCCATCGTTCTTTACCTCTTATAAATTTTCTCCTGCGTTAGTGGTTAGAGGTAATCCAGTGCTTCAGTGACCACATTTCCAGCCGTGTCAATCGTCTGAGTGATGGGCATCGCAGCCGCGATCGTGATGGTTCCCGCTTCACTGGATGATTCGATCTGGATGAAGTTGGGCTGATCTTCTGTGGGTTGAACCGCTTTCTCAGATGCACTTAGGATTTGAGCAACCTGCACTAATGCAGCCATGCGGTTTGTAGCCGTCACATCACCACCAGGCGTGAAGGCTGCGTAGCTTCCACCGAGATAGTCTTTAGGGGCATACGACACCGATCCATCGGAACCGATGGTTACGTCAACGGGTAAGGTAGCTGTTAGGACTGCTGTACCATCGTCGCTGGAAAGGGTGATCGAGACGTTGTTTTTAGGTGTGATGCCTGGGTTTTGACCGTTGCGAGCTTTCTCGGCTGCATCCAGTAGCAGTGCAGCTTCTAGTACTGCGGCGGGTTTTGTGTCGGCTTTGAGACTTGATCCGGTCGTTAGAATTACGGAAGCCATAAGTTCACCAGAAAGGGGGTTGAGAGAGTGCTAAACCTTACTTCGACAACGTTAGGCGACGGTCTCAACTCTTGCCAAGGGGAAAGCCTGCTAATCTTCTTCGTCCTTAGGACGAAGACAGATATACGGAGAAGCGATCCTGTCCCTCTCTCACCTGATCGGGTGATCTACTGAACTACTTTCTTAAATTGATTGACCAATCCGGTTCTGGGTTTAGCTCCCCTTGCTTGAAGAAATCAGCGCGAACGGGCACTACCCGAACCTCTTTCAGATTGGCATCTGGATTTTCGATGATTCTCGGTTTGATCGCTTTGCCCTTCTTAGTGCGATATTCAACGGGAACCAAGATTTTAAGTTTGTTGATCACTCGCTTACATTCGGTTGCAGTCGAGGCATTGACGCCGATCTTCGTGCCATCGGTGAGTGATAGAATGCCTTGCCAGTTGCCTTTGGTATAAGAAGAGATACTAGGTTTAAATCCCCTTGGTCGGTTGTAATGGGGTACATGCATCGTCCAGCGTGACTTGCCTAACTTGCCTGATTGGTGCTGCTCTGCAAAGAGTATTGCCAGCTGGGGCACATCTGCACCGCGTCTGAGCTTCCACCAATCGGGCACTAGTGCGATCGGGTCTATGCACTGCAAACTCTCAATTTTGAATAATCGCTCAAACTCTAAGAGAATCATCTGAGCATCACTTGCAGCAACTTTAATTTTGATGCCTTTCGATTCCCCTTCACCTGTTTTAATACCATCTTTATCTAATTGGCATTTGTTAAATATTGGTACTTCTATCTGTGTTAGCTTGGCTTGATTGTCTAACTTATCGTGCAGTCCTTGCACACAAGGATCTTCACAAGTTGGCGGCGTTTTCGTCGGTGTTTTAAGTTCTGTTTGCGTTTGTGTTTGCGTTTGTGTTTGCTCTTTTAACTGCGCGTTCGTTTTGGTTTCTCCTCCAATCCCTGACGCTGTGACCCCATTTCCAGCGCTTGCGCCTGAACCAAGTTGTGTTGGTGTTTGAGTGCCGGGACTGGCGCTGAAACCTGGCGCTGGTGATGCAGAAGTTCCATCGCCTAACTGAGCGCCACTATGGGTAACGCCTGAATTAGACTGTTGTTGAGCTTGACCTTGCGTGGCACCTGCTGTAGAGAGTCCCCCTTGAGTCTGGGGCTGAGTCTGAGGCTGTGTCTGGGGCTGAGTTCCCGCAGAATTTCCTAAGCCAGAGGGTTGCTCGCCTGTTCCACCACTGCTCGCCCATTCTTGCTCTACTTGTGGCAATCCTGCAACGGGTCCAGCATAGGCGGGTTCCTCATCATATTGTGGTAACTGAAGCTGTGGAGTAGGGACGATTGTAAGTGTCGATGGCTCGATCGAGGGTCCCGAAGGGCTATAGGACGCCACGGGCTGACAAACTCGGATAAAGTA
>MWWH01000115.1_pt1 | contig 20172 bp, 9 predicted proteins | sample 1047231 | NCBI WGS metagenome assembly MWWH01 (sample SAMN06349967, study PRJNA376086) | soil metagenome | isolation source: MG3-2 sample Antarctic (ecotone) soil | place: Antarctica | collected 2015-01-13 | reverse complement strand
ATATCTGGCTCACGAGCCATTTGGTGGTAACAAAGAAATTTTGTTGATGGATGAACCGGACGCTTATCTTTCGAGCCAAGCTCAACAGGATTTATTAAAGATTTTTGATTCTTTTGCCTCGCCGGAGTCACCAGAAAAATTGCCGGTACAGGTAATTTATGTTACTCATTCCCCATTTTTGATTGACAAAAATCATGCCGAGCGCATTCGTGTTCTTGAAAAGGGAGTTTCGGAAGAAGGCACGAGAGTTGTCAAAGATGCCGGGAAAAATCATTATGAGCCTCTACGCTCAGCGTTTGGTGCATTTGTCGGGGAGACGGTTTTCATCGGTAATACTAATCTTTTTGTTGAAGGTTTAGCAGACCAAATTCTTCTTGCCGGTGCTGCTATACATTTGCGTAAAAACAGCAAGTTGCAAGATGAAACTTTAGATTTAAACCAGCTGACAATAGTACCTGCAGGCTCGGCTTCACACATTCCTTACCTTGTTTATTTAGCGCGCGGGCGCGACGTGGAAAAACCGGCGGTCGTTGTTTTGCTTGATAGCGACCCGAGCGGAGTAGAAGCAAAAAAGAAATTAAAAAAAGGCGGTGCCAATCATAAACAACTGTTGCGCGAGGAATTGATTCTGCAACTCGGAGAGTTGAAGGACGGCAATGCTTTAACCTTGCCGACCGGCGAGTTGATTGACATCGAAGATTTGATTCCGCTGCCGCTCTGCGTCAAAGCAGTTCAGCAGTATCTCAAATCTTTCTGCGGCGCGTCTGGGGAAGTTACAGAACAAGTAACCGTTGATTTACTCAACCAAAATATTGCCGCAGATTTGACGCTTTTCGACGCAATCGAAAAAACTGTCAAAACATTGTCCGAAGATTTTCATATTGAAAAGGTTGGATTTGCCAGAAGTTTTATTGATGTGCTTCCTCGTCTGCCCAATGAAAATGGCGTTGAGAACATTGCCGGTGCGATAACGGAGTTTGAAAATAATATGAAAATATTATTTTCGCGGATAAACAAAATGCGGCGCGAAGCCGAACGCGAATTAACTTCCGAAAGAGTTTCAGCGAAGATCGACCGTTTGAAAAAGGCATTTGTCCGTGATTACACCGAACCTCCCATTAGGGAACACGCTTATTTATTGTTTGAGGAAATTGAGGCTTCTCTCGACAACTCACTGGAAAGCGATTCTATTCGCACAACTCTGCATCGAATCCGACGCGATAATCAAATAGATGACGAAAAACATCTGCCGATCCAAAATTATGAAAAATTTAAAGAATCCCTAGAAGAAATTTATTATGCTCCAAAACACGATACTCAAGACAGTCAATCAAAGAACTAACAAAAACAAAACCCAATACGTTTGATGTTAGATGAAAAGAAATATTCTCAAAAACTATTAGAATTCTGGGTGTCAAAAAAGTAATGTTTTCTGACACCTCGAATTCGCTTCTCAAAACCGGCTGAAATGCTGGCTTTTTCAACGGCAAATTTTAATGGGTTTTTTGACACCCTCGAAAATTGATTACTAATGAAGTAATCGAATTATTAACAAAATAAAGTGAAGAAATTTTTATTGATGCTGATTTCCGTTTTCGCCGTTCATAAAAAATTAATGTAAAAAAATGTTTAATAATTGAAAAATCCGCTTGACAAGTTTTCTGAGAATATTTTAGACTCTCTTTAATCAAAAGAAACTCCCAAAGTTTTTCTTTCAAATTAAAAGTTAAAAACCGAAAGAGTGACATGTCCGCGGGCTTATTCGATTAACGGGAATCGAGGAGCCGACAAGGGTGGTTTGCTGCAACTGCCTATCGAGGAAACAACAATACATGTTTCCCGAACAATCCCGTCGAGTTTTATAAAACGTACCGACATACGTTGAATCAGAGTTTTAAGAATCCGTTGTGGTGTTTTCACAAACGTCGCTTCTTGGATTGATTCAATAATGTGGCGCGTTTTTTCGTTTTAATTTTGTCGGAAATTAAAACAGTTTGATTTTAAGAGGGGTAAATCGAGAAAAAGAAAAGCCCGATTGATAACGCCAATTATCAATCAGGCAATTGGTTTGACGCGCTAGGAAACGGTAATGTCCCCAAAGATGCCAACCCTTGTTAATCCGCATCTTACGTCATTTCGTTTCCGTAAATCAAATCAATTCAAATCAAATAAATCGAGCGATTCAATTTTAATCGTGGTTCTGCGTGTATTTTTCGCATAAAAATTAACACCTAAGAAGATTGAAAGGCAATTGTCATCCGCAAGTAAAAATAGGAAAAGTAAGGAAAAACTATGTCCAAGAATAAAAGACAGCCGAGAGTAAAATCATCCGCACAGATTTCATTGGGGTTATCAAAAGTTAGCGACTTACAAACCGAAACTAATGAGTTGGTTCATTCAGCTCACACGGATTCTTCGATTGAATCAACTCGTATGAAAGCCGGCTGGAGGTCATACATCAATCAGCCGTCGCATTTGTGGGGCTTAGGATTAATACTTATTCTTACTCTCGGCGCGATGGGAGCGGGACTAAAATATCTGGAAGAGGACGCGCAAAGACAGAAGTTGTTGAGAAGCAATCACCCGCTGACGGCAGAACGGAAAGATGAAAGTTTGCTCAACAGTCTTAATCCTTTTCTGCCTGACCCGACACCAGCTCCGACTCCGCAACTTTCAAAAGAATACATCTATGCCGGCTCTCGAATGCTGGCGGTTGTCGACGCAAACGCGACTGAAGTCCCACCCGCTGATTTGGCAGTCTGGCGACCGTCTACGGGTTACTGGTATGTTTTGGGCGCACAAGGCTCTCAGCAGACGAGCGTGCAATGGGGCAGTTCAACTGATAAAACCGTGCCGGGCGATTATGACGGCGACGGCAAGACCGACTTTTCCGTGTTCCGCCCCTCTGCCGGAGCGTGGTATATCGTCAGGAGCAGCGACGGGACGACCCTCGCTTACAGTTTCGGACAAGCGGGCGATCTGCCGACCGCCGCCGATTTCGACGGCGACGGTAAGACCGACGCGGCACTCTTTCGCCCGAACTATCCGGTAAGCGGTCAGGCGACCTGGCTTATCCAGCGCAGCTCCGACAGTGCTTTTGTCGGTTATCAATTCGGCACCAGCACGGATGTTCCCGCGCCCGCTGATTTTGATGGCGACGGGAAAGCGGATCTCGGAGTATGGCGCAGCGCGGATGCCGCTTTTTATTATCTAAAAAGCACCAGCAATTATCAGAATTATCTGGGGATTGCCTGCGGGCAAACTGGGGATTCGCCGGTGGCGGACGACTATGACGGGGATGGGAAAGCGGACGCGGCGGTGCGGCACGGCAACGATTGGGTCATTAAACAAAGCTCGGACAATGCGACGCAGACCGTCACCTGGCAGTATTCAAGTGATAAAGCCGTGCCGAACGATTACGACGGCGACGGGAAGGTGGACATCGCGGTGTGGCGAGATGCAATCGGTTACTGGCTGATCAGGCAAAGTTCACACATCGGACAATCGAATGAGTTGCGGCAGGTGCAGTGGGGCGCATCGGGCGATGTTCCCGTTCCGGCTTTTTACAGAAGATAAGCCGGAAGGTAAACGAGATTAGAAAATAAATTCAGAGAATAAAAACAATCAACCAGTGACCAAAACCACTTCAATTTAACGAGGAATAGTAATGAAACAGATTAAAGAAGCGAAAGTGACAGGCAAAAGTGTTCGGGCGCGAAACAATTCTCAATCAATCGTTTGGCAAGCGGCGAAAAGATACTTTTCAGGCTCGATTTTAGCGATTGCCTTTCTGCTTTTGTTCTCCGCCTTAGCTTCCGCTCAAACCAACGGCTCTAATATTAAATTTACGCAGGGCGAAGTCAACGAAAGTGCTACCTTATCGCTTGGCGTTCCGCTCGGGAACTATCCGGGACGCGGGCTAGACCTGCCTGTTTCATTAAGTTATTCCTCTAGCGTGTGGCGACTTGACCATATTAATACGGTCAAGAATTACAACACCGTCTATAATCCCCAGTATGTTACCCAAAGCGTCACTCAGGCGATTTATTCCGAATACTCGACCGCCGGCTGGAACAGCAGTTTCGATCTGCCGAAAATAGAGTTTCCTAAGACAACGGATACTTATGTCTATAACGGCAAAGCCTCGATAATCGCAGTTTCTCCCGGCTGTGACGGATACCGGATAGCGAAAGTCATTATCCATATGCCTGACGGGTCTAGTCACGAGTTAAGAAAAAGCGACGTTCCCAATCAACTGGGATATGTTGATATGAGCGGAACATTTTATGCCACCGACGGGTCGAGAATGCGTTTTGACGGGACCGGGGCAGATACCGGAACGCTTTATATGGCGGACGGCACCCGTTATGTTCTGGGACATCCATCCTCGCAGATTATTGACCGAAACGGGAACACGCAGACTTATAATGAAACAACCAGACAATGGACGGACACCTTGGGTAGAACCATTGTTAACCCGATTCCGGCTAATCCGCAGGCTCAGGATTATACTTATACGCTGCCCGGGTTAAGCGGAGTGTTGACTTATACTTTCAAATGGAGAAATCTGGCGGATGCCCTGACGCCGGATGATAACAACGTAACGCCGAGTTTGCGTTACGCGGCGACGCATTATCTGCCGACACCGGCGAGCGTTCCGAACGACACATCGAACTTTCCGCAAGCCCAATCATCCACATATGACCATTTGTTTCACTCCGAGTATGTTTTCAATATTGCAGAGCAAGGCAACAGTATCGTGCCGACGATAGTGGTCGGCAAAGGGCAATCCGCGGGGCAATTGTTTAATCCGGTGGTGCTGACGGAAGTGGTTTTACCAAACGGAACAAAATATAAATTCAGCTACAACGTCTATGGGGAAATAGATAAAGTCGTTTATCCGACCGGTGCCTACGAAAAATATCAGATTGAGTCGCCCGATAACTCAACGCCGATACCGGATGAGGTGGCTTCGAGCCAGCCTTACGTTCAAACGGAGCGGAGAATAAAGTCTCGTAAATTAAGCGTCAACGGGACGGGCAATGACACTGCGGAGTGGAAATACTCGGAAACTTACGGTTCTTCATACGGGACTATCGACAGTGGCGGCAAAACAAAAGTGACTTCGATTATCGCGCCGGATAACACGCGGACGGAAATAACAAAACGCTATATCAGTTCAAGCGGGGGCGGCTTCGGCGGCAGCAATCCGCTGTCGGGAGTGGTATTACAAAGAAAGAGTTATTCAACTTCGACTGACGGACTTGGCGGTAATCTATTGCGACGCGAACTGACGGAGTATGCGATGACGAATATCGCCTATCAGCAAACCGCGCAGTGCGGGGCAACCAGCGTAACATTGAACTACAGCACCGCCCGCAACGCCAGACCGACTAAATCGATCAGCGTTATCTTTGAGGGAAGCGGCTCGGCTTTAGCTCAAACCAGCACTTTCGCTTATGATACGACTTATGAAATGTCAACCGGCATTGACCAAATCCAGACCGCCACTTATGACTACGCGGCGGTTGACAACACGCCGGCACAGACGGGAACAATCAGCGCGATTCCGTTAGGAAGTTTGGCGAGATATAGCGAAACTGAATATCGCAATGATGCAGTTTTCCGTAACAATAATATATTAGGCTTGGGAAGCGTATCAAAATTAAAAGACAGCGCAGGGACAATCGTTTCGCAAAGCGAGATGCTGTATGACGAAAGCAATTACCTGCCCGCCAGTGTAACCGGACGCGCACTTCCGACTTCATCGAGAGTTTGGGACAGCACAAAAGGGTTGGTTACCAATCCAGCCGCTTATCTGACAACTCACGCCAAATTCGATACTTACGGCAACCGGATTGAAGCAACCGACGCGAAAGGCATCACGACTTTTACCGAATACGATGCGACTTATCACGCCTTTCCGACGAAAGTTACAACCGCCGTTCCCGACCCGAATCCGTCAAGCAATCCTGACGGGCTGGCGCACGGCTCAAGCACGGCGTTTGAAAGCACGATTACATATGACACTTCAACGCCGCCGCTGGGCTTGCCGATAACCACGACCGATGCTAACGGGCAGACGGCGACGATGGACTATGATGCCTATTTGCGTCCGAAGAAGGTTACGCCGCCGGCGGGCGCGGGAATTTCCGAAACAATTTACAATGACACGCCCGGCAATATTTGGGTGAAATCACGAGCGCAAATTGACGCGACGAACTGGGCGGAAAGCATTACTTATTACGACGGTATCGGACGCGCGTATAAAACCGAAAAGATTGATTCGCAGGGCAATGTTTTCACCGAAAGCGAGTTTGACCAGATGGGACGAGTCAAGCGGTCAACGAATCCTTACAAAGCAACTGAAACGAAGATTTGGACAACACCTGAATATGACAATCTGGGACGGGTTATCACGATAACTTCGCCTGACGGAGCGATTACGCAGAGCAGTTTCGGTATTTCGACGGCGGCGGGTTTCATCGGCGCGACTAAACAAATCACCGACCAGGCGGGCAAAAAGAGAAAAGGCATTACGGATGGCTTGGGCAGAATGATTCGCGTGATTGAAGACCCGGACGGGCAGAATCTGGCAACCGATTACGTTTTTGATACTCTGGGCAATCTTCACAAAACAATACAGGGCGAGCAGTCGCGCTATTTTATGTATGACTCTTTGGGAAGATTGCTTTACGCCAAACAGCCCGAACAAGAGGCGAACGCTCTTTTCACGGCGACCGACGCGATAACGAACAATTCGAGTTGGTCGGTGAAATATGAATACGACGATAGCAGCAATATCACGAAAACGATTGATGCGCGAAATGTGTCGGTAACGGGAAGCTATGATAAATTCAATCGATTGATTTACCGTGATTATTCTGACTCGAACACGCCGGATGTCGGTTTCTTTTACGACGGCAAAGGCTTGAGTGCAGTTCCCGATTATTCAAAAGGCAAGACGACGAAAGTTTCATCGAGCGTCTCGGAAACCAGATACACGAGTTTTGATAATCTGGGAAGGCTCTTGACGAGCCAGCAATTGACGACCGCCGCGCAGAGAAATGGAACGGAAAATCCATATACATCTTCTTACACTTACAATTTATCGGGAGCGTTGCTGACGGAAACTTACCCGTCGGGCAGAGTAATTACGAACACCTTGAACGCCGACGGCGAACTCTCAAAAGTCGAAAGTCAGAAGAACGCGACCGCGACAAACAAACTTTACCTGAGCGATATTAAATACAATTCGTTCGGGGCGGTCGAGCAGGCGCGGCTCGGCAACGGGCGATGGGAAACAACGCAGTATGATGTGAATCGTCTGCAAATCAAACAAATCGCGCTCGGCAATTCAAACACCGATAAGAGCCTTTTGAAGATAGATTACGATTACGGCACGACGGCGCAGAACAACGGTTCATTAAAAGGGCAGACGATAACTTACGCCGGACAGTCGAGCCAGATTGTTCAATCTTACGCTTACGATTCACTCAATCGTTTGCAATCGGCAACCGAAACATTCAACACGAGTCAGCAAGCGTGGAAGCAAACCTTCGATTATGACCGCTTTGGCAACCGAACATTCAACACAGCGAACGGCGGCACAACTACGCTTGATCCGTCAAAAGCGACTAAGGTAACCAACCCGCAAATCAACACATCGGACAATCGGCTCAAGAAAGACCAGGATAACGACACCGTAACCGATTACGATTATGACAAAGCGGGCAATATGACGCTCGATGCCGAGAACAAGCGGTTTGTTTATGACGCGGAGAACCATCAAACGCAATTTTTCGGTTCAGCCAACACCACGCAAACGCCCGACGCTGTGTATCAATACGACGGCGAAGGAAAACGCATCAGAAAAATCTCTGGACAAACTGAAACGATATTTGTTTATAATAGCGGTGGACAGCTTGCGGCAGAATATTCGACTCAAATCAGTCAAACACCGCAAGCAAGTTATTTGACAAGCGACAGTTTGGGTTCTCCGCGAATGGTAACAGACGGCGGCGGAGCGATAATTTCGCGGCACGATTATATGGCGTTCGGCGATGAGATTTACACCAACACGGGCGGCAGAACGACGACACAAAAGTATTCAGCGATTGATAACATTCGAGAGCAATACACCGGATACGAGCGCGATACGGAGAGCGGGTTAGACTTTGCACAGGCGAGATACTACAACTCGGCGCACGGCAGGTTCACATCGGTTGACCCGTTGACGGCGAGCGCGACGATTAGAAATCCGCAGACTTTTAACCGTTACAGTTATGTGACTAATTCACCGTATAAGTTTGTTGACCCGCTCGGTTTGGCTCTCATAGATGCCGGAATCTTTCTGACGAGTGATCCAACCTTACCAGGAAAACTGGATCGTGTTTGGCGAGCAGGTCAACTTAAAGCATCGCAACAGCCGCCGTCACCACTTTGTCCTAGGGGGCATATGTGTTTCGGCGAACAAGCACAGCAAGGACAACAAGATGATACGGTGATGAGCCCGTCTGAGAGATGGCTTGCAGGAAACTTCGGTGATTCCGGCACCTACTTCTCAAATCCAAATGATGGAGATCCTGTTGACCAAACAATTGGTGAAGCACGAAATGATGCTAATGCAAGAAACGACCCGGAAAATCACATGTATGGCAGCATGACTGATCCAGATGTAAAAAGTGCTTTTTATATTCCCAAAGGGGGAAAGTTTATAGGGCAAGGAACCTACACTGAATCTGGGGGAGGCAAAAGTAGTTACGCTTTAATATATTTCGCAGAATTAGGCGGGCTTAAAAATGTAACAGTTGCTGTTTTTCATATGGTAAATATTACTCCAAATAGTCCTGTTCAGAAAGATGGTAGGAGAAAATTAGGAGAAATGGGACCAGGAATGGGCGGCGGGTGGTCATTTAAGAAAATGGATGAAAAAGGTAGGTTTATTTACAAACCGTCCTTTCATTTTCACTTAGAAATTTATAGAGGACGAAAAACGTCCCTGCCGAATCGCCCGAAACCACACTTTAATTTTAATGGCGTGGTTCGTTAATGAAATGGAGCTTATCAGGTTGTTTCTGGAAATTAAAAATTCAGGTGCTTATTTTATTTTGAAAGCAAATATTTTGAGATGATTTTCACCTTATATGTTCGACAATTCTGTATTAAAATACTAAGCACACGACAGTAGAAAGGAGTTTGTTAGAATTGAATTGATGAAAACCAAAAAAAACAAACTCCCAACGCTTTGGAGAAAGCGTTGCAATCAAGGATACAAGGAACCAGACACGCCATCAAGTTTATCAGTGGATTTGTCTTGGCGGGGTTGAAAGTCAGAAGTTCAAATTTGTCGAAAATCGCCGTAGCCTTTGAAACAAGTGTTGAGTTTTTATCAACTTACCGGCAAATACAAAGATTTCTCGGCAATTGGCGGCGCGTGAAAATTGATTATCTTGGATTGCTGAAAATAAGTTAGCCACTTCAGGTAAATTAGGTCTTATGCAAATGATGAAAACAAAATACAAACAGTACTTACCTCTTTTCATTGCGTTGTTAGTATTAATTCCAATTTTTACTGCCGCCCAAGAACGCCGATACGATTATAATGAATTACTGAACTGTGAAAGGAATCTTCTTTATCAGGATACCGTAATAAATGAGGCACTTGAGAAAACCAAAGGCGGTGGAGTTTTAATCGTTATCGCACGGCTCGGAGATGGCGAGAACTCGCGTGAATTGATTTATCGCCGTATATTTAATGTGCGCGAATTCTTTAAGGAACGCGGCAGTCGGCTTGCGTCGGAAAAAGTTATTGTTGCCGAAGGTGAGCGCGTAAAAGGTTACGGGCGACTTGAGTATTATTTAAACGGTGAATTGTACGAGCAGTTACTGTTCCCCCAAAACGGTTATATTTGTCATAGTTGTTGTGGACCTGATGAAGGTTATTATCCAGAAAAGGAGATTTATGAGCGTCAACAAAAACGGAAGCAGAAAAAGAAAGGGAGCGGATAACATTTTGTCGCCACCGACCCAATAACGAATAATCCGAATTGGTCGGTCAAATATCTTTACGACGACAACTCGAACATCGCTTCGACGACTGACGCGCGCAATCAAACGATTACGGGATATTACGACCGGTTCAATCGATTGATTTACCGTGATTATTCTGACTCGAACACGCCGGACGTGAGTTTCTTTTACGATGGCACAGGTTTGGGTTCAGCCCCGAATTACTCGAAAGGCAAGACGACGAAAGTTTCATCGAGCGTGTCGGAGTCGAGATATACGAGCTTCGACAACTTGGGCAGGCTGCTTACGAGTCAACAATTAACAACGGCTGAACAGAGAAGCGGAGCGCAACCGGCGTATACTTCTACTTACACATACAATTTGTCGGGCGCATTAATGACTGAAACTTATCCCTCGGGCAGAATTGTAACCAACACTCTGAATGCTGACGGCGAGCTTGAGAAAGTCGAAAGCCAGAAGAGCGCAGGCGCGACCTCGAAAGTGTATTTGAGCAACATCAAATACACTTCGTTCGGAGCGATGGAGCAAGCCCGTTTAGGCAACGGCAGATGGGAGAATGTGCAATATGACGCGAACCGATTGCAAGTCAAGCAAATCGCCATCGGCAACTCGGACACGGACAAGAGTTTATTAAAGATAGATGATGACTACGGCTCATCAACGCAGAATAACGGCTCGCTGCGAGAACAGAAAATCACATACACCGGACAAGCAAGCCAGATTGTTCAAGCCTACACTTATGATTTTCTGAATCGTCTAAAGTCAGCGACCGAAACTTTCAACACCAATCAGCAAGCGTGGAAACAAACCTTCGATTACGACCGCTACGGGAATCGGAAATTCAACACGGCAAGTAACAATACGACCACGCTTGATGCGTTAAAAGCGGCGAAAGTAACGAATCCATCAATCAACACATCTGACAATCGGCTCAAGAAAGACCAGGACAATGACACCGTAACCGATTACGATTATGACAAGAACGGCAATCTCATTCTTGATGCCGAGAATAAGAGGTTTGTTTATGACGCGGAGAATCATCAAACGCAGTTCTTCGGTTCAGCCAACACAACCAACGCGCCCGACGCGACGTATCAATACGACGGCGAAGGCAAGCGGGTGAAAAAGGTTACAAGTTCGGAAACGACAATCTTTGTTTATGACGGAACAGGAAAGTTAGTAGCCGAGTATTCAACGGCAGCGCCGCCGCAGATTCCGACGGTTAATTACACGGCAACCGACCCGCTCGGCTCGCCCAGAGTGATAACGGATAAGCAAGGGCAAATAGTTTCGCGTCGAGATTTTATGCCGTTCGGCGAGGAACTCTACCCCGATGCGACCTATCGCACGGCGAAGAGGTAAGTTAGTTCTTTAAAACTAACAACGATGATAAGCGTTGCGCGGGTAGTTCGCCCCGCAATTATTACAATGCCTCGTTTGTTTTTGATGTTCCCGGTAGTGAACCCGAAGCATTGCCGTGCTTGAAAACGAGCGGCGGCAAACGGCACATTTGAAAGGTGAATTACTCATTGCATTTAGTCAATTAATGATTGAAAATCGGGTCGCTCGTCATCATCTATCGGCGTTGCCCAAATCCGCTCGAAAATCAGTTCCGGCTTTTCCAGATAAAGCGGTATTTCCTTTTCCACACCCTTTATTTTAACAGTCGTTTTCCGCTCGAAAATCAAATCTGAAGTGGTAAACCAGAAGAGGGGAGAGGGCTTTTTTCCGGCAACAATTGGCTGCCTGGCGTGCAGCCGCAATTCATTCGTCCAATGATCTTCGATTGATTCTACCAGGACAGCCCTGATGCGTTTTACGCCATAATCCGCAACGTGCCGCTTCTGCTTGACGACATAATGAAAATGAGCGCGGAGTTTTTTATTAAACTTCTTGATCGAGGTATTTTTTCTATCGGCTTCATAAAAGAAATACTGCGCCCGCTCTTCTCCTAGTCGGTCGGGAAAATAAAGCGCAAAGAACGCATCCGGGCGATGGGGGAGCGTCTCGGTTTCTTCGAGTTCAATCAGATTGCCTTCCGCATTGTAGAACACCTTAGCGACTTCAATCTGATTCCATAAGGTTGAGCCTTGATAAAACCCCAACAATTCAACCTTCCCTTTTGATTTGCGGCAAGCCCGCTCCAGCATAAAATGAAACCTAGAGATCATCAGCTCGTGATGCAGATGCATCAAGCGTCCCTGCATCTTGATCATCTCGCGGCTCATCGTAATTTCACTATACTTTTTCTCGCGGTTTCGCTTGACGATTTCCGCGTCGAGTTTTTCCGCGTCATAGCCGTTATTTACCAGAAGTGCTAGAGCGCGTTTATCGTCCAGATAGTAAACGAATTCGGTCGGGTAAAAAGTCGAAGGAAAAGCGAATCGGTTAACCAGTCCCTGATGATACAGATTTTGCAGATGCCGCTCGCTCGTTCGCATATCGCCGGTAATAAGCCGGACAATCGAGGAAGTCGAGATGAATTTATATCGCTCGACGATGCCGATAATTTCTATTGAGCGACTTGTAATTCGGCGAGGCGGCAGCTTCTCCACTTGCTCGCGCGAGTATTTTTTGAGGCGTTTTCCTTTGTCTTGGGTCATTGAAATTTGGCAGGGTTAAATGATCAAAACGCAAATCGTCCCGAAGCCGTAATTCGCTTTTTTCAAATTCCGAAACGACGGCTGCTTGTAACTTGAGGCGCTTCTCTAAACGGTGAAAAGGGGATAAGTTTTCCTCGGGGTAATTCCCTTTCCAAGAACTGCTTTTTGAAATTGGAATTTAATAAAAAGTTTTGGATTGAGCGCGATGAAGGGAGCGGATCAGCGAGCCATGGCACACCCGGCAGGAGGCATCTAAATTCAGCTTATCAAGCTCTACCATTTCGTCAAGAGGCTATAAAAAGTGGGTATAATTTGCCCATTATAGCCCTATAAGCGAGTTATAGGCGACAGGCTGTAATCTCCAATCATATCAACAACTTACGCCGCTAAGTTATAGGGCTTTTAACTACCGGAAAAACGGTAGTTGAAGGTTGTCCGCCGACGCGCGAGCGGAGGCGGAAAAGGCGTGGTCATTGAGTGTTGTAAATTGGTTGAGCGGGGCGTAGGTGATGAACGGATACTCGATGGTTTTTCGAGCCAGCAGCATATCGGTTTCTCGTTCAAAAACAAAACAGACGCGCGGATTTCCTGTTAGACGAGCGTATCTTTCAGCTTTTCGCGCCAGCTCGCCGACGCCCTCGGTTCCGCGATCCAGCTCGAAATAAGCCGGTAGGGGAGCGCCGTCCTCGCTGAGAAATTCAACCGTTAAATCAGGATTCAAATCAGCCAGCTGATCGTTAAATTTCACTGACCGTACGGCGAAGTTTGAAGCGTTGATTTTAACGAACAAATCTCTCACCAGAAGATTATGAGTTGTCGGATTCGCGCTGCGTCCCAGAAAATAGATTTTCGGTCGTCGGTCGTCTAAAGATTTTATCTGTCCGGTCTCGACCAGTTTCTTGAGCGCGGTTGAAGCGTTCGAGGCTTGCAAATTCGTTAGCGCGATAATCTGCGGCTGGCTCAAATATTCCGCGTGCCGGAGAAAATGCAGAATCTTTTCCGTGTTTGTCGGAAACGCGAGCGGCTGCGCCGGTGCCGGACAGCGGCGATCTATGACGGGCATCATTATTGATGGCGGCACCAGCTTCGATGCGCTTTGAATCGACCCGCTCAGCGGCGTTTCAATTGTTACGGCTAATCGGGTTTCTCCCTGAAATTCTTTGCTTGAGCTATTCGCCGAATCTGTTACGCTGCCGTATTTGCGTTTCGTTTGCTCGACGATCCACCGGCTGTTGTTTTTCAAGCGGGTCGGCTGCGGCGCGTCGGTGACAAAAGAAAAGGTGTCTCTCGCGGCGGTTGCCGGTCGGCAAAGGGCGTGATATTTCGGCAAGTTGGCAACGTCCGACGGCTCGAAGCTGCCAAGCTCGTGGCGTGCCGCTCCGAGATCGTCAGGGGAGAGCGCGAAAAACATCATTGTGCCGACATTGCCGAACACCGCCTTTTGAATATCGCCAGGGAGCTGCGAGACGAATTGATGGGCAATCGTTAAGCGCAGTTTCTGCTTACGAGCTTCTGACAAAATGGTTGTAAAGGCGCTTGTCGTAAAGTTCTGTACTTCATCGACAAATAATGAAAACGGCACTCGCCGTTCAATTGGCAGATGCGCCTGCCGCATTGCCGCGAGCTGTATTTGCGAAACGATAATCGAGCCTAATAAGTGACTCGTTGATTCGCCCAAAAAACCTTTGCTCAGATCAGCCAGAAAGATTTTGCTTTCGGTGATCACATCGTAAAAATTCAAGCTGTTTTTGTTTTGCGTCAGGACGCTCCGCAACGTTCCGCTCGTCGTCAGCCGGTCCATGCGGATTAAAATCGGCTCGGCTTGCCGCATGTCGTACCGCTGCTGCCAGAAAGAAGCGAGCTGCGGATGATCGATTTGGGCGAGCAGGCGGTTGCGGTAATTCTCGTCGGTTAAAAACGGCGTGATGTCGGTGAACGAGCTTCCCGGGACTCTCAGCAGCGTTTGAAAAGCCATTTGCAAAATCGCCTGCATCTTATCGCCCCATGACTCGCTCGTTCGGCGAAACATCGTTATAAGGTCGTCGCTCAATAAATCGATTTCCTGTTCCGTCTCGGCTGAGAGGATTTCGAGCGAGAGGGAAAACAGCTTCGGGCTAAACAAGATGCAGTCCACCGCGCGATAATCGGGAACGGCTTCCAGTAAGTGATGAATCAGATCGCCGTGCGGGTCGATGACCGCCACGCCCCGACCGGCTTCGATGTCGCGGCGGATGAGCGTCGCCATTAAAGTGGACTTGCCCGTTCCCGATTTGCCGACGATGTAGAGATGGCGGTCACGGACTTCTTCGGGAATCGTCACCGCTTGGCTGCGCCCGCCGGCTTGATTGACGCCGATTCGCACATCTCCTGAAGTGCCTGAAGTGTAAGTTTCCGGCGGCGGCGCGTCCTTCCCCGAGATTGCTTGAAGCCGCTTGATCGGCAGCTCCGTGACGGGAAAATGGACGAGCGCGGATAATTCTTCCGTGTCGAACATACCGGTAAAAGCCGGGAAAGTATTCGGAAAATGAGACTGGTTATAAGTATAGGAATGCGGTTCGGAGAAATTACTCTCGGGCGTATCGAATGTTGCGGCGGCGGATTGAATCAATTCGGCGGCGAGGTGTTCATTCGGACTGCTCGCGCTGATGCTGACAAACCACAGGGGAAGTTTACCCGTCAGTCTTTTGACATCTTCCGGCTCAAGCAGCAGCGTGTTGCCATACATCTGGGATTCTTTGAGCGCGGTCGCCGACTTATCCGCGAGCGGCGCGAAAATGATCTGGTACGATAAAGGCTCGCTCGCCGCAGAATTATCGAACAGGCAGGTGAAATGCGCGAACGGGTCAAGCCGGAAATCGCGCAGCCGTTTGATAGATTTATAGACCCGCGATTTGACCAGCCATTTAGTGGTAAACTCCAGCGGCGAAGCCGGTTCTTCATCTATAGAAATTACAGCACCCGGAAAATAAAGGCGCAATTTTTGGATGATTTGCTTTTTGCAGTCAATCGGAAACTTGAGACGGAAATAAACCGCCTCGCCCGCGCGCACCAGCTCGAAAGAAAGAAAATGATTGATGTCGCGCAAATTGTTCAGAAACTCGACAATCTGCCCGGGTTTGGCGGTGCCGGACGGGAGAATCTTGACGGCGGTGTAAGAAACCGACGCGAGCCAGGTGCAGGGAACCGGCAATTCGAGCAGAATGTCTTTGGGTATCCGGCTCGCACCGCCCCATTCGCTTTCTTTGATGTCATAGAAAGTTTTGTATTTGAGGTTATGCCGGTAATCGGTCACCGAGTTGTAGAGCCGCACTCTCGCGTGGACGTTTGACGCCTCCTCGCAGGACAATCCCTGAACACCGCACAGTGGCTTTAGCTTCTTCGCTTGGTCGTGAATACTCCGGTGATTGCCGTAGCCGCCTTCGGTTTCTACTTGACGTGTAAAATCGCCGGCTTTGGCGCAGTAAATTCCGCAGTCGGGTTTCTTTGCCAGCTCGCGGTAAAAGGCGTAAGGATCGCGGTTTGTCCAAACGCCTCCGTATTTCGGCTGCGCCACATCGCCCAATCCCCACCGGCTATAAATTTGATCAACCTTTTCGACATCATCACAGAGGGTTAAGACCAGCTCATCGTCGATACTGATGACAAAGACCCGGTGCGGCGGCAGCTCGAATTGCGGCGGCGAGAGCGTCGCAATCATCTCGCCGTCATTGCCCGCCCTGGTTTGATAGCCGCATTCCGAGATTAGACGGGGCGGCGCGATGCCGAGGAAACGCAGTTGCTGATTCTCCTTGCGGATCATCGCGCTAATCGAGTTTTTATAAGCGGCGCACTCTTGAGAGACGGCGGAATCGAGCGGTTTGCCGAAAAGAGCTTCGAGCAGCGACATATATTTTTACGATTTGATTACCCGGGAGCCGAATCTTCCTTGATTAGTTTTGCCGATTTGAAATCGAGCAGTCCGGCAATCCGCGGCGTCATATTGGCGTCCTAGCCAGTCGTCAGTTGCCGTTTCATAACAAATCCATTCGTTTTTGGTAAAGCCGGAATAATTTATTTTTAGCTTGATTGAGTTGAGTTTGTTTGTCGTCGGCAGACATCAGGTTATTGTCGCTTATCTTTTTTATAGTGTCTTCCAATTCACTGATTTGTTCTTCCAGCTCCGTCCACTCTTTGGCGCTCTGTTCTTTCGGATTTGTCGGACTTGGTTGGATCGGCGGCTCCGTTGGAGTTTTTATGCTATTGAGCAATGCCTTCTTCCTTGCGATACTGATGTCGAAATCCAACTTTTTATCTTCATCTTTCAGCGTTCTCAGAGAATCGATTGCTTGAACGTCCTTTAAAGCGTTTTCATTTTCCAGAATCTGCTTGTCCAGATCCAAGCCTTTCGCGTAGTTAGTTTTGTTCTTGTTTTGCAGTCTGAAAAATCCGTCAGCGTAATCGTTGGCGTTGTTGATGTGTTTGACTTGGTAATCGCCGATTTCGGTTTTATCTTTGAGAGTGGCTTTCGTCAGCTTCTGGTTAATAATTTTGTTAATCGTTTTCGGAACTCTCGTCACAAAGCTCTCGCCGTCGTCTTCGCTTTCATCGCTCGATTGCAGTCTGTGCTTTTCCCCTGCCTGCACCAGATCGTCCGGGTGCTGCCATTGTCCGTCTTCATGCGCCGCCATAAGTGATAATTCCTCCCGTCGCTTATTTTTATCCGACTCTTTTGCAATCGCGCTGTAAATATACAACCCGACGAAAAAGAGAAAAAGAATTCCGAAAAGCTGCCACCATTCCATAACTTAATTGTTCTTTTTGAAGATTTTTTTAAGGTCGCCGCCGAACTTGACGATTGCCTCGTTCCGTTTCTGAACTTCCTTCTGTCTGACGCGCTCGCGTTGTTCCGCCGCCGCTCGCGCTTCCCGGCGAGTAGATTCTTCTCTATCCTCTTTACGACGCCTGTCTTCGGCTTCCTGCCGTTGCTGCTCTCTTTCAAGGTTAGCGGCTCTCGTCTGCTCGGCTTCCTGCCGCTGTCTGTCCCGCTCGCGCTCGCGCCCAAGCTCTTGCCGGCGTTCATACTCCAGTCTTTCCCCGTTTTCGGTTTCCTGCCTCCGGCGGTCAAGCTCCTGCTTTTTTGATTCTTCTTTTTGCCGCTTTTCTTCGAGACGGGCTTGCTCCTCTTCCTTAAACACCCGGTAGCTCTGCTCGCACTCCGGCGGGAAGGCAACTGATATTCCGGCTTTAAGCTGTTTGATTACCTGTCCGCAGTTCGCCGGTTTCGATGATTTCTCCTGAGTGACGATTATCGGCGCCGGCGCCGCGACGGATTGCTGCCGGTTGTTCGTATCGGTTTTCGGTGGCGGCGGTTTCGTGTCGAAGATTCCGCTGACCGCGCTCCCGATTGCGCCCGGCACAGTCCTCGCCCAGTTCCAGGTCGGAACCAGAATCACGCTGTAGGCAAAAGTCGTGACCATTAACGCACCCGCCAAAACTACTGCGTAAAAACACATAGTCATTCTATCCATTGACGTAACCTCTTTATTATGTTATAGTTATAAGCTAATCTCGGTTAGCTAAAAACTACAAGGAGATAAAATAATGACGTTATTTCTGTTAGGTTTAGTCGTCGGCGCAGTTTTCGGCTGTTTATTTGCTAAAACAAGCACCGTTCAAAAACCGCTTCCCGTCCGCAGCCGCGCATCGAATTTTTCAACCGGCTCGCTCACGAGAGATGACCCGGTGTCGAGCTTGATGAACGAAATGCAAACGGGCGTTCGGTTGATTGCCGAAAGGCAGAGAAATTACAATCTGCGTGAAGCCGTCTCGATAAAATCGGATCGCCTAAAACTGGAGCGGGACTACCTCGCCCGTTTTCCCAACTAAACCGTGAACTACCAAATTAAGGATTAGCTACATAAGCTAATCCTTTTTAATTTTCAAGTCAAGAAAATTTTTCACGAGCGCGAGCCTGTTTTTGATTTTCTTTTGCAGGTAATTGCAAAAGAGTTTTTTCTCTTCTTTTTCTTTTCCGCCCTTGCCGTCAAGCTAATGGTCAGTGCGAGCGCAGGCTACCCTCTCCGCCGGTTGCAGCCCGTCCGGTGAGAGGGCAAAACCCAAGCGTCCGAAAATGTGAAAGACTGATGGGTCATTCAGTTTCACATTTTCGGTTTGCCCGTCTTCGGTCAGTCGGGCAAAAGCGCCGTCGCCCTTTCGCCCCGTGTCGAATTATTCGGCGCGGGCTTCGGTCAGAACAGACCAAAGGCGTTTCGCTTGGTCTGGCGAAAGGTGCGAGGCGGAGAGGGTAGCCTGCGGTCAGCAGGCAAGGGCGGAGTCAGTCGTTAAAGGCGGTTTAGCCGGTGTGGTTACACATACTATATGGCACCACCGTATGTGCTTTGCACATCACCCAAATCAGCCGGTAAGCGGGCAAGGTTTTTGACCGAATGATAGATTTGTGGCGTGGCGCAAATAAAAAAGAGCTGGAGTTCCCTGCTCTTTTTCTTCTTTCGTTGTGAATTTATTTTCGCCGTAGTTTCACAATTTATGCTCTTCGTATTGTGATTCGATTTTCGCATCGTGGGTGCAGCGGTGCATTAACCCGTAAAATGCGTCCTGCTCGCTTCGGATGTTGCGCCAGCCCTGATCGTCGCAAATCTGGCAACCCTCAATTTCCGCTTTGCGCATTTCCTGAATTTTCCTCTCGTCGGCGGCGCGCAAGTATTCGTGGTAGGCTTCCGGCAAGCTATACGCCTTTTCTATCGCCCCGATGAGAAAACCAGCGCGGTTTTTCGGTTTAATTTCCCTAAAGCGTAAAGCGTCAAGCTGGCGAACTGTTTCCTCAAAACTCTTACCAACCAATTCCATGGCTTTATCAAAAGCGATTTGGAATTCCACGTGAAGCCGCTGCAACACCTCGCGGTGGGCTTCGGTCATCGTCGCCGGCAGGTTCGTTGTTAAAATTGGTTCGGGTTGAACGTCTGGAATCGCCGCTGATGCCTTTTTTTCGCTCGCAGCGGCTTCTTTTTTCTTTTCGGGTAGCTCAGCTCGGTTTTCGCTTTTTACCGGCTCTACGGGGCTTTTTTCGCCCGCTTTCCCTCGTCGCCCGCCGAGTTGTTTGAGGGCGGCGCGGTCGGCGTAAAATTTGTGACCGTGACGGAAGATGATTTTGAAATCTTTATCGTCCGCCGTCTTCACAATCTCCCAGGATTTCAAATAGCCTTGCGCGGCGAGTTCGTCGAGAGAGGGCGCGAGTTTTTCCTTGATTTTTGATTTGTGCTGGTACTCGCGGATATTTAAGATTTGGCACAGTTCGCCGTACCGCTTCTCGAAACTGCCCGCTTCCCTGCTCGCGTAGAGCCAAACTTGAAGCAGCGGGATGAGCGCTTTCGAGATGTTGTTTTTAAGCAGCTTGTAAGTTTCAAATTCAATCGGCAGCAGATAATGCGCGTTCAAATTTTCGAGATACCAATCCGAGAGCCAGACGTAATTCCGGTCGGCGATGGTTCCGTTTTCGAGTTCCTGACCGGCCCGTTTAACCGGCTGGAAAATAACGAAG
>MWWH01000113.1_pt1 | contig 20496 bp, 29 predicted proteins | sample 1047231 | NCBI WGS metagenome assembly MWWH01 (sample SAMN06349967, study PRJNA376086) | soil metagenome | isolation source: MG3-2 sample Antarctic (ecotone) soil | place: Antarctica | collected 2015-01-13 | reverse complement strand
GTGCCCCTCTGTCATGGTGGGTACTGTATACCCTTAACTAGCTCCTCGCCGCCCGTTAGAAGCGAACCTCACACGTATCGAAGCGGCTTCTAATCCCCGCTACCCCCAGGCTGTTCTTCGTCGGCAGGCTGTTCTTCGTCGGCAGCCTGTTCTTCGTCGGGGAGTTGGATGGCTTGCACATTGCTCCAGGGGTAGAAGACATGTCCGGGGTCGCGTCCGGAGTCAGCGCCGTAGTGCAAGACTATGCCCCTATCATTTACCTCCCTCAGCTCGCCACTCACCCGTGCGCCGCTCGCCCCGACGCCTATCACCACATCCCGCCCGATCCACGCCTCCGGGGCCGTCTGCCCCCCTGCTCGCTTTTTCGACATGCGAGCCTCCCTTCCACGTCTGCCGTGCTGGGTATCGTACCCCTAACTGACCCCTCGCCGCCCGGGAGACAGAAACCTAGCGCGTCTCGTGAGCAGCCCCGGTCCGGGTGATAGCCCCGGTCCTATGCGGCCGGCTACCCCAAAGAGAAGAGAGGTTCTACGAGTATTATCGGTAAGTACGAGGGGGTTCCTCTGGGAGGGGCATACCCTATCGGACTGGGGCGATGGGCTGCAGAGGAGTGGACAAGCCAGTCGAGATCAACGGGCTATGTGGCTCTTTGGGCTCCGCTCCCTCATAACTCTGCCCCAGCTCGTGGCTCGCCACCTATGGTCCATCGGGATTATGAGGAGGTTGGGGCGGGCTGACGACCTCTAACCAGGCTTCGTTTATGCCCTGGTAGGCCCGGGTTATCAGCGCCAGCGCCTCTTCTTTGTTGGTCCCGGCGAGTACCTGAACGATCACCGGGGCGTCGCTTTCGCGCATCTCGTGGACGTTGGAGTGCATCGCGGAGTGTCCGCTCTCGTTGGTGATGCCAAGTTCTCTCGGGTCGGTGATGCCCATGTCGCGCAAGTAGTTCGGCGGCTGCGAAAAGCAGTCCACCTGCAAGTATGGGCGTACCGGATGTTTCGCGTATTCAGCGAGCAGCTCCTCGCGGTTCGGTTGGGCCGGTCCAGTCAAGATTCTCCTCTCTTATCATTTGTGATGGCCTCTAAGAAGTTGTTGCCGGTTCTCAAGAGGGCGTTCCAACGAGAAGGCATACAGGGGCGCCGCCAGCCGTGTAAGTCGCGGCGGCGATTGTGGGCATGGTCGTGGGAAACACGCCATTAGTTACCGCTATTTGGGCCTGAATGCCCACACCCTTGCCTCCGCCCGCTATGAATGAGTTATCCGCCCCATAGAAGTTTGTACCCAAAGGCACGGGAGCTGCACGTAGCTTATTTGTTGATCCTCCAGCGTTGTTTCCCAAAGCCATCCAATAACGAGTATTTGCATCAAGAGTAAACGGCGTGTTAGTGGTGAGGTTGACCCAGTTGTTTACCAAAGCGTCAAATGCCCCTGAGATCCATACCCTAGAGCTGTCAAGATGCTTGTAGATCGCCAAGAACATCGTTAGGCTACTAGTGGTTAGGGTCCATGCCCTAACCGCGGAGACGGTAAAGTTTTTGGGCAGGATAAAGGAAACCATGCGAGCATTTGAGGTGCCCATATCCCCACCACTAAGACTCACTCCGCTTTCAAGGAGTCTAAGCGCTGCTTCCGGGTCTCCGGTGCCCCATGACCCGTACACTGCACCCGCCCCGCTTTGGCTTACCCAGGGTGGCGTGTAACCCGGTGTAATTGCTTTGTAGGTCTGATCGCCAGCAAGATAAGTGCTCGAGCTCGCCGTACCGGTTCCGAGACGCGCTGGGAGTATCAGGCCGTTTGAGTCTAGTCCCGGATAGCCGTTTATCTGGTTCTTGTCCTCACGGAGCTGTATAGCGGTAGAGTCTATTGTGTCTATCGTGTCGGCGTCTAGTCCAGAGCCACCACCATCCACGGTCTTTATTGCGGTCAGGATCTCGGCAGCTGTCTGATCATCTGTAGCACCTGCCTGAACACCGTCTAGTTTCGTCTTATCGGCGCCTGAGAAGAGTCCTGACGCCCCGCCAGCTACCGCATTGGGTATGGGGTCCGAACCACCGGAGATGTGGCCTGAGCCGTGAACACCACCAGAGGAGCCGGCGGCGGCGATGAGCGCTACATTAGCATTAGGAGGTGGTGTGGCGGTAGCAGCCGTGTGAGCGGTCGTAACGACGTAGGAAGAGCCATTGTAGGAAAAGGTGTCATCTACCGCGAGGACCATGCCGTTGGCCCAGAGACCACGCCAGTTGTACCCCCTGCCCGTTGGACCAACGCTCATGTCCTGCCACGCGGACCCGTCCCAACGGCGCCACATCGGGCTACCGCTTGCTGGAAGGTATATCCATGCCTTGTAGTTGTGGGGTGTGGGTGGCGCGGCTGCTCCCGGCCATATCTCGCGGGCTGTCAGATCCAGGGAGTTGACTAGCGTGACTAGCTCGCTGTCAGTTAGGTTCCACTTTCCTCGCCCGGTATTGGGAGAGTCGGTCCCAAGAACCTCGCGATACGTTACGCTCATTCGTTAGCTTCCTTTCTCGTTCATTTCGCTCAAGTCTTCCTCGTCTGTCTGCTGGCTCGCTCGCCGTAGGCTTCGAGCCACGAGCTCTCCGCGCTCAACGAGCGCCTCTCTGTCCAGCGGCAGATGCGAGAAGTTGTCCATTACGCGGTCGAGGGCCGCTCCCCGGTCAGAAGCCTCGGCCACCGCTTGCAGGACCTCCGGCGGCTCGGGTCGTGGCTCGCGTTTGTGCTCTACTCGAAGCGAGTCGGCGAAGTACCGAAAAGTGGTGCTGAACGACTCGTGTGGGTCGAAATAATACCGCGACCCGTCGGCTAGCTCGAAGTATTCGAGGGTCCCGCGCATGGCCTTCTGCAACTTGCCGAGCTTGCTTTTAAGCCCCATGTCTCCTCGCTTCCTGTTGCTGCTCGAAGGCTTCCGAAAGCTCCTCCAGCTTGGCCTCCAGCTCCTCGACTTCCTTTACCTTCAGTTCCATACCGATAGCCCGTAGCAGGACGTTGTAGACCTGCGAGGCCACCGCCGCGTTGCCCCGGTCCACCGCGCCGCCCATCACGTCGACCGCGAGCTCGGAGAGGTTAGCCTTGATGGAGGCGATCTCCGGCGAGGCCGAGCGTGTTTTGTGAGACTTCGCGGCATTGCGGCGTCTCTTGTCCGCGTAGTTCGGGTGGTGGCCGTAGCACCACTCCTCACCGGGGAGCGGGGGGGCAGTACACCTCCCCCCTTTAGCCTTGACTCCCGCGCATTGGCCCATCTACACCTACCCCCTCCCCCCACCGCCGCCAATTATTCTGCGTCCCACCTGCCGACGAGGTGGCGGTGGCGGATCCTGGAGCTGAGGAGGCGGAATGGTCCCAGCCGGCGCGGCGAAGCGCGGTAGCTTACCCTCGCGTCGAAGACGCTCGTGTATCGGGTCCACAGGTTTACCTCATCTGCCCGTAAACGTTGATGTCCGACTGCGGCCTCACAAGAAGGAGGTCCTGCTTGGTGGGGGCGGCCGGTGCGAGCGTCTCGAACTTGTCGCCCGGATCTAGCCCGAGGTCGTTGGCAGCTTCGGAGAGTTCGGCGTACAACCCCCCCCATGCTTCGTTAACCGTGATAGCGTGAGCGACGACTTCCTCAAGGTCTCTTTGGCGGCCCGCCTGGAAGGCCAGGAGTGCTGCGTCTGCGTCTCCGCCGTCCAATGCCATATCCATCGCGGCGATGAGCGTCTCGGGCGAAGCCTCCGCCGCCGCCGCAAAGTCCTTGAAGCCAACATTCTTCGGGGAGAGTTCCCGTTCTATCTCCTCGATGCGGACCTCGAGAGCCGCACGGAGTTCCAGGTCAAGTTCCATGTACTTGGCCTTGAGCCGGTCCCTCTCGGCCTGTGCAAAAGCCGCGCCTTCGGCGGCACGGACGCGGTTGAAGTCGGTGTTGCCGAGACTCTCCTTGGTGGCACTGGACATCGAAACATCCACACCCGCCGCCTTGCTCGGCAGGTCAAATAGCTCGTTGAGGAGCTTGGCCTGCATCTCTCCGTAATGGATCTTTATCTCGACTATCGTAGGCATTTACCTCTCCTTCTCGTTGTTTGCTTCCGGCTTGTATCCTGCAAAGCCGCTGTGCTTCTCTACGTCGTTCTCGACCAAGTCCACCCTCCCGTCCTCACCGACCACAACGCCGTACATCTTGGCGTCGTCTAGCGCTACCCATGCAACCAGGTCGACGACCGCGTGCTCCAACTCGGCCTGCCACCCGGTGGCGGACAAGACAGAGATAATCTCCGGCGTTTCGTCCTCATAGGTCAGGTCCTCATCTACGACACGAGAGGTGTTGAGGACGTGTCGAGTACCCCGCGCCGGGTCAACCTCCCTCGGACCATCGGTTGTATTCAGTACCATTACTCCTCCTTCTCTTCGCTTACAACACACCACGCCATGTGGCCGGCTACGTCCTTGCGGGTGATGGTGGAGAACCTCGCTGCGATGGACCGGGGCGACCACCCGTAGAGAGAGGCGCCCTCCACGAGGTCTCTCTCACTGGATGGCAACCCGCACACCCGGCACGCCCTCCAAGGCCTTGCCCTCGCCCGACTCACGAAGCCCCCTCTCCCGGCCCTAGGAGGGCCTCTGCCCGCTCGCGGTGGCGATCAGCGAGGGCCTGGTGGACCTCGTGAAGATGACAATGGTGGGAGTACCAGAGCGAGCAGTTCTCTCGCCGGCGGCGCTCCCGAACACGGCGCTCGGAGGCTGCCCAGAGTTCCTCTACTTTGTTAGCGTCTCTGGCTTCGCGGGCCCTGCGCTCTACAAAGGCATCGAGTTCAGCTTCCACCCTCTCCACAGCCTCTACGTCCATAAAGAGCCTCCCTTCGGTAGTCTCATCGTCTGAAGTGCCGTCACCTGTGCTGGTGAGACTGTGCTCAAAAAAAGGTGTCCGCGCGCTCGGACAGTTCACGATGAGCCATCCTTACCGTTTTTCTCTTCTTCCAAGAACTCGAGAAGCTCTATTGCTACCCTCTGGGAATACCAGCTCCCTCCGCCTGGTTTGCGCCAGACAACCAGTCCTCCTCGCAGCCTAGACTCCCACCCGGCCTCAAGTAGCCTAGTTCGCCCCTCTTCGGAACTCCTGCTTTTCACGCTCCGGCCTCCCCATGTTCCATACGTACGGCCCTCGCATTGTAGGCCGCCTCCATAAAGTCCCCGAAGACATCCGAGCAGTCCTCGCAGATCCTCGTCCCGGTCGGCCCCTTCCAGCGCTCCGGGGTAGCGCCGTGATTCGGGCACGCCTGCTTGGGATCGGCGGGATCCTTGAGCAGGACGGCCCGGCCGCAGTAGTAGAGGATGCCTCCGGGATCTTGCACGTACTCCACCTGGGGCGGGCACAGCTTGAGGCCGTCGGTGGTCACGCCACTCCTCCGAGGTCCGCCAGTCCCCGAGCTTCCTCCCAGTCCTTGCGCGAGCACATGCCCATGTTCTGGGCGAGGTAGACCGGCAGGGTTGCGAGCTCCATCGTCGAGGCGTCATCACGGTGCCAGCCCATCACAGAACACAGACGTGCATCACAGTCACCTTTGTGGACCGTGTAAACGTCTACAGGCTCTCCGGCGAAGTACGACTTGTTTTCGAGTCGCCCATCCCATACGTAAAGCCCGAGCCCGGCATGCTGGATAGGCCTAGCGCAGAAGTCACAGAAGAACTTGGGACAGGCCAGGTCCGGATAGCCCGCGTGGGCTCTGAGCTCAAGCTGCATACGGATCATACCGGGGCCTCCTCACCAAGTACCGCTGCCCGTGCGAACGATGCTTCCATGCCCTCGCCGATGAGCTTCAGTACCTCCCGCGCCTCCTCCTCCGTCAGCCTACGACCACTGGCTTTAGAGCCGTTGGGGATGTGCAAAGGGTGTGCGTTGTGCAGTGCATCGCCCTCTTTTTCCACGCCGTGTGTAGGGGTGTGCAGGTGTGCAGTCCCATTACCCCCCCTACCCTGTTCTGCTTTTTCTTCGCTCTCATACGCTACGTGGTATTTGCTATTCGGCTTATCTATGGGGTTTCGTGTTTCCTCTTTATGCTCGGTATGCTTAACAGCGTGGTTGTGCATTGCACATTGCACACCCCTTGCACACCCCTCTTCGGGACACCCCCCTCTCTCCCCCCCGGTGGCGTTGCACACCCGCACACCCTCGTATTCGGCCTCCAGGGCGCCCCGCGTGGGGAGTACCACCACGTCCGCCGGCATTGGCTCACCGATGCACCATTTGGCGGCCTTCCCGCGCTGGTCCTCTTCGTTGACGAGGTAGCCCTCGTCCGCCGCCGCCTTCACCCGGCGCTGTGTGGTCGAGCGGTCGAGTTTCAGCTTATCGGCGATCTTTTTTATGCCTACCGTTTGGATGTCTTGGGGCTCAACAAGCGCGGCCACGGCCCGCACAGTCTCTTTTATGGTCTCCCGGACCGTTCCCCCGACGCCTTCTGAGACCAGATCCGCGACGAGATCGCGCACAACGGCGTAGTCTTCGAGTGTGGCGACAATCCGGCCCTTATCGTCTGTCTCCCGGCTGGCCCGGTGCAACAGGGCGTGAGACTTGATAAGCCTGAGCACGGCGCCGAAATCTCGCCTTAGCCTTGTGGCGAGTGGCGGCACCATCTCGGCTAGGACCTTACCGAATGGCACGCTTACCGCGAGTGTCCCGCCCTCTATCCAGGTCTGCAGCGACTTCCACTCTTCCAGGCTGACCTCTTCGCGGTCCTCCTCGGCGAGCGCCCGGAATATCTCTTTGGTCTGATCCCTAGTGTCCGTGACGTATATCGACAGTAGCCGGGTCTCGTTCTCCGGGTGCATCCTGTTTCGGGTGGTCGTCACCATCAGCCCCGTGGGGCCTTCCATTTCGAGCAGGCGCGGCTTGACCCCCTGCGGCGTGCTCTCTGCGGTCTGATACCTGATCCTGTTCTCCGATAGCAGGGACCGGATCAGGTAAGTCTGCATGTCCCCTTCCATGCCCGACGCCTCGTAGATCACGAGGAAACGATGCCTCATGTCTTCGTCCAGGTAGATCAAAGCCTTCTCTGACATAGAGGTAAGTTCGTATACGGCGCTCGCGGGAAAGCCCGCGACGACGCGCTCTACGAGGTGCGACTTGCCCCCGGACGATGGCCCCTTCACTGCCACGCTCACGGGCTTATCGAGGTGGCGGCTGTTGAAGCTCAGGTAGAGGAGCCGGATCTGATTACTCTCTCCGGCGACGCCCGACCGTTTGAGCGTCTCGGCGAAATGCCACGTAAGGTTTGAACGCCCGGCGAGCTCCGCGCATTCGGCCCATGCCTCTTCTGCCCGCTCGGCTTTCTGCTCGGCCTCTTCTTCGTCGGATAGCTTGCGGCCTCCGATGGTTATTTTGACTTTCCTGTATGCCTCCGGGTCGAGCTCTTCCCGGAAGTGCTCCCACCTGCGCCCGTCGCAATGGCCGTGCTCGCATTTGAACCACAACGCGCCACTGGTGAATTGCCCCACCCGTGTGCCGCTCGTGTCGCCGCCGGTATGCTCGTGTGCCCACGGACAGACGATGCTGTAAGCCCGCTCCGACGTGGCGTCCCTAGCCTGCTTCAACACCATCACGCCGAACTCTTCGAGGAAGCCGTCCAGGTCGAGGACGTAATCGCCTGATCCCGTGAAGGGCTCTCGCTCCGGCTTTGGCTCATCCGGCGGGGCGTGCTCGACCATGAATGTGTCCAGGGCCTCCTGGCGGGCCTCTATCGTGCGCGGCGTGCCTTCGAGGTGGCGCCCCGTGAGAGTGAAGAACCGGCCTTTGTCATAGACCTCTATCTCCGTCTCGCCGCCTTTATTCGCGCTCCAGGTCGCGGGCTTATCGGCCTCTATCCAGATGCGCAAACCGTCACCCGGCGTGAATTCTGTGTAACTGTTGAAGTGCTGCACGATCTTCCGGGCGGGGGGGGTTATCTCCCTTGTCTCCCGGTCGACGCAGTGGTCCAGGTCTATACCGGCGTACGGCGTTCTCCCCAGCCCGGCGAGGCCGACACCGTCCAGCGTGACGCGGTGTCTCTTGCCGCTGTTATCAATGTACACGCCCTCGCGCCCTACTGCGGCGAGGGATTTCTCTAGCGTGGCCCAGGTTGTCTCGTCGGTTGAGGAGCCGTTACGCCCGCTCGCCTTCATGGGCGGCTTGTTGAATTTCTCCTTGTCTTCGTTCCAGATCCTCGACCAGTTGACCCATTGGTTGATCTGCTTGAGGTGCTCTGGCGCGTTCTCTAGTGCCTTGCGCAAATCTTCGGTGCTTGCTCGGGGCTCGTTTGGTATCATTACTTAAACCTCCTTGAGAGTGGGGGTTCTGATTTGGCCGGGCTGTCGGGGCTCGGCCTTTCTTTTGCTTTTTTCATGATCGTTCGGCTTTCTCCCGTGCCCGGGCCGCCAGCGCCCAACCGAGATACTGGTGTCGCTCGACGGCGCGTAAATACTCAGACTGCAGAGCCCGGTCTTCTGGCGCGTTCTCATGTAGCAGGGCGAGCCTGACCCGCTCCTCTCGCAGCTCCTCCCGCAGTTCCTCTAGTTCGACATCACTCGCCGCATCCACGCGACTCCGGAAGATTTCAGACTCCGACGGGAGCGGCGTGCGAGCTTTTGGGGCGTCTCTCATCTCCCCGGCTAATAGTTCATCTACGGTGACACCCAGAGCAGCGGCGAGCCGCCTCCAGGTGTCACCGTGCCCGTGGCTCGTGCCGCGCTCTATATTGGAAATCGCCTGCTTCGTGAGTCCGGAGGCCCGCGCTAGACCGTCCTGACTCAATCCTCGTTCAAGACGCACACGCTTCAGGGTTTGCAGCTTCCGCTCCTCTCGTTCGGGTTGCCCATAAGCACAGACGTATTTTAAAGGCGGGTCTTTGCAGTGTCAATGGACGTTGTACAAAGAGGGGTCAATGGCGATTCTGTCGTTTCAGTCTTCCCCGCATTAGCCACCAGCGATCCGCGCCGTTTCGAAGTCCATAAGTTCCTTTGGTGTGGTGCCTAGCGCCTTCGCCAACTTTCTGGCCGTTGATGGTCTAGCCGGTTGGTGGCCCCGTTCTAAGCGGCTGATGGTGTTTCGCGCAACGCCGCTAAGTTCGGCTAGTTCTTCCTGACTAAGCCCCGCCCAAGTCCTGTACACGCTCAGGGCATATAGATTGTTGTCCAAGTGCCGTCTCCTTTTTCTAGGGATTATAGCACTCTTACGCTGCACTAACGTAGCAGCGATGGTACAATACAGGTGTTGATAAAGGAAATGGCCCCGGCGGTGCTCCTCAACACCCCGAGGCCCGGCCCAAAGAGAGTAGGTCTCTATGGACACCACAAGGATAGCGCACCCAGCGCCACCATCCACCCCCGAACCACAACCAGCGTACGTCCTGCGCGGCCTGGGGCTATTCGAGCTCATGCGCGACGAGATCCTCGCCGGCTACCAGGGTGCCGGTCGCTGGCTCATTCCGAGCGGCCCCGAGGGCGCCAAGGTCTACGAGGTCCGCGTCGGCAGCGGAGCCCGCCCTGAGCGCAACCGCTGCGAGTGTGTTGGCTACCAGCATCACCAGCATTGCTCGCACCTCGTCTGCGCCACCATCGCCCGCAAGAGGAGTGCCGTCTGTGACGCTTGCGGAGAGCGTCACTACTGGCCAGAGCTTACCGAGGTCCAAGAAGAGGACGACCTGCTCGCCTGGTTCCCTGGTGACGTCCTCTGTGACGATTGCCGGCCGGGGCATTGGGCATGAGTAGCGGAGCTAGCGCGATCCTAGCGGGGCTGGCTTTTGCCGCTCCCGCCTACGCCCTGGCCCTGCTCCTGCCCTTCTGAGTGTTCGCCCATGTCTACAACGAAGGCCCGGGGTCCGCCAGCGCCACGATCTTTTCCGAGCGCGTGGATAAACTGAGTAGAGGAGAGAGAACATGACTGAGGAAGCAACGACCACAACGGCGGCTCCCGTCGCCGAAGAGGAGAACATCGAGGGCCGCTGTAGGGCCGGGCGCAAGACCGATAACCCTTGCTGGCGAGAAGCAACCACCACCACCCACGACAGCTTTGCGTGCTGCGACGAGCACGCTCGGCTCTGCGAGCTCGCCGAAGAGGTAGACGCCTGGCATTGCGCCCTCGATATGGTTGAGGAGTGGATAAGAGGACCGGTAAGTGAGGATTATTACGGCGAGCTGGAGCGGCTTGCGCTCAAAATGCAAGATGAGATCCGGCTGGAGTATGCTCACGCCAGCGCCAAGGCTTACGCAGCCAGGCTGGTTGTCGACCAAGGACCTCCGAAGGACGGAGAGTCTCGCCTCACCCTCGAACAAAGCGAGAAGCTCGCCCGCCTCATTATCCACGCCGATTCGTTCGTGGACGCCCGCACCGCTCTCGAGGACGCCCCCAAGGAGGTCCTGGGCTCGCATGATCGTTGGATAATGGTAAATGCACTCGCGGCGGCTGCACAAACGGCAGGCGAGGCAGTCAGCAGCTACAAACAGGAGATCGGCCTCCGACCAGAGTAGCCTTTAGCCACAACCGACCGGGCCGGGGCTCCTTATCGGGGCTCCGGCCCTTTGATTGTTATTGTGTAGTGCCTACGACAATGATACTCTGCTAGGCACTACATAGAGAGGGAGCGATTATGGCGTTCGTTAGAAAGAAGAGTGGTGGAAACTATGGTGGTTATTACCAGTTGGTCGAGAGTCGCCGGGTGGATGGCCAACCACGGCAGAAGGTGCTGCTACACCTAGGGCTTCATCCAACAGTAGAAGACGCCCTCAAAAAGTGGCCTCGTGAGATAAAGAAGCTGCGCCGCGACGCCGTTCAAGATCGCGAGGGTGTACCAGAAAGCCATGACTCCGCGGTGGGTATGCGTACGTTCTACCGGGACTGTCTCAAGCGGGCGGACAGCTTCGATAGGCAGGCCGACGAGTTGGAAAAGAAACTCGCACGGCTGCGCGATTTCAAGGCAACCGGCGTAGTGCCTAGTACGGGACGGTTGGTGTAGGCACTACGAGTCCGGCCGGGGTCTCGCTCCTTATCGGGGGGCTCCGGCTCTTTTTCGTATTAGTGCTTGACACTATTAGCGTATGAGGCTAATATTAGAAGATGATAAAGAGCTTCGCGGACAAGGAGACCGAGAGGCTGTGGAAGGGCCGCAAGTCGAAAGCCGTCCCGGGGGATGTCCGGGAGAGGGCTGTCGCGAAACTCACGTCCATAAACATCGCCACCAACGTAGAGGAGCTAAGGGTCCCCCCGGGCAACCGGTTGCACAAACTGAGCGGGGAACGTGAAGACCAGTGGTCCATCAGCATCAACCAGCAATACCGGGTGTGCTTCGTGTTCGAGAGTGGCGATGCTTACGAGGTCGAAGTCGTTGACTACCACTGAGGAAGGAGTTCAAAGATGAGCGTTTCGATGGAAGAGAGGGTATACCCGCCGATGACCCCGGGCCGGTTCTTGGAGCTAGAGTTCCTGGAGCCCCTGGGTATTACGTCCTATGCGCTGGCAAAGGCTATCGGGGTTGACCCACCCCGGATGTACAAGATCGTGGCCGGTGAGCGAGCTATCACAGCCGATACGGCCTTAAGACTTGCCCGGTACTTCGGTACGTCTCCCCAGTACTGGTTAAACCTCCAGACCTATTACGAGCTAGACGTCGAGGAGGACCGGATCGGGGATAGTATCGAGAGAGAAGTACAGCCGCTTGCGCGGTAACCGACATGGGTAGAGGGTTATCGAAACTACAGAGTGCGGTCCTCGGAATGGCCTATGCGAACCGAATCGAGGGGGGTGAGCCCGGCCCGCCTCGAAGGCGGGTAATCATCCTAGACGCTCCGGGTGAAAAAGATTTGCGGTCTCTAGTCCCGGAGGCATTCACCCGGTTCCCGGATGGGTGTTGGGAGAGAAGAACGAATCGCTTTTACCTGGTGGTCGAAAGCTTTAGTGGGCCCGGAACCTGGGAGGCGCGCAAGCGTCTGATGGAAGACCTGGAGCGTAGAGGCCTAAACCCTCATGAATCTTCCTCAAACTCCTACAAATGCGACCTCTTTAGCAGCGAGGCTTTGTGTCGACTCTACGGGTTCATGGAACGCGGGTCGTTGACGGGGCAGACCCCGGAGGGGTTCCCCAACGCCCGTATAGTCCGAGAGTGGCGGAATTGCTACACAGAGGGAGACCACAAGAACAGCGCTCGCGTGGCTGTTTCACGGTCCTTTGATCGGCTTGCGGCGAGAGGGCTGGCGGAGAGACGCGGGGCTGCCATTAACTTGACGAAAAAGGGCTTAGAGACCGCGGAAGGTCTATTGGTTAATAGAAGTGATAATATAATCTCTATTAACCAATAGATAGAACGCGTGGTGGTCCTAACTCTGTTGGACCGGGGCGGGATGAATGCGGGCGTTATATTATCACTGCGGCCCCTAGTTGTGGTCCTAACTCTGTTGGACCGGGGCAGTATGTTTTAGAGCGTCAAGAGGGTAAGCGAAACTCTACTCCTCAAGACCTCGCCTACTCTCGCGGCAAACTCTACGACCGGCGGAAGAAGAAGCAAGGCAACCCGATCGGCACAAACCAACACACAAAGGGAGAGGAAAGTGGTCGTTTTGACCACTTTCCTCTCGGTGAAGATACTGCTGGAGAGGTTGCGAGGTTGTGGTCCTACCTCTGTTGGACTGGGGCTCAGCTGGTCCCTCTTATTAACCCCTTTCCCTAGCAGCCGGTTGCACCACTGGCTCGGTTCGTCCGTTAGGTGCCCAGATGCAAGACGAAGTTCTTAGCCTCTACCTTTGGTTTGCGCTGTAGCAAGGCATGGGAACAAGGCGCAGGGTTTCCTGCAACTGTTGAGTCAAGAGGATGCCTCCGTTACCTCTATTCACTAGATTGCCGAGAGCACGTCTTCTAGGAAGCTCATTTCACCTCACGCGCGACGGTTGCTCAGCCGAAGCGTCCCTCCCCGTAAAGAGGATCAATCCCATCCAGGCTATCGCTCCGAAGAAGAGAATATCGGAAGCTGTGCCTACGTACTGCAAGACGACGCCGGGGGGGCCTCCTCCGGACAGGAGGCTGAGCAACAAGGCAACCACCGCGCCAGCTATGAGCAGTAAAGCAGCCAGGCGTGGGTAAACCCGCGCCCGCAGGACCGCCACTCCGAACAAAATCCATCCTAGATTAACTAGCACTAAGGACAATAAGCCGCCGAAGATAACCACCCCCGGCGGGTCTGACTCTAACAATTCGGGGGCCCCACTCGCAATCGCCGGTGAGATGAAGGATTCGGACCAGATAGCACCCTGAGCTAACACCCCGCCGAAAAAGGCAACTAGGAAAGCGATTAGCCCTAAGACTCCCATAGCCTCCGGCCGGTCGGCGTAGAGACCTACCAAGCCCAACAGCACCAGTGGCCCACCGACCAGAACGAGTGCGGAAGTAAGGTAAAAGCCGAACGAGGTGAAGAATTCGCTGGGGCTTGCATCAAAGTCCGCTGTCAACAGATCGATGAGGTCAGCAATTATGAACAACGCCGCGCCCACTATGGCTGCCAAGCCGCACCACCGGATGAGATTTGCAGATGTCATATAGCCTCCCCTTTCCCTGAGAATTTGCTTGAATGAATCATTGCACACAGCAAAGCCTGGCGCGCCCAGAGAAGAGCTTGTGGTGGCCCCATCACCTCTATTCACCGAGATAGCGGGGAGGGGATCGCCTAACCATACTGTTGTTGGAATGGCCGATCCGAAAGGACTGGGGCTATGCAGGATACAGGCGCTTCGCCTATAGTAGCGCCTTGAAAGAAGAGGGCCGGGCGAGGCAATGGATTAGCTACCAGACCGGAACATGTACCAGATGTGCGGTGGCCCGGCCCCTCTTATAGGGCAAGATAGGGCAAGATTACACACATACTAAGCGTAAACAACGTCAACTTGGCTTACCTTAAAGGTTCTTACTGCTCTCCGGTATGTATTATCACCCTTTAGTAGACGTTGATGCTTTGGGCACATCCGAGGAAAATCCTAAAGAGGCAGCACGGCGCTTGCTACTTTGTCGCAACGCCGTTTGCTACAGGCTGGGGGTAGCTATCTCTTGTGGAAAGCTACCGATAGCATCAAAGTCCTGCAAAGGGGAAGAAACGAATAGCCGACAAAGCTAATTCTCGGAAACCCGCTAGGGCTATAGGCAACGACAAAGCCCCCGGTTGGGGCCGTACCAGATGGCTCGGAGTTGCTAGTCTCGGGCCGGGGGCAGGTTGCCTCTATTCACCGAGCTGCCGGTAAGGGGTCTTGTCGGAAACTGAAAGACTAGAAGACCCAAAGAGAGAGCCGAGGGTAAAGTCCCCGGCTCTCTCTTCGCTGCAAAGTGTTTTTCTAAGGTTACTCTACTTGCAGATCGTTCCCTTCGGGAAGTCGGTCTTGCACTCGCTTTGCCGCCACCTGTTCGCGGGTCGGTTATCGTCGTAGGCGTCGAACTCGGTGTTCTTCTTCATCACGTTGTTATTCAGGTAATTCCCGCTTGCGTTCTCCAGCCGGATCCCGTCTCGCCCGTTGTCTATTGACTGATTGCCGAGAACGTTGTTGCCCGTGGAGCCCGAACGCAATTGAATTCCGTCGCTCTCAAACCCCGTGAGAAAGTTCCTTTGGATCAGAACCTCGCTCGGCTGACTAACGAACTCAGTCGCAAGCACGATGCCTTCACTGTCGCCATTACGGAGTTCGTTGAGGAGGATCCTCAGGCTTGTGGAGCCCCCATCGACAAGGATCCCCGTTCCCCGGGGCCTGAGAATCTTGTTGCTCTCGACGAATGTGTTAGTCGTGTTGAGAAGCACAATGGAGTTGTCATTTTTGATTTCGTTGTGGTCGATCCTGACATCGGCGGCTGTGACGAGGATGATCGAGGCGGACTCATGGCCGGTGAAGAAGTTGTGCGTAATACGCGCATTTTGCAGCCCCTGATCGGAGTAAATCCCGGCCCCGCTTGCCGAGCCCGCGCGGTTGTTGCTGTCGAAGACGTTCTCACTAACGATCGTCCTCGTCGTGCCGCTCGAATGCAGGTAAAGGCCGAATGTATTGTCAGTGATAAGGTTCTTCTCGATCCGGTATCCGGAGAAGGTTGGGGTCGAGTAGAGACCGGCGTTGTTATCCGTCCCTTGGATGGTGAAGCCAGACAGCACGATATCGTCTGCATCGAGAAAAATCGCGGGGGCGATCGCAGGCGTCCCGGTAACGACCGCCTCGCGCTTGGTGTCGCCCGAGCGCTCGCGCGGGTTACCCCCAGAACCGTTGAGCGTCAGGGTTTTGTTTACGTTGACGTTCTCGTTGTAGAGTCCCGGACAGACCTTGATCGTGTCACCAGCCGACGATGCGATAATGGCGGCATTGATCGATGAGAATGCGGCATTCTCGCACTGCTGCTGGTCGTCGTCGACCGTGATAGTGTCGCCACTCTGGTCTTGCGCTATGGCTGGTCCCCCAAACGTAAGCAGGGTGACTACCAAAGCTGCCAGCAAAATCCCGATTTTTTTCACACTTGTCTCCTTTAGAGTATCTCTTCAAAGAGGTTATCGACACAACCGACTGGATACTTTAATCGAGCCTTTAGCAACACACCTGCGACTGCACCGAGAGTGGATAAGGAGCTTGCGCCTAGAGGATAGGAGGCAGGTGGCCTCTATTCACTCAATCGCCGAGAAGGAGTTTTCTCGGAAACCCATATCCAGGATCCTGTATGAATCGGCTCTGAGGAGGTTACGGCCGGTCCTATGAGGCGATCTGCGGCGGAGAGACGATCACAATATCTTGTACCTCCGCATAAAGATGCGGGATCCCGCATGGCGAGAACGTTAATTCTCAGAAACTCGTTAGCTACACCCCTGATATGGTCGGCGGGAGTTCCCTACTCCCCGCGTGCCTCTTGAACGATCACGTCTCGCGCCCACGTCTCCAGGTTAGGCTTTATTCGTATCCACTTCTCATGGCGCTTTTCGGAGTCAGCGAACACAAACTTCACTTTGGCTTTCCCCCGGTATCCGTACCTCTGTATTAGTTGCTCCGAGAGAAACATCATCTCGTAGGTAAGCACTATGGTGTCGCCGGGGCGAATCTGGCTGGAGTGCCCCTCGGTAGACGGCTCGTGAACGATACTTTGGGGGGGCATCTCAAAGCCGTCAGGAAGCTCTATAAAGGCGTTTTCTCGGAATATAGTCCCGCCGGTCAGATTAGTGATCCTGATTTTCATCGGGAGTTTCTTGGGGTGTACGCGGCCTACAAGGTCATGCCTTATGCGGTATTTGATCCTTACTCGCCTATCCCAAAAACGAAAGAATAGGGTGATCCCTGCAAAAGTAGCAGCAACTGCACTAAGCACCACTCCTATCCACTCGGGGGAGATCCAGATTAAGCTAATCAAAGCCAAAGAAAACGATGTAGCCACGAGCGGCGCTGAGAAGGCTTCTGAGAGTCAGCGGGTACGTCACCCCCACAATCCGGGGTGCTCAGGAAATGTAAAGACGAGATCAAGCCGTGTCATCTCCTCTCTCGACAACTCGAAGGCTTCCGCGAACGCATCAAGAAAGCCGGGATGCCCTTCCTTTCTGCTTGACCTTTGGTCTAGATTCGCCTCGAAAATACTCCGAGACTGCCGATCCGCTGAACTTCACGCCGGTACGTTCCTCTACGTGCTTAGCTACTTCGTAGGGACCACGAACACGGCGCTTGCGCGCCAGCTCGTCCAACGTCTCTCCAAGCGGGGAGTAGGGCTGTCCACTCATAGTCCGAAGAAGCTACGCCACCACGAGCGGCGCTCTAACGGCTCCTGCGACTCCGGGGGTGTATCACCCCTATCAGCCCCCCCTGTGGCCGTCTCAGCGTCTCCTTGCGGCTCCTGCAACTCCTCTAGCCGCCTACGTAGCTCATCACGGTCTCGTTCAGCCTGCTCTCTACGCACCCGCTCGGCTCCTAGCTCCTCCCTGACCCTACCAAGGTCTTCTACAAATGGCCTTAACAGGTCCTGTACAACTTCCAGAGGTGTTGCGGCTTGGGAGCTAACCATTTGTGAGGTGGGTTGTTGTGAAGCTTTTGGTAGGGGGTTGTTAACCAAGCTGTTATGGTCAATCATCCAGGTAAAGCCGTTTTCCGTGCTGACTTTCTCGGCATCGTAGATACCTTGCTTAACACGCTTGCGCACGGTGTTAGGGTGAACGCCTAGCAAGGCCGCTGCCTCTGATATGGTTATCCTACCTTGTAGGCCCTCAGTGTTGTTAACCCCGGCGTGCCCCTCTGTCATGGTGGGTACTGTATACCCTTAACTAGCTCCTCGCCGCCCGTTAGAAGCGAACCTCACACGTATCGAAGCGGCTTCTAATCCCCGCTACCCCCAGGCTGTTCTTCGTCGGCAGCCTGTTCTTCTTCGGGGAGTTGGATGGCTTGCACATTGCTCCAGGGGTAGAAGACGTGTCCGGGGTCGCGTCCGGAGTCAGCGCCGTAGTGCAAGACTATGCCCCTATCATTTACCTCCCTCAGCTCGCCACTTACCCGTGCGCCGCTCGCGCCGACGCCTATCACCACATCCCGCCCGATCCACGCCTCCGGGGCCGTCTGCCCGTCTGCTCGCTTTTTCGCCATGTGAGCCTCCCTTCCATGTCTGTCATCGCTAGGTATCGTACCCGGAACCAACCCCTCGCCGCCTGTTAGACGGCAACATCGCAGCTCTTGAAGTGCTGTGCGCCTAGTGGGTAGGGCCGTGTAAGCTTGCGGCGAAAGGAGGTCCTATGGAAATGATGCATTGGTATAACCCGTTGACAATGGAAGAGGAAGATGTCCCGGCACCCATGTCGGACGCCCAGGCCATAGAGATACTCAGCGGACACCCAGACTCCGACCGGTTCATCGAGGAGTATCGGCGGTTGTGCGCAACTCATCAAGACCACGTGGAAGCCCTGGTCTTAACAGGAGAGACGTTCTACCGGGAGCGTCGGAGGGGGCAGCCACCTGGGTGATAACCTAGATAGCCCCGGTCCTATGCGACCGGCTGCCCCATAGAGAAGAGAGGTCTTACGAGTATTATCGGTAAGTACGAGGGGGTAGGCGGAGAGGGGCATACCCTATCGGACCGGGGCAGAGCCGAAATAGAGGGTGCTGGGAGCGGACCGGCTGCGAGTTAGGCTTGATCTCTTTAATGAAAAATAGTCCGTTTGGACCATGCGGGGCGGCGGCGCTTCGCTTATAGTGGTGCCTTGAAAGAAAAGGGCCGGGCGAGGCAATGGATTAGCTACCAGACCGGAACATGTACCAGATGTGCGGTGGCCCGGCCCCTCTATAGGACAAGATTACACACATACTAGGCGTAAACAACGTCAACTTGGCTTACCTTAAAGGTTCTTACTGCTCTCCGGCATGTATTATCACCCTTTAGTAGACGTTAATGCTTTGGGCACATCTGAGTAGGAACCTGAAGAGACAGCGCGGCGCTTGCTACTTTGTCGCAACGCCGCTTGCTACAGCCTGTTAGTAGCTATCGGGTGTGGAATGCTACCGCTTGCCTCAAAGCCCTGCAAAGGGGAAGAAACGAATTTCCGATAATCGGTGTTCTCGCCATGCGGGATCCCGCATCTTTATGCGGAGGTACAAGATATTGTGATCGGCTCTCAACCACAGATCGCCTCATAGGACCGGCCGTAACCTCATGAGAGCTGATCTATGCAGGATCGTGGATATGGGTTTCCGAGAAGACTACCCCTCTCGGCAATCTGGTGAATAGAGGCACCCCGCCTCCTTGCTTGGAGCAAGCTCTACAAAAAGTGCGCCGAGCTTCGCTGGGTGGCATCATAGCGGTGGGAAAAGTTACCCCGCCGGGAAAAGCGGGAGGAAGGAGCAGCCCTATGTCGGACGAGAACAAGGCCAAGGCGCGCCGCTTGTTTGAGGAGGGCTTCAGCCAGGGCAACACCGACGTGGTCGACGTGGTACTTAACCCCGACTTCGTCTGCTACGATCCAAACAGCGAGTCCGGTGAGGTCAGGGGATCAGAGACCATAAAAGCTGAGATCGAGTATTTCCGCAACGCTGTCCCCGACCTCACTTACACCATCGAGGACCAGATGGCCGAAGGCGACAAGGTGGTAACCCGCTATACGGTAAGTGGCACCCACCAGGGAGAGTTCTTCGGCGTCGCCGGTACCGGCAAGCGAATCACGATGTCGGGGATCAGCATTGACCGCTTCGAAGATGGCAAGATGGTGGAGGAGTGGCCCGAATACGACCTGCTGGGAGTGATGCGCCAGATTGGAGCAGTTCCTGCGCCGGGGTAGAGCGGTAGCCTCATAGCGAGAGTGGTGGGAAGGGCTGAGACTTTCAACCTCGGCCCTCTTCTCTGCCCTTGGACTCTCTGAGTTTCCGAGAAAACACACCTTCTCGGCAGCTCGTGTATAGCTCGATGCGCCGCTTTGGGACATTGTCCCGGAGCTGGCTAGGACGATTTACCCATGGTCGAATCGCGCTTCGCGCGTATGATCTATCTTAGAAACGATCTCGTATACGGATCGTACTACTACTGAGTAGGGACAGATACCCTTAATAGGAGGTACGAAAGATGAGAAAGACAGTCTTATTAGCGGCGATGACGGCAATCATGGCCCTGATGCTGGCCGCCACTCCTGCCATGGCGGACGACTTCGACCGGAATGACTTCTGCGACGACTTCTTCTTCGACTGCAACAATAACAACTTCTGCGACGATTTCTTCTTCGATAACTGCGGATTCGATCGGTTCGGCTTTAACAACGGCTTCGGTGACTTCGAGCAGGATGCCGACAGCGGTGACATAGACCAGTCCTTCGACGTGACCGGCGGGGGAGACAACTCCAACCAGACTGTGGGGCTCCAGGGAGTAGCCAACACCGGCAACGCTCAGAACCAGATCGGTATCACCCAGATTGGTTCGGACGCGGACGACTTTGACTTCGAGGATAGCGGCGCCTCCATCGAGGTGAGCCCCGAGAACTCGACGACGAGCGACCAGCAGGTCGACCAGGCAGCGAGCGCGTTCGGTAGGAAGTAAGGACGAGATAGGCAGAGCCTAAGAACGAGGCTGACGAGCGCAAGGGACTGGGGCATAGAAGCCCTGGTCCCTTTTTGTTGCCCTGACTCGCCTAATGGGTTTCCGAGAAGGGTTCCCCTCGGCAATCTAGTGAATAGAGGCAGGGTAGCGTCAAGCGGAGATATAAGAGCGGAGGGGGAAGGATTCGAACCTCCGCGGGCAATAACCCGCCCCCCAGCTGGGCCTCCTCCGGAAACAGAGACTATCCTTCCTAACCCGCCTCAAAACATCGCCGCGTAATACCCTACCGCCGCTTCCCTCTCCCCCGGTCTCATAGGCGTCGGATCGGGGCTATCTCTTTCCTGGTTTCCGAGAAAATACCTTAGCGGCAACCCGGTGAATATAGGCAACGGCAGCCCCTAGCTCTAGATAGCAGCTATAGACTTCTTCTGTCGTTTGCTACAATAATTGCACTGAGGCTAGACCTTGGAAGAACAGAGCACGAA
>MWWH01000112.1_pt1 | contig 20564 bp, 14 predicted proteins | sample 1047231 | NCBI WGS metagenome assembly MWWH01 (sample SAMN06349967, study PRJNA376086) | soil metagenome | isolation source: MG3-2 sample Antarctic (ecotone) soil | place: Antarctica | collected 2015-01-13 | reverse complement strand
GCATGGTATAATTCAACAGAAAGGTTCTTTTGTTGAATTCTTAGCTTACCCTTCAATGCGCTCCACCAAACTGTTATCTATTAAGTTTCTAACCCCTGATGAGCTGAAGCGACTCTTTGGTGTCATTAAGAGCAAGCGAGACCGCGCACTATTCCTGATCGCCTACCGGCATGGTCTCAGAGCTTCAGAAGTAGGACTCCTTCAGCGAACGCACATTGACTGGAAACAGCAGCGCATCATGATAGAGCGCTTGAAAGGCTCACTTCCCGGTCAACACCCTATGCAGCCCGATGAAGTGAGAATCCTAAAAAGCTATCTCCGCTCTCGAATCGATCAGTACCCTGCCCTTTTTGTCAGTAACCGAACTACGCCCTTAACACGTTCGATGCTTCATAGGCTGATGAAGCAATATGCTACGGAGGCAGGATTGCCGGCAGACAAGCAGCACTTCCATGTACTCAAGCATACGATAGCTACTCACCTGCTAGACGCCTCCGATGATATTCGTTTTGTGCAAGACTGGTTAGGCCATTCCAACATTCAAAATACAATTATCTATGCCCAACTTGTTTCATCATCGCGGGAGAGTAAAGCGCGCAAGCATTTTATAAAGCTTCCCAAGTTTTAATAACCCACAAGTAATTAATCAAAACATATATGCACAAATGCAAACATTGCTCCGCTTCCCTTCCTACTACTCCAGAAAAAATTGATGGTCAATGGATACTCCGCTGCCTCAGTTGTGGCGTGAAAAATATTATCGTTGCGAAGTATGAAGTCATCGGCTGGCGCGAGTAGTCATTTCATCCTGTACATTTTGATAATTGGTATTACCTTGTCTACTTAATCCCTTGACGAATTCCAATCACCTGCTAGGCTAACCGTAGTTAAGGGAAACGGACAATGAATTTTCTATTGAACTGTCTTACATAACAAGAATGCCAGCTCAAAACTACCAAAGAACAGTTGAAGAATTACGGCGTGTGGCCTCAATGTTTTGGCCTACAGAGCTTTCACAGAAGGAAGCAGAACTAAGCGTAATTCCAAAACTATTAGAAACCCAAGATCAATTTATTGCGATCCTCGCCGTTGAAGTGCCTGATATAGACGCTTTGTTTCGCGTGATAGATTCTTCCACTCTACCGGCAAATTTGTTTCTCAAACATTTGGCTGTGCTTGCCGACTTTGGCGGGGAAATGCTGCAACGAGTGAACACGCAATTTCGCACGTTGTTTCCATCCGGTGAACTTGACTACTTATGGAATAGCAATCCGTACACATACAGATTTACAGACTTGCCCACGTCCGGCACGCTTTCCAATGACAAATTAGGTACGAACGGAAGGAGATTACTTGAAGCCCGGCCACTTAATGGCCTCGTAAAAGATGTAATAGCTCTGCTCTTGTTGGGCAGCGCATCAAGCAGCGAAGAAGTTGCGGCGATTCTGGCGAAATGCGAGATCAGTAATTATCTCGGACAACCTGATAAGCTGGAAAAATTCATTAAGCAGCGTTACATCTGGGTTAGCCGCATTACCGGCGGCGCGCAATCTAATAGCCTCGGACAAATAGCCCAAGACTTTGTAAAAGATTATTTGGTGGATAATTTAGCCATTCCCGGTATTACCATAAGGCGAGACGGCCACTTGCCGGGTGTGACTCATACGGACGAGCAGACCGGGCGACTCACTACGTTTGATCTTGTAGTTTCGGACGGTGAAAAACACGCTGGAATAGAAGTTAGTTTTCAGGTTACGACAAATAGCGTCATTGAGCGCAAAGGAGGTCAGGCCAGATCACGATATGAGCAGGTTACTGCCACCAATCATAGGATTGCCTACGTCATTGACGGAGCAGGTAATTTTCAAAGGTCAACGGCTCTCGCTAATATATGCTCGTACAGTCATTGCACTGTTGCCTTCTCCCGTCCAGAACTTGAAGTGTTATGTGAATTTTTGAGAAGTTATTTTAATGAGCAATAATACAATCTATGGCGCATCTTTCGGAAAACGGTAAAAGGCTGATCGTAAAAGAAATTGTGAGTACCGATCATCGGGCTTTGATCGAGCAAACTCGGGATTTTAATGATGTCTGCATTTTGCGATTGCCTTCATGCCCACCCAATGAATACAGCCAACGACTAGAAGGCATTGGGCAGCTTGTCGCTGACGTTGCCGCTCGATTAGGTTCAGAGGCCGTCTTAATCACTTTAGGAGAGGTGATTGATCTTGTTGCAGTGCATCCGGCCATTGGTTCAACGGCGCGATACCAAAGCTGGATAGCTATAAAGCGAACGCCGCAAAGCAGCAACGGTTCTACTTCCCTACCCCGCCATCACTTCGGCGCTTTGATTCACAGCCGCTATGACGGCACCCTACGCCATACCAAGACGCGGATTGGTTATACCTTCTGCCCTGCGTGCGATAAGACGACTAAAGATTATGGCGGCAAGAAACATACCTATCATGAGTACGGCACCTTAATGTCCGACGTTTGGCGTGACGTAACTTGTGAGTTGGACGGAGATTTAGTTGAAGTCACAGACCGCTTCGCTGATCTGTTTGGCATTGAGCAATATAGCGAGCTACGCATCATTGATTGCCGAGCACTACCCTTAAAACGATTACCAGTGGTACCGACCGCGCCGACGCTGAAATCTACCGCAGTTACTTCCCTGCCGGGTATATGGACTAATAAATTAGCTAAAGGAGATTGTCTAAAGCAGGTTAAAAAAATTCCTGATAACTCCGTTGATTTTGTCTTTGCCGATCCCCCTTATAATTTAGGCAAGAACTACACCGGCTACACTGACGATTTAGCTATAACTGAATACTTTAATTGGTGCGATCAGTGGCTCGGCGAACTTGCGCGCGTTTTGAAGCCGGGCAGCACCTGCGCGATCTTAAATATTCCTCTCTACGCAATTCGTCATTTCTTATACATGGAAACCATTCTGGATTTTCAGAACTGGATTGCTTGGGATGCACTCTCGTTTCCAGTGCGGCTTTTAATGCCAGCGCATTACTCGATTCTCCTTTTTAGCAAAGGCGCGCCCCGGCCTTTGCCGGAACTGACCAGTGCGGGACACTTAGAGTCAAATGTCTCACTCACTCCGCTTGGCGAAGGATATTGTCTCCGCTCGCACTGCGTGAATAAACGGACAAATGATCGAGGTACGCTTACTGATCTTTGGTGGGATATTCACCGATTGAAACACAATACAAGGCGCGTAGATCATCCGTGCCAACTTCCACCGCAACTCATGTATCGCTTAATTTCTCTTTATACTAAACCCGGAGAAACGGTGCTTGATTGTTTTAATGGCGCTGGCACCACAACTCTAACTGCCCACCAGCTTGATCGAAATTATATTGGCATTGAGAAGGAAGAAACGTACCACGAGCTTACTCAATCAAGGCACGAGGAGATACGTCAAGGTCTTGATCCTTTTCGTAAGGCTGTTCGACAGCTTACGGCCAAGAACAGTCCTGTGCCTAGAATGCTAAAACAAAAATACGCGATTCCTAAAAAGACTCTTCAATTAGAGGTCAGGCGAGTAGCGAAAAAGCTAGGACGATTGCCAGATCATCACGAGCTTGCCCGCTATAGCAAATATCCGATTGAATACTACGATCAGTATTTTGCGAGTTGGGGTGAGGTTTGCGCTGCTGCGCGCACCACTGGAATGACTGAGGAACGTGTGCTAAACGAAGACAAACATCTAAGTCTATTAGGAGTAGAATAAACAAAGAGCAGGAAGTACCTGCTCTTTTTTAATGGTTAAACCATCTATTTTCAAACCTCACCGGATTGAAAGGAAAACCGCCCCCTAGAATCTTCCAGCCGCATTTTGGGCAGATAACAAAATACCGCTTTGCCTCATCGGACATAGTTAAGAAGTGTTCTTCGCACGGCTTTTCCTTTTTTATTTGAGGCTCTGGCATAGGTGGACGTTCGTTTACTCTCATTATAGCAATACTCTATTTTACCGTGATCTAACATCTATAAATCTGCATTTATAAGAGCCTTTGGCTTAGTCGAGGTCAGAGGCTCTTGACCACTTTCTCTTACTTGCTAATCTGTTGATAGTCACTTCCCTACTCACGACTACCAACGGAGGAAAATTTATGGACCTACTACCGGACGATCTGCGCAAATCTTTGCCTGCGCTCTATGCTCAACAGAACACGATAAATCCGCAGATTTATGCGAAGTTCTTTACGCCGGATTCAGACTGGACATGGTTTGTCGCCGAAGGCGAAGCAGAAGGCGACGACTTTATCTTTTTCGGATACGTTGTCGGCTTTGAACCGGAATGGGGTTACTTTTCGCTTAATGAGCTTCAGTCTGTACGCGGGTTGCTCAATTTGCCGATTGAGCGCGATCTACACTTTACGCCGGGCGTGTTTGACGAGGTGATCGCGCTGTTCAAAAGCGAACGCGGCGAAGAAGTAGTACAATAACTGCATCACCTTTCAGGCGATGGACAGATGACAGCGCACGAGGCAACTTGTGCGCTGATTTCTTTTTTGCGGGAAGGCTTGCCCACCCTGTAATGAGCGGTCGCATACCAATTTTTTTATTGTTGCTTTTCTTTTTCTGTTCTATTTTTGGATATGCAGCTAGGCGCATAGACGGAAATTTGCAAAAAAATGGAAAAATAGAGATATATGTTTTAGATTGTATCGTTCAATCTTAGTGCGTGATCCTTATTCTTTTGACGCACACAAGAACATCTATGGCAGGCATTCTCAAAAATCGTTATCACCTCATTAGTGATCCGAAGCGAAAAATCGCTCAAGGTGACATGAGTGAAGTTTCTCTCGCCCGCGACACAGGACAGAGCGGGCGTCCATTTTGTTGTGTAAAAAGATTGAAATTGGACAATTTAACGCCTGTTCAAATCTTCCATCGTCGAACTTTATTTAACAATGAGATCGAGTTTTTGAAAATTTTGGATGGGTGTAATGGTTATGCCCCCAAATATATTGACAGCTTTGACATCCGAGGAGAGCAGTATGTCATTCAGCAATGGATTGAAGGACTAACGTTAAAGCAACATATAGAAAAGGTGGATAGTCAAGATGAGTACCTAAGTGAGCAGTTGGTTAGAAATATTATAATAGACTTACTTTATGCGCTGAAGGAAATTCACTCGCACGGTATTATTCACCAAGACATTAAGCCTGCTAACATCGTTTTACGTGCGAATAGTCTTGCACCTGTTCTCATTGATTTCGGCGTCGCTCGTTACAAGAATGAAGACGTATCGAACATACCCCCTGTTGCCACAAAAATGTTCGCTCCGCCGGAGCAAGTAAACGGACACCCGGAGTACAACAGTGATCTGTATGCGCTCGGTATTACCGTTGCGTATGCGCTAACCAAAGTGCGCCCGGTTGAAATGGTAAAGCCGCTGATTGGGCAAACGGGCTGGCGGCGATATGCGCCGAATGTTAGTGCAGCCTTTGCTGACATTATTGACCGAGCGATTCAAGAAGAAAGCAGCCAGAGGTACCCTAGTGCGGATGCCATGCTTAGTGCCGTGCAGTTGAATAACGCGCAAGCGGACGCATTGGCAAATAAGATTAGCAGTGTCCTTCAGACCAACCACATCAGCGAGAAACCTATAAGCGAGAGCAAGGTTGTTAAGCCTGACCCAACGAAACAATCAGGGCGCGCAGCAAAACAACTTCAACTAAAATATCTGAAATTCTCTAACCTCCGTAGATACATACCAACGATTAACAATGAATATATAATTATACCTTTATTGCTAGTTTTTATGATTGGCTTAGGATGGCTTGGATTGAGGCAACCAGTCTCCCTAGAGGGTGCTCGCAACAGTTTCGATAATGAAGATTACGATACTGCTATCGTTGAGTCGAGTAATGTGTTAGAAAAGGAGCCAAACAACGCTGAAGCGCATTTTCTGCGCGCGAAAGCTCTCTATCAGAAACACGACTACCGTGCAGCAGTTAAAGACTACGAGATTTATAATTCGCTTCGGAGCGATGACCCACAGGGTTACATCGAATGTGGGTCATCATATCAACAACTCTGCGAATGCGAAGCAGCATCTAGCAAATTTTCGCACGCAATCGCAATACGTCCTACCATCGAGGGGTATGATGGCCTCGCGGGGCTGCTGTTCTCAATGAATAAATTAGATGATGCGCTGAAAATGTACAAAAAAATGTTTGATTTAGACCCCACCACTCCAAGAGGTTATGTGGGTCAAGCGAATGTGTACCTACAAAAAGGAAAGACTCAAGAAGCTATAAAGAATTATACAAGCGCTATTAAAACAGGCAAAGCTCCGCCGGAAACAATCTCTGAGCTGGCTGGTATATATTACGATTTGGATGATTACGATAATTCCATCAAAAATTATGAAGCGTATAGCAAATTACGCAGCGACGATTCTTCGGGGTATCACAATATTGCCCTGTCTTACTTCTATAAAAAAGAATATAGCAAAGCATTAGACAGTCTCAAACATGCAATCGCCTTAGCACCTGACGACCCCGCTAATTATTCTCTAAGCGGAGAAGTAAAATATAACAACAGTGACTTCGATGGTGCGATTAACGATTTTAACCAGTTTTTCACTTTGGTCGAGGCACATCGAAAAGCAACGGAGAATCAGACAACTACCTCATCCATCCATCCATCCCCAGAGTCAACACCGCCGGTAGCAAAGAAGTGTGACTGTGGTTTTGTTCTGGATAATGATAAGGATGAAAATGATGCAATGAGTAATTCAGACCTGATGAAAACGCGCGAAGCTGATGCGCACTATTATCGGGGATTGTCCTATATAAAAAAGGGCAATAATGATGCGGCGGTTAGTGACTTGCGACAAGTAGGAGATTCAGCTAAAGACACAAACAAACGCAAAGACGCTATTCAAAAATTGAAATCACTGAAGAACGGCAGCTAAGTGTAAATCAAAAACGAATGCGAGGGAAAATTATGATTAGATTACCGAAGTGGTTAGGCAACGGTCTTGAGCGGCTTAGACAAAGTAGATTTATTGACGGCCCTGATAAAGATGCTGTGGAAGAGATAACTGACGCAACAGCCCAGAAACAGATGAACTACCGCGAGGCACTTCTCAAAAAGGTTCTTGAGAACGCAGATGCGTTGATGCAAGAGCATTTCTCTAAATTTCCAAGTGGTACGATAATCGCGCCGAGAAAGTTTGTTGTCTATTTCGATAAGGAAACTGACAAACAATGGACTGGCACAACACGCAACAAGCTCAAAAATGAATTGGCGACAATCTTGTTGGATCGCGCTAAAGAAAAAGCCGGTGGGTCAGCCCTTGACTTTGATTCGATAATCGTTGAGATACGCATTGATGGAACGCTTGAAGATCAGCAGTTCAGAGTTCGGCAATATATGGATGAAAATGATGAACCAACCGAAATTCTCGATAAAGTGGAGACAGATGATGACCCGACGGAGTTATTAGACCCGCCATCGCCGGACGCCATCACGCTCTTTACTGTGGAAGTTCGGCATGACGATGAGAAAGGCAAGGTGCAGCAGAGTACAATTCCATTCACTAAACCTGAAATATCCATTGGTCGCGGTTCAAAAGATATAAAAATGGACTTGCCTCTCAAGGAAGACATAAACGTGAGCAGGAACCATGCGACCATTAGAATGGATGAGAAGAATCGGTTTTGGGTTACTGATAAAGGCAGTAATCCATTGCTCTTGAATGGGAAAAAGATTACGAGGAACACGCCGCATCCCGTCGCACCCGGACAAAAGATAAAAATTTGCAGTTATACACTCGTGATTCAACCGCTAGAAAGTAAGAAAAGCAGCAAAAAACCTACTCGCAAATCGCCGCGCAAAGCTGCAACAAAAACATCGCGTAAGCGCAAGGCCTAAACCACTCAACTTTATACAAATTGACAGGAATAGATTTCTTTGTTATGATGTGAAATCTTTCACACACTTCTGTTCTTAATTTTATACAGAGGGAGCGTTAAGGCCTCTTAGTGCTCTCTCAAACACCAAAGTTAAGAATGGAGGAGTTAATATGGCAAACGATTCCTTGGGAGTCCGTGAGTTTTTTATAATCCCAAATGGCCCTACGTGCCTGATAGTGATTCATTCTAATATGGAGCGTGAGGCGATTGAGTTGATTAGCTTGTATGGAGAACTGAGTCTAATTGAAGACCAACGCCTGCGCGATGAATTGCAAGCTGCGATTAAACAGCAAACCCGCAAACTTAGGGAAACAATAATAAAGGCGAGCGTCCTCGAATATCAGGATCGAGATGAAGATGACGAACCTGAAGCATATATTGGGTTTCAATAATATGAAACAACACGCTTGTATAGCCAATCCTAAAACGCTAGTTACGACTAGCGTTTTATTTTATTTAGGCGTTTCTCTAATAATTTAGACTCCCCGCTATAATATTTACAATGTCTAGCAAATGACTATGCGCCTAGTTGCATAGGCGCATAGTCATTTGCTATTCTCAACGCATGATTATTACGGTTGCCAGTTTCAAAGGCGGTGTCGGCAAAACTACTACTGCCGTACATATCAGCGCGTATATGCAACAACACGCACCGACATTACTTGTGGATGGTGATCCGAATCGTAGTTGCTTGAAGTGGGCGCGTAAAGGGAAACTTCCGTTTCAGGTTGTGGATGAACGCGCCGCCGTGCGTGCCGTCAGACAATACGAGCACGTCATTGTGGACACTCAAGCCCGACCAACCGATGATGATTTGAAAACGATTATTGAAGGCTGCGATCTGCTAATCATTCCAACTACGCCGGACGCACTTTCCCTGCAAGCCTTACTCGATATGCTCCACACACTCAAGCAGCTTGGCACAGACCGTTACAAAGTGCTTTTGACTATTACTCCTCCCCCGCCAGCGCACGATACGAGCGAAGCTAGGGAAATGATTGCCTCAGAAGGTTTGCCGCTCTTCACGGGGCATATACGGCGTTATACGGCATTTAAGAAGGCTGCCCTAGACGGCGTGATAGTCAATCAGACCCGCGACCCGAAAGCTAATGAGGCGTGGCGGGACTATGAATCCGTCGGTAAGGAGATACATGGATAGCATGAGTAAATTTAAGGAATTATTCCAAGAAGCAAAACGTACCGAGCCATCCCCTACTAAAGAGCAACCAGCAAAACGCGCAGTTAAAAAAGCGACAGCTAAAGCGATAAGCGTCCGGGCGCGTCCCACCGGACGCAGAAGTGACCCTAGTTATATCGGCGTGTTTGCATATATCCCCAAAGCTATTAATGAAGATGTGAAAGAAAAACTGTTTAAGCGAAAAGACCTCGATTTCAGCGGCCTTGTCGAAGACTTATTGAGCCAGTGGCTTTCTAAACAACGGTAATAAGATTCCCGCCTATGCAACTATGCAGCTAGGCGGATAGACAGGTTAAAAGCGTGAGATTTGATTCTCACGCTTTTTGTTGTGCAGTTGCTCTAATTCAGCAAATACAATTAATGCTCGTCAGGATTGAGCATAGGGTTGAAGAAACTTGCCGAGTCTTGCGGTCATTTCGTACTGTCGAACCGGCGCGAGTTCTTTGAACGCAGTCGTAAAGGCGTTCGATAAACTCCATACTGTCGGAGGTTTGAATTCATCGTAAGACGGAGCAACGAAGAATTCACGATGCACCGTTTTCATGAGCTTCACCGGAAAACGATACTCCATGAACCCCCGGTAAATGATCGAGCGCGCATCGTCTATAGAGAGATGCCGCGTCCGCATCAGGTTAATTGTCTCCCGAAGCGGCTGAAAGCCCCGCTGAATCCGATCCACGCCGATTGAGACCGACTCGACTAAATCGAAATGCTTCGAGTGTTTGGCGAGCATCGGCTTGAAGTCGCCGCCCAAGGCCATATTGTCGCAGACAAAAACTCTGTAACCGGCGACCATGCCGAGACGCATGGATTTGTCGTTGGCATTTCTAAGCCCGATAGCGAAGCGAACCCCTTGAAATTCGGCGTTAAGTTCCAAAAGGCCAAAGAGTTTCATGCCATCAGGCGAAACCGCGTACTCATCGCGCACAATCTGGATATGCCGGAAAGCCAGTGATTCTTCGAGGCTGTCAATAAGCCTTGCGTGTGGTATCGGCTGAAAAGTGTCGGTTGCGGGCGGCGTTTCGATGATCGACAGTTCCGCACGCGTCATTTTCTGCGTCTTGCGACTATCCGAGAGAAGCGTGCCGCTCACTGGTGGCAGTACCTCTGGCTCAATAACGGCTGTCCCGTATTCCAATTCTTCTGATGTGTTCATAGCGGTTCCTTTCGTTTCGGTGTTACGTCTGCGACAGGCGCAGAACAGACCTTGCCACGAGTCGCCCGGGCGACTTTCAAGCAAATAGTATTGATTGGGTTTTCTAACGAGCGGTGAAGGGAATTAGCGAACGGCGAGGAGCTGTTTAAGAGCCGAGAATTTGGCTTCAGCTAAAGTGGCGTGATGAAGGGCGCGAGCGACGTGCGTTTCAACTTCTGTGATGAGGGACACAACTGAATTGCCGCCATCCGTTGGCGGGCTTTCTATTGCCGTCTTTTGATTCTCCCCTGTCTCCGGCTTTGTAACCTCAAACCATTCATCCAGTTTCAGCGCCGCTTCCCGGACAGTGCAGTGTTCCATCTTAGCGACGAAATCAAGAACATTGCCGCGCGCTTTACAGACGGACGCGAAACAGCAGAACGTGTTTTTGGTGAGGTTGATCGAGAACTCCCGTTTGCTTTTGCCTTCGTGTACAGGACAGACCCCGCGTAGTTCATCGCCGGTTCTAACGAGTCCGATAACGCCATATTGCACTACCAGCATTTCCATCGTAACGGCAGCTTTAATCAGTTTGAAATCAACCCATGCTTTTTTAGTTTCCATATCAGTCCCCCTTTCGACGTGATACAGAAAGAGTGCCAGTTTTGAGAGCGTCTGTTAAGAGTCCTGTCAAGAGCATAAGTAGCCTAAATGTTATAATGAAAATTAAGCTCCCGGACGCTTCCCCCTTGCTAACCGACGCCGCTTCGTAGGAAGAGCGACGACGGGTAAAGCGTTCGCCCAACACGCTATTGCAACCGGAGCGGATGCGCGTCTTTCTTCCTACGGCAGCATCCATGCTTTGAGGCTCATCCGGGAGTGCTTTAGGCCGCTTGCTTGCGCGAAGCGGAAGGTTGGGACAAGCGGCACGCGCGACCTATCGCCTATTCAATGGAGTGCTATAATAAGAAAGTAAACCTATCGCATTTCGTATCCCATCAAGCGATTATTACCGTTGCACTTCAAGGCGAATCGCTTCGCTAGAAGTCAGATACTGTTGCACTTCAAAGCGAACAACGTTGCACCTGAAGGCGAATTTTGTTGCACTTCAAGGCGAGTAATGTTGCACCCGAAGGCGAGTAAATCTCCTGTAAACCTTGCAAGTAAGCCACTTTCTAATATCCCCACATTATCAGACTCTTTCTAACATTATTCAACAACAACAAGCCCAAAATGTTGTTGTCAAAAATCATTTTGTATGGAATTATCGCAACATCTTGAAGAGCTTGAGCAGCTAATTGCACACAGACTGCTAATGCAGGTAAACGGCACGCCCAATCAGCCAGAGCAGGGAACACAAACGACTGCGCTCAAACCCATCGCGCAGAATCTACCTCTCCCTCCCGACTTCGTTAAAATTGAAAAAAATCTCGCTAGCTTGGGATTCTTCACGCCATCGAGTAAAAGAATCAAAAATATCGACGAGAAAACAATTACCTTTACGAGAACCATCGAAGGGAAGCGTATTGAGGCCAAAGTAATTATTGCCGCCATACCACGCTACGGAATTCCCATCACCGCCGATCAAGACAAATATATCGCCTTTCAAAAAATCGTTACCGATCTCAAGCATGAAACCGGAGCCGTAAAGAATCCTATCGGCTTTACGTCTGCGCAACTCCTTCGGCTGTTAGGGAAGCGAGTGCGAACCGGAAAAAACTATCAAAGCATTAGCGAGTGGCTTGATGTTATGACATCAGCCACAATCATCTCAGAAGGCACAGTGTATTTCGCTGGAAAGAAAACTTTTGCTAAAGATCGTTTCCACGTTTTTGACCGGGCGGTTTCAGTGGGGAAGGAACTACCAGACGGAACGATTGCCGATAGAAACTACGTCTGGATGTCCGAGTGGCAAATAGAAAACATCAACAATAATTATTTGCTTCCGGTTGACTTTGAGGAATACAAACAGCTCACAAACCACATTGCAAAGGCACTTGTCCCACTCCTGCAAATATGGCTCTACGCGAGCAAGGAAGAAGGCGCATTTGAAAAGCGATATGATGAGCTTTGCCAAGTATTGAACATACGAGCATACAAGCACCTCTCTGATATTAAGCGGAAGTTCTCAACGTCACTCGATGAACTCGTAGCACACGGCTATCTTTCATCGTGGAGCATCGAAAAAACGGCAGACCAGAAGAACTACAAAATCATTTTTCAGCACGGCGAAAAGTTTTATGAAGATCACCGCAAGCGCGCCGTAAAGAAAACCGCCCCCTCCAAACAACTCAAAGACGCTACAACACGAGCCGCTAAAAAGCGCGCCGAGCAGGGAAGTATAGCCAAACCGGAAGCAGTAGAAACATCTCCACAGAGTTCTACTAACCTCTCAAAGATCACTGCCGAAGACGAGGCCGCGATGCAACGGTTGATAGGAGAATTTGGCGTCGCTGCTCAAAAGGCATACGAGCTTATTACCTCAAAGCCTCACCAGACGCGGCAGCAGCTTCGCTATTGGGCGTTTCGCAGCGTTTCCGTCTCAAACCCCGCAGGCTGGATTATCGAGGCCATAGAAGCCAATTTTGCGCCGCCAAAGGCTTTCACAGAAGCGGAAGCCCAAGAACAAGCAAAAATCAAAGTTCAGCACCGCAAGTCGGCGATTGATGCGTGTCGCCTGTGTGATCCATCGGGCTTTCGTCGCATCAAGAATGAAAAATATCCGAGCGGTGCGATGAAAACTTGCACCCATAACCCGGACATTGAAGGGAACTACCAAGACGCTTAATCAGCATAAATATCAACGCGCTTGAAGTCCCTTCACGTTATAAATCTTTACGGATTTAGATACGGATTCAGGTATCCGCAAGTGGACAACTAAAACTAGCTTAATTAACTAATTCCCGCCGCCTGCTCACCGCAGGCTACTCAACTTTCACCACCCTCGCTAAAAACATTCGTTCGCAAGCTCGCTCATAACGCTTCGGTCGGCTGCGGCCTTACCGCCTCCGGGTCTCCGCTACTGACCATAGCTCCGACCTGAAACTTGAGTAGCCTGCGCTTCACGCTGCGGCGGCGGGGTAAAAGCCAACTACAAATTTTATGCCCACACAAACCCGACTCCCAAAATTCAGACGCCGCCCCGATCTTTTAGGCAATAGGGAAGTGACGCCACTTTCACTAGAAATCCTTGAGATGGTCGAGCGATACAAGATGCTACCGGCTTCGCTCATTCACGCGCTCGCTGGCCGCGACCGCTCGACCATTCACCGGCAACTACAATTTCTGTGGGAGCATGAGTGGCTCAATCGATTTGTCTTTCCCGGTATTAAGAACCCAAGCGAGAATCACTACTACATCGACAACCCGCACACGCTTAACCTACTCACAGAGAATGGCCTGCGTGATCGTGAGACCCTCGACTTCGCAAAAGTCTATTACCACCGCCAGCGCCCTTACACGGCTATTCAGGAGCGAGAGACCTTTGCACAGGCCCAGGGGCGGCTACTGTATGCCAATCACGAATTAATGATTAGCCGCTTTCACGCGATGCTGGAGCTATCTTGCCGTGCGTCAGGTGGCCGTGTGGAGCTTGCAGCTTTCAGGCAGGGAAGCGAGCTATGGGACTTTGTTGAAGCGCCACGCTATACGTTCACACTCGGCAAAGACGATGAAATGAAATACAGGGAATTGGACGAGCGAGAACGGCTACCGCACCGCCCGGACGCTTTCTTTACACTGCGCTATCCAGAGAAAAGCGGCGAGGATGAATACATCCATTACTTCTATGAAGCCGACCGTGCGACCGAGAACACCACAAGATTCAATCGGAAGCTACGCGCCCATTTTTACTACATCGTAAAGCAGAAGAAGCACCGCGAGAAATACGGCGTCAACCGCATTCGCGCTGTGCTGATTGAAACGGTCTCAAATTCATGGGCGGATACGCTCTACTACGGGGCGCAAAGCCAGATTGTCTCAGGAGCCGCGCCAACCCCGTTATTTTGGTTCACATCGAGCGAAATTTACGCGCACCTCGTCACCTCCGCGCGGACGAGAAAAGATGGCACAGCGTACAAACAAGCGCGTCCTGTGCCTTACTACTTGGAGCACCCGGAGAGCCTTATGTTCGAGAAGTGGTTTTCGTCACCGGCGCTTGATCGAAAATTGCTTTCCTTGTTTGAACTCTCACACTTCAAAGTCACTTGAGAAATTCTTTATCAGTAATTGGCGTTGTTGCATAAATTGATATTTTTAAGTCAGATAAGCCAATTGGCTTAGAATATTAAGCTCCTGGAACCTAACATTCTGAAGTTTTTGCGCCATTTCTTTTTAAATTCTTAATTTATGCAACAACGCCTCAGTAATTCATAAACTTTATGCCAACCTCACGCAACGTCAAGCCATATAAATGCCAAGTCTGCGGCATCCGGTATCACTCTCGCGCAATGCTTCGGCTTCACTACGAGGAACACAGCGGCTCATCAACCAAGCACTGTAAACTGTGCGGCGCAAACTACCCGGCAAACGGTTATCATCGCTGTTAGAAAAATCTTTACGAGCCACCCACCCCTCGCATATAGTGCAGCCTTTTGGTCTCACCATCAGACCCGAAAGGCTGCCTTTTTATGTCGTGGCTAAAAAAAATATTTGAACCACCGCCAAAACCATCTCCACCCCCAGAACCCGATTGGCAACAAAAACAGCTAGACGAATTTAACCAAGTCGCGCCGGGAATTTACAAAGAATTTGTCACAGGGTTAAATCAGCGCATATCAGAGGAATACCAACAGTTAAAAAGATACGCGTTACCTTACCCTATATTTGAAGGAGATTTCTCATACGCTATCGGCGGGCAATTTTCTATAGAAATGATACTCCCGCGTGTAACCACTCAGCCGTACTTGGCGCTAGTGGTCAATGCGACTGAAGCTTTGGGATTAGACCCGCATTTCAACACACCCGAACAACTTATCTTTTTGTGTTTAGTCGGAGCAAAAGAAACAATTACACAAGCGGAACAGACGCTACAAAGCGCAGGCATTATTGAACTGATGCGATCCTACCCAGTGCAGTGGTTTAACCGCGATCCGTATCAATTCTTCAACAGATACGCTTACGTGGCCCACACGCTAGGACTGCGATTTTTCCCCCAAAGAGATATGACCGGCGTGATTTTGTCGACGCTTCGGTATATCACTGGGCAGACATTTGATGACAGTGCTTCCAATACTAAGCCGCTTGCCGAAGTGCCGCTTGTGAAGCTTGCCGGCTACACGCCGGAACAGTTGCGGCAGTTTGACCGTCACATCTCTTTTTACAACGGGCTGGCAGATTGTAGCGAACCGCTACAGCTGACCGGCGAGTTATTAATCGGAGTCGGAGGCGGTGGTAGTATCGTACCCACTACAAATAGCTGGCAGAAACAATACCGCAAGCCATTGGTTTTCGGGCTCGAGCTTCCTGAACCGGCGTTTACCGACGACTTTATTACGCTCAAAATTATTGCCGGCGAGCCAACCCGCCCGAATATTGCCCGCGAATTTTTAGACAGTCTTAGACCCATCACGCGACCGCTTGCATTTGAACTAATTGACAATAATACGGCGGCATATTTTCAAATCACTTGCGCGCCTGATGATCGTATGTTGGTTGCTCATCAGGTAGAGCTGCACTTTCCAACCGCAGCAGTTATTGAGCAGCCCCCTGCGCCCTTGCCACCCATGTACTTTGTAAGCGCACAGCCCGCTGCGCTTCATCACTCCATGCGCGTTGTTTCGGACTTTCCCCTTGATCCATTAACCCAACTTTTCTCTACTCTTGATAAGTGCTCGCCCGATGAAACATCGGCTTTGCAAATTCTTTGCTTTCCAATACCAAACGCCTTACTTACTCAAGTTAGCGAGGTATTCAAAAATCAAGGTATGACCGAAGAAGCCAAGCGAGTGGAGCGGAAGTTACCCGCGTGGCAAGCGACTATCCGCGCTTTTTGTTCGCGCCGCGATACGCTTGCGAAATTACAGGCCAACTTTTTCGGGCAGTATGCTGTAGCGCCACACGAATGGAAATTTAGCGAGCCTAAACTTGGAGATTTTGCCGAGCGAGATATGAGCGAATGGGCGATGCTTACAACGAGCGAGCTTGCCGGAGTGCTGCATCTGCCGACCGCTCAACCCGCCTTTGACCGCTTGGAAATGGCAACTATGAAAGCCAAACTGCCGCCCGATCTATTTACTACTGGCGAGGTACACATTGGGACAAGCGAGGCGCGAGGACAGACTAAGCCGGTGATGTTGCCGGACTCGATACGAGCGAGACATTTGTACGTTGTCGGCAAATCCGGGAGCGGCAAGTCAACTCTGATAACCAATATCGCCCGCCAAGATATTGAACGCGGCGACGGCGTCTGCGTCATTGATCCACACGGCGATCTAGTCTCAGACCTTCTCGACTACATTCCAGAGGATCGCGTTAAAGACACGATCTATTTCAACGTCTCCGACCGAGCGCACCCCATCGGTTTAGATATGCTCAATGCAAAAAGCGAAGCGGAAATAGAACTATTAACCGATGACCTTATCACCATGTTTCGGAGGCTTACTGAAACATGGGGCGAGCGCATGGAGACGATCTTGCGCTATAGCTTCAACACGCTTTTGCGAACACCGGGCGCGACCTTTTTAGACTTACAGAAGCTTTTAACAAATGAAGGGTGGCGCTCAACTGTTGTACGGAAGCTCGACTTTCCTCCCTTGGCTGAATTCTGGTTTAATCAGTTCGCCAATATGCCGAAGGACGCGACGCAGCCTATTCTTTCGCGCATGACTAAGATCGTCCTCTCGCCCACCTTAAACGCGATCTTCGGGCAATCGGAAAGCACGCTTAATTTCAATGATGTAATCCGCAACCGGAAAATATTGCTCATCAACTTGGGCGGCGACAGCCGTGACCGGAACAATGAGCAGTTAGCCGTCTCAGATGAAATGAAAAAGCTGATCGGCTCGGTTGTTGTCTCGCAGCTTCAGCTTGCCGCGATGCGACAGGCCAGCATCCCGGAACACGCTCGCATCCCCTGCCGCTTCTTTGTGGATGAGTTTCAAAACTTTGTGTCGGGAGCTTTCCCGAAAATCCTGAGTGAGGCGCGCAAATATAAATTGTGTTTGACCGTCGCTCACCAATACATTTCACAATTAGACGACAGCACGCGCAACGCAGTGTTCGGCAACGTCGGCACAATGGTAGTGATGCCGCTCGGACAAAAGGACGCCGCTTATTTAGGTGCAGAGCTAGGCAGCTACACGCCGGAAGATGTTGCCAACCTTTCAGCCGAAAAACACGAGGCGCTCTGCCGCCCCTCGACAATGGCGAGCGACACCTTTCTATTCTCAACGCTGCCCCCGCAACGGATCATCCAGAGCTTCGCTAACGAGGTTATTAGCCACTCCCGAACCGAATACAGCCAAGCACCTGAATCAGTCATGCAGGCGCAGCCACAGGCCGCGTCAGAGGCCGAAGATCGCCCCTCAACCAAAATTCCAATGCGGGAAACGCCAAAGGAGTTTGCGTCAACTTCCGAGAAGATTTTGCATTTCGCTTCGCAAGCAAATTATTTGACGACTTCGCAAATAATCGAATTGTGTTATTCGCATTTGTCGGGAAATTCCAAACGTCCGGCGGCGAGCCGGGATTTGAAAAAACTCACGGACGCAAAGAAACTCAAATCCATTAATTGGGGAGACGGAAAAGTTTTCTACGTTGGCAGAGAATGTAATCCAACGGCGCACAACGTCGCCGTGCGCGACATTCTGATAAAGATTTTGCAGTCAGGATATGAGGTCGCCGAGGTCAATCTATCTCCTACTTTAGGTGCTCTGTCCCCCGATCTATTAGTGTCCTTTTTGTGTACAGACGGCTCGCTGCTCCCCACCTATTGGGAATATGACACCGGCACGGAGGGCATCACGGAAATAATAAAAAAGGCAGCTAGATATGTCCCCTATAGCGGGATAGCAAGGATATGCTTTGTGTGCAGCACAAGTGAACGAGTACAGGCGATCATGAAGGCGGTGAAGGAAGGGTTTATTGAGTTTGCAATTTTGGATGAGTTTACCAAACTCGACGCGCCCGCCTTTATTTCCCCCTCCCACCTAGATAGATATTCTTTCTTTTAAGGCGATAAGCGGGAATGCTAAAGCGTTGTTATTAAATGAGTTAAGTGGAACGTTTTTGTTAATTGGCTGTTAAGTGAATTAACGCGAGCTTAGTGGTAGATTACCAGTCTAATTGTTACGGCTTGTATTGCTCATCTAAGTACGAAACGACAATAACTTGCAACCATGGAGGTGATAATGTTGAGAGTAAAGGCGTCCGGCAAAAATGCCGCCGACAGGTTCCGTTTCAGGCGTCACGACAACGTAGGAGTAGCTGATGCAGAAAACGATTACGATTTTCTTAAAGATTGTTTCATACAAACAGGCGATTTAGACGTACTCAAAAATTGTGGCGATCCACGTCGTGTACTTCTCGGAAGAACAGGAGCAGGCAAGACGGCCCTGCTCACCTACTTTGGGGAAACTACCAGCAATGTAATCCAAGTAAAGCCAGAGAGCCTTGCGCTCAATTACATATCAAACTCCAATATTCTTCAGTTTGTTCTTCAACTCGGAGTTAGCTTAGACGTGTTCTTCAGACTTCTTTGGAGGCATGTTTTCGTTGTGGAAATTATCAAAGCACACTTTAAACTGAGGAACAAAGACGATCAACTTAGCTTCTGGCAAACAATCAGACAGGTGCTTTCGGGAAATCAGAAACATGAGCAAGCACTTGAATATTTAAGGAAATGGGGCGAGTCGTTCTGGGAAGACACCGACTACCGCATCAAAGAAGTTACAACGAAGTTGGAGTCTGACCTTAAGGCGTCCGTTGGCATTAATGTGCCGCCTGCGATGTTCAACGCCGAAGGCGCGCAGAGGCTATCAGAAGAACAAAAACATGACGTAGTGCAACGCGCTCAGCACGTCGTTAATGATGTGCAAATAAAAGAATTGTCGCAAATTATTGACGTTCTCAACGACATTTTAGTCGATCCGCAAAAGCGTTATTACATCACCATTGATAGGCTTGACGAAAATTGGATCGAAGATAAGCTGCGCTATCTTCTAATTAGAGCACTGATTGAAACAAGCCGCGATTTTCGTAAGGTGCGGCAGGCAAAGATAATCATTGCTCTTAGGTATGACTTAGTTGATCGGGTGTTTCGACAAACACGAGACGCAGGTTTTCAAGAGGAAAAGTACGAAGCATTGTTCCTGCATCTAAATTGGAACAAACATCAATTAGCGCAAGTGCTTGATGCTAGGGTAAACCATTTAGTGAGGCAGCGTTACACAAGTCAGCCAGTAACGTATAAAGACTTGCTTCCAAAAACAATGGAGAAGGAGAAAACGCCGGGTATCGACTACATGTTAGAACGAACCCTGATGCGTCCACGCGACATTATTTTGTTCTTCAATTACTGTATCGCAAAAGCAGAAAATGACCCTCGCATCACAGCCACAATGCTCAAACAAGCTGAAGCTGATTATTCTCGGCTACGCCTGAGGTCGGTAGAGCAAGAATGGCTGTCTGATTATCCAAATCTTTTCCTAGCAGTAGAAATACTGCAAAATCGGAAGAGTGATTTCCGTGTCTCTGATCTTAGTGGTGAGGATGTAGATAATCTATGCCTGAAACTAGCCATAGAGGGTGGAGAAAGACGAGACGAATTATTTGAAATGGCGGAAAGAGTTGTAGATTGCGTATTGCTGGCAAAGCAGTTCCGTTGCAAGTTACTAAGCATATTATACACAGTAGGATTGATCGGCTTAAAACTAGAGAAACACGAAGGCGTTCTTTGGTGTTACGAATCACGTCGGGAAGTGACGCCGAGCGAAATTGAAGAGAACGACAGCATATCTGTACATCCCTGTTTTTGGAGGGCCTTAGGTGTTAAGCCCACTTTCTGGCGAGGAGCGAAAGCGGGAAAGAAAGAGTGACGCTCAGTGATGGGCGCAAAGCTACGGGGAGGGTAGCGCCGATTTGGTATCGCGGTGGGAGCGTGAACTTCATTGCACCTCGCAATTGGAATTCGCATGGGGTGGTTTTTGTATACAGATGTCTCATATTCAACATTACAGTTGAATTTCCTCTCTCGGTTATCCACAGAAATCTTAATGAATTGATTTGTTGGGTATGGTATAATTCAACAAAAGAGTTATAAAGTTGAATTTCAAAAGGGAGCCGTCAA
>MWWH01000111.1_pt1 | contig 20593 bp, 23 predicted proteins | sample 1047231 | NCBI WGS metagenome assembly MWWH01 (sample SAMN06349967, study PRJNA376086) | soil metagenome | isolation source: MG3-2 sample Antarctic (ecotone) soil | place: Antarctica | collected 2015-01-13 | reverse complement strand
ATTTTCGTCGTTCATAATTTCACTCACAAACAATAATAAAACAATTTTCTATTAACAACGATGATAACCATCACGAGGGTAATTTGCGCCGCAATTGTTACAGTGTTTGGTTCTCGATTGATGTTCTTTATAGTGAGTTTTCAGCATTGTAACGCTAGAGAATGATCGTCGGCAAGTCGAACACTTGAAAGGTGAATTGGTCATTGTATCTAATCAATTAATGATTGAAAGTTTGGTTGCTCATCGTTATTATCAGGTGTCGCCCAAATCTTATCAAAAACAATTTCCGGGTTATCCCAAAATACCGGTATCTCTTTCTCCGCTGCTTTTGTTTTTACTTTAACAGGTCGCTCAAAAACTACGTCTGAGGTTGTAAACCAAAAGAGGGGAGAGGGCTTATTTCCTGATACAACCGGATGCCGGGCGTGTAGCCGCAATTGATTAGTCCAGTGATCCTGAATGCTTTCAATTAAGATTGCGCGAATTCGTTTTACGCCGTATTCCTCGACGTGTTTTTTCTGCTTCACAACGTAATGAAAATGAGCGCGTAGTTTTTTATTGAATTTCTTTATCGAAGCCGTTTTCCGGTCGGCTTCATAAAAGAAATACTGCGCTTTGTCTTCACCTTCTCGGTCAGGGAAATATAGAGCAAAGAAAGCATCCGGGCGATGGGGGAGCGTTTCGGTTTCTTCCAGCTCGCGCATATTGCCGTCTTTATCAAAATGCACTTTTGCTACTTCGACCTTATTCCAAAGCGTTGAGCCTTGATAAAATCCAAATAATTCAACTTTACCGCCGGACTTCAAACAAGCCTTTTCAAGCATAAAATGAAAGCGTGAAATCATCAGTTCGTGATGTAGGTGCATAAGGCGTCCCTGCCGCTTTATCATCTCCCGGCTCATTGTAATTTCGCTATACGCTTTATCGCGGTTACGTTTGACCGTTTCGTAATCCATTCCTTCCGGGTCATACCCCTTTTCATTTATAAGTAGCGTCAATGCTCGCCGGTCGTCCAGGTAATAATTAAATTCAGTCGGATAAAACGTCGAAGGAAAAGCCCAACGATTAACCAATCCTTGATGATACAAATTTTGCAGATGCCGCTCGGTCGTCCTGATGTCGCCATCAATAAGGCGCACAATCAAAGAAGTCGGTATATACCGATATTTATAAATAATCTCGATTATCTCAATTGAGCGTTCTGTGATTCTGCGCGGCGGTAGGTTTTCCGCTTGCTCGCGTGAGTATTTTTTTATCCGTTGTCCTTTTAATCTTTCCATAATGGGGTGATTAAATTATCAAATATCTTTTTCAGGATTATTTTCTTTTAAGTGATCGAAAATTGTTTTCCGTTTTTTAACCGGTGCGCTCGTCTGCGGTCTTTGCTCTGCTGTTTCGCTTGATGCTTCTGTCTGTTGTTCTTCTTCGTCAGCGTTCTTTAATAATAGTAAATCTGCGGCGTTTTGAGAAATTTCTCTATTGGCTTCCTCCGGCGTTATAGCATTTGCCTCATTTGCCAGTTTTTGAACATACCAATCAAAATTAGTCTTTGAAACATAAAAATCTTCAATAAAAGGCACAAGTAAAGGTTGTGTTTCCTGATTTGGCAGTTGGACGAAACAATGACGTTGTTGCTGTAGTTTTAACGCTTGTGTCAGTTCCAGAAGTTGTTCTTCCGGCGTGTAGTATTGAATGCTTGATAATTCCTGATAAGGAACTGGCACAAAAACCGGTATATCAGCGACTGCTTCTGATTCACTCCAATTTTTGCCGCGGCTTCGACCGGAAAATTCACTTGTGCTTTCTGATTCGGAAAAAACCTCACTCTGCGCTTGATTTGATGATACGCCGTCACTGAACCACATTGCTCCGGTGAACATACCATCTACAGCCGTCGGCAAAATTGGCTGCCCGCCTAATCCTTGTATATCATAACTGCTTCCCTGCGACATTCCGCCGCCGCTGCTGCTTGAATTTTGTTCACTCGTTCCGTGCGATGATCCCTCACCTTCGCTTTCGCCCTCGCTTTCTCCATAACCTTTCGATTTTGTATAAACCTTCTCGCGGGTGTATTTATACCAGTGCTTTGTTTGATAGATAGCCGCTTTAATTTTCTTCGGATCAACCTGTCCGATAAACAACTCCTTTGCCATTCGCTCGGCATCTTCCGTGCGAAGCCCGCCAAATACGGTTTTGATTCGACAGTTCCCTAAAATCGCGTCTTCAACTTCTTCATTTAATTGTCCGAATCTCTGATGGCTCAAATTCAAAAACAATCCGAATTTCCGAACCTCATCGAGCGCATTGCAAAGGTCAATCGAAACGAAGTTTTGAAACTCATCTAAATACAACTGGTAAGGTTTTGGGTCGCGTCCCGCATCGTCTTTTTTTCGCCGGAGTGCTGACTGAAAAAACTGATTTACAAGAAGTGAACCAAACAATCTTGCTTCTTCGTGCGATAAGTCTTCCGAAGCCGCAAGATTTACCAAAATAACTTTTTGCTTGTTCATCGCGTCCAAAAGATCAATCGTTTTGCCTTTAACACCAATAAACTGCAAAAGTGTTTCTGATGTGAGAAATGGGAAAAGTCGATTTTTTAACGAGATAATCTCGTCCCTGAAATCTTTTAATTTCGTCAAACTTGCCAGTTCCAGCCATTCACGGCGGATAATATCGTTTTCGATTTTCGCCGCGATTTCTTCCTTAATTAATTTTGCCGATTTGAAATCAATCATTTGCGCGACTTGGGGCAAGGTTAGTCCAGCATCAAGCATTGAGGTGTAAATTACTTTCAACGTTCGTCCGAGAGTCGGTGTATTGTCGGAATTTTTAGCATTCCAGGCGTGAAGCGTTGCATTTATCAAATTATCAACCTGCACATTTGTCTTCCCTGTTTGCGATTTTGTAAAAAAGTTAAAACCGACAATATGCTTCGGCTCGGAAAGATTTAATAAAATTATTTCGCGTTTCAAAACGCGGTGGGCGCAGAATTTCAATACGTCAGAGTAGAGAGTTCCGTGCGGATCTATCAAACAAAATCCTTGTCCGCTCAGTAAGTCATTACGCATCAATAATTCTAAAAATTTTGATTTTCCACCGCCCGACGAGCCGATAACGTGATGGTGATTCTTCCGTCCATCAGGCAAATAAAGCGGTTTTCCAACTGCGTTGAAGCCAACCGACAAATATTTCATAATTTTTTCAATCTTTCTTCGTTAAGGTCTCTCAATTGATCTTCAATTATATTTTCTTGGAATCTTCGATTTTCTTCGGAAAGATTTTTATTGTTTTTCAGATTTATTAATTCTGCTTCTCTTTTTTTAATCTTTTCTTCAATTTCAATTTTCTCCCTTTCTTTTTTCTCGCGTGGGGTTTCTTGCGATGCAACTTTTTTTATTTGATCAGCAAGATTTACCTTTTCGTAAATGTCTTCGAGTTTTTGCTTAGGGGTTTGTATTGTCGATACTGGCACTCCTAATTCTGTTGACAGATCGTCTATATGCTCTTTGGATTCTGTTTCAGGGTAAACAAACGCCAAAATCAAACCGACACTACTTATTGCAATCAATAAAAGTCCGACAGGAAAAAATATGTATGAAGTTAAATAACTCATAAATGGTATCAAAGTCTTTTGAGACTTTTTTATTTGTATTGGAGGAAAACCATCGAAATATAATATTGGTTCATCATATTTTGCATTTCTACCTCTTTCCCAAGGCGGCGATATGGTTGAATCACCCGGACGAGGAAGAGAATAAAAATTCTGGAATCTCAATACAAAGTCAGCAGTCGATGAATTCGGTAATGGTTGAAGCATTATCGGGTCTGTGGGGTATAAATTAGTGTTCATACTGCCCGTCCCACTTTCATCCAAGACAACCAGTTTTACTTGGTCAGGATTCGCAATAGCATCTCTAAAAATCTGAAACGAAGGCTTTTCGCTGTTATCAAAAAACCGAACCGTCATACTTCCGATCCGATCCTTTGAATATTCAAAATTAAGGCATTGAATTGCGTATTGAGTTTGATTCGCGTGGGTAACTATTTGACTTTCGGAGGACACATAACTACCTGGATAAAAACTAACTACAAGCAAAAATATACCGATAATCCCAGATGCTGAGAGGATTAAGATCAACCGCAAGCGTTTTGGTTGAATGATTATTGACGTAAGTTCTTTCATAGCCTATACTTAGAGTCAATCTACGGATTAACTAAAACAACCATAAGGAGAGTGGAATTATGAATAAACAACCCGAAATATCTGCCAAGTGGGAAGATTACCGCCGAAAATTCCGTCCAAATACACCTCAAGAAGTCTTCATTGCTTTTGAGAATTTTTTATTTTTTATCGGAACTAAGCACCTAAGAAAAAGTAATGTAATATATTGAGCCAATTTGTGAGAGAACTTTGTCCAGTTCTTCACACAAGTTTTTGTAGGAACTGTAGGCTTCCCAACTGAGCCAATCATATTTTATCTTTTTCCATAACATTTCTATTTTATTCAAACTTGGACAATAGGTTGGCAGGAAATAGATTGTCAAACCAAGCTTTTCCCATTCTTCAATTTTTTCTTCAAACTCTTGACTGCGATGAATCGGAGCATTATCAATGACCACCACCGTTTCGCGTCGAATACTTTTGGCGATTATCTCAAAACAACCGATGACGACATTGGAATCTACTGCTCCTTCAAAAACAAACGACTCAAATCTTTGACACTTATGCCACATAAAACCGAGAACACTTTGCGACTTGCCGCGGCTCACCGGCAGCACAATTCGCTCGCCTCGTTTTTGCCACGCATAGACCACTTTTGCCCATAAATTAAATCCCGAACCGTCAAAATAGACCAAATCAATTAGCCCGTCATCGGCTTTTTTCGTCAACTCCGCGAGGTCTTGCCGGGCAAATTCCTTCTCATCTTCATCGGTGCGTTTCCACAATCCCAACTTGATTCGCTTCCATAGATAATCTTTTTTTTATCAGGTTCTTGAGCGTGAATTGGCTCACCTGTTTCCCAATCTCCCGCTTAATCTCACTCAATTGACGGTGCGGAAATTTCGGATTCCGCAAGGCGATCTCAACCGCTTTGGTTTGTTCTTCAACCGTTAACAGCGGCGGTCGACCTTTTCTTTGAAAATCAGCCAGACTCTCCAATCCGAGTTCCTCCCACCGATTTAGCCAGCGACTCACCGCATTTCGGTGAACTCCGCAAATAGCGGCGATTTCAGCAATCGAATATTTTTGAAAAGAAAGTAAAATCGCGTGTGAACGATTGCGAACACGAAAGTTCGGAGATGTTTGATAATTCTCAACCAGTTTATTATATTCATTTTTAACCAAAGTTTTGATAAATTTATTTGGCACATTCATTCGCCTATTATATTACAAAACTTTTCTACACCTGCTTAATTAACGAACAATTTGGTGATGTAACAAGTTATATGATGCTCGACTCTGAAGAAGAAATCGAACAAGGCAGACAACTTAGTTTTCGTCTCACCATCTTGAGAACCAGTATTGGCAAACTACTTGATCAATTCTATGAAGAGTACAATTTCTTCAAAGAAAATGGTTCATTTGAAATCATTTGGGACGATATAATCTTCGACCTGAATGATAGATAAAAACCTTATTGGATTAGCAGATACGCTAATCCTTTTTATTTTTTATGTCAAGATTTTTTTTAATCCGGGCTACCGGTTGGTTTGTCTTTGGTGAGTTAGTTGCTTCTCCCCCCTTGCCGTGGCTAGCGGTTAGCGATAGCGCAGGCTACCCTTACCGGAGGTTGAGGAAGTGTTTAACGACCGAAACCCAAGCGTCCGAAAAATTCAAATTGGACGGTTGCGTCATTTGATATTTTTCGGTTTGCCTGGGATGGTTACATCCGGGCAAAAGCGCAGTCGCCGTTCTCGCCCGCATCAAATTAGTTTGGTGCGGCGCGTGGTCAATAACAACCGTTTAGGTTGTGCGAGAATGGTGATCCGGTAAGGGTAGCCTGCGGTAAGCAGGCAAGGGGGGAGTAAGTAATTAAAGGCGTTTAGCCGGTGTGGTTACACATACTTTATAGGTGTAGTTTATGTGCTTTGCACAAATACTAATCCTCCTTTAAGAAGTCAAAAAATTTTGACAAATTTCTATAAATTCAGTGTAGTAACAATAAAAAGAGCGATACCTTTTTGGTTCGCTCTAGTCGTCATTCGTTTTATTATTGACGGTCGTCAGTTAGATATTATGTTCTTCAAATTGTGATTCAATTTCCGCATCGTGAGTACATTCGTGCATTACTCCGTAATGTATATCTCGTTCGCTTCTTACGTTTCTGTAACCGCTCTCGTTACAAATCAAACAATTGTCAATCTGCTCTTGTTTTGTGGCTCTCCGGGCGGCTAGTTCCCTATCTTTTAACTCGTTGAGATACGTTTCTGGGTGAGAATAATTTTCTTCGATGGCTTTAATTAAAAAACCGGCTTTATTTGATTTAACTGCTTCTCCCCGGTGCGCTAATGATTCAATCTGGCTGTTAATTCTCTCTGCCGGGTAATTTCTGACAATTTCATACGCTTTTATTTCGGTTATAGAAAATTCTGCGGTTAATATTCCGTAGATTTCTTTCTGAACCGGCATTAAATGAGTTTCAAGCGTTGTGATTGCTAAATTAACCACTTCCCCGCTCTCTAGTTCTTTGTCAGTAACGTTATTTGCCACTGCCTTTGATACTTTTTCTCCTAATGGTAGTTTGGTATCATCTTCGATTTTTAATGCGCTTAAATCGTCAGTTTTCGCGGTTTCTGTTTTAGTAGATTCTTTAACAGAAACTTGTCCGATCTCTTCCCTCTTCCTGCGATTAAGAATTGCTCCTTGTATCCGGTTGATTGATTCTTTAGCAGCCTTCCCAACGTAGTATCTAATCAGAAAATCTTCTTCCTCGCCTTGTAGTTTTATTTTCCTGTATTCAACCTTAGTAAGAAATCCTGAGTCAAGATGTTCCTGCACAACACGATTCATTTGCTCAGTTACCCTCTTCATCTCAATCGAGCGTTTCAATGTATGGTGATGTTTGATATACCACGAATAATTGATGTCAAAATATGGAGCGTTATGTTTCAGTGTTCCGAAAATTTTACCTGCTAAAATTTCGTACCATCTCCGGGCAATCGGTTTGATTGAAAACATATACTGGTTATCAATCAATCGTTGCTGGCTGGCTTGTAGTTGTTGCAGGCGAACTTCAACCGGATCAAGGCGAATATAAATTTTATCTTCAAGATCAAAATCAAACTTAACTGATTGTAAGTCTTCTTCAGTTAAATGATGCTCCCCTATCGCGTAAACTGATAGCCGTGAAAATCGTGATTTAACCTGTAAATATTTCTGCTTTCCATCTTCATCTGTTTCACCGGTTGGAAACCATAAATCAGCAACACATCCGGCGAAAGCAATCTGTGTCAGTGATCTAATCAACTCACGCGCTTGATGTCCTCCGGCTGTCCATCCAACCATCCGTAAGCATTCCCTCATTCCTCCAAGTTGAATAATTTGCGGGATTGTTCCCTCTCCGTTCCGGCTCGCGTCAATCGCCGGTTTAATCAGCAAATACCAAACCTCGTGCGCTTCCACTCCGGGTGCTCCGGTGCGTTTACTGGTATTGTATTCGACTCTCCAATAAATCGGATGTCCAGCCGCATCAACGCCTTCGTATTCGATCTCTTTTGGAATATCTTTTTTTCTGTATGTGAGATTAAAAAACGGCAGGTCGGTTGTCATTTTAGGCACAAAAGTAATCTTGTGCTGTTCGGGTTTGAGAGGTATAAGTTCGACTGCCATTTTTAGATTTTTCTTTTGAAATTTATACAACAACAACAAATTTTTTTCTACTTTCCTTTCAAGGCGTCCGATAACATATACGATACTTTGTTGTTGTTCTTAAAATATGTTCTTAATACAGTTCTTCTTAAGTTCCTATTTCGGCTTCGCCTTTGTTTATATAGTGTTTCACCGGTTTCGGACGCTACTGACTACACACTCGGACGCTACTGACTACACACTCAAGCCGCTACTGACTACACGTTTCGGACGCTACTGACTACACACTCAAGCCGCTACTGACTACACGTTTGGGGGGGTAATTTATCTTCACGTTTGGTTGGCTGTGGAAATCTTTTTATGCCTTAATTATACCACGTCAAAAGTTATTTCCGGGCATCATACAGGGTAGGGGATCAGTAACTCTTATTGCTGATTTTTCCTTACCCAACCGGTCAGAAGTTCTTCTACAAGTTCCGAAAAATCTCTGTTTTGTTTATCATCCAACAATGTTTTTTTTACTGCCGTCAAAGTCTCTTTTTTTATATAAATTGATGTTTGGGTGTAATCCGAATGGCGGCTTTTTGCCATCTGCTTACCATCTGGTGATTCCAGAAGCGGGGGATTTACAGCCGCAAAATTTGTGCTTTTGGGTTTAGGTTTCGCTTCGGTTTTTTGGTTAGTTTTAATACTTAATAATCCGTCGAACTGACTCATTTCAAAATCTCCTTTCCTATTTTTTGGTAATCGTTCCAGGCGATCCGGGCGTAAGGATTTTTGACTTCTGAAACCAGCAATCCTTCCAGTGATGCTTTTTTATACGCCGTGTATCGCCTGATCTGATTTTTAAAAACCGGCAAACCATTGTCGGTCAAAAATTTTTGCGCGTCCGCTCCGTCGTGGCTCGGCGGCGGGGGACTCATCGTAATCAAAACCTTAAAATTTTTGCTGTCCAACTCCGTCATCGCTTGAAATGTTTTGACAGTCGCTTTGATTGATAGTGCATCGGGTGTGGTCGGAATAATAAGAAGGTCTGAAATTTTTGATAGCACCGCTAAATCTTTTTTGTCGGGTCGTGCTTCGGTATCAACTATGATGTGTATAAAATTCTTTCCTTCATCTTTAAGTTCCGCCGGACTGATAACCTTAAAATCAAAACTACCGGCTTCTGACCATTCCAAACTGCTCCGGTTTTGATCTCCGTCAACGAGAAGCGTTCTATCTTTGGTCGCAAAATATCCGGCGAGATGAATCGCGGTTGTAGTTTTGCCGACTCCGCCTTTGAAATTTGCTACGGTGATTATCATAATCAGCCGAATGTATCATAAGTATTTAAGTATGTAAATTGCTAAATACTTATTTACTTAGATTTTTAGATACTTCAAAATTTAAGTTTTTAAGTATCTAAATTGCTAGACCGTTAAATACTTAAACATCTAAATACTTAAATAAAAAATTCTAGCCATAAGTGGCTAGAAGAGGGGATTGAGAATCTGTTAAAATTTTTGCCCAACATCCTACGGATTAAAAATTTTGGAAACTGCCTTCAAGCCGCAAAAATTTCCAAACGTATTGCAAACGGGTAGGGCGAAGACCGGTTGGCACGTCCGGTTCAATAGCGTGTTGGGCAAACGCTTTACCCAAAGGTTGCAGCCCTACAATAAGCCTTTGGTTAGAACTGGGGAAACGTGCTCGAAGGCAGTATCTTTATCATACATTATCGGACTCTTTCCAAGACTCCATTTTCCTGATACGCTTCGATTAAACCATTACAAAAAGGAGGTTTAATCGAATATGGTCAATTTAGACATAGCCGAACTGCGTCTGAAATTAGATTTAGACGGCAAGTTTGTTGATTTCAGCGTGTTGCGGACGGCTCTGACAGTGCTGAAAATAGTCTCGGATTTAGATATAAATCTATCTGAGCCAAACAAGGAAGGCGAATGTCGCGCCCGTTGTCCGAAATGTGGCAAAGATCGCTCATTCGCTGTGAACATCAATACCAACCGGTTTATTTGTTTTGCCAAAGGATGTGGGCTGAAAGGCGGGGGAGTGATTGACTTCTACGCCAAACTCTACGGGGTTTCGGCAAAAGAAGCATCTCATCTGCTCGCCTGTGCATACGGCATTCAGCCGTACGCTCAGGAGACGGCAGCGGTTGCAACCGATGAGAAAACTGATAAGAAACCGACTTCCTTAACCGAGCCGGTCAAGAGGGAAGTCGGAGACGGAGAAATTTCATCTGACGAGTCTCAAACCGCTGCATCGTCGCTCACTGCCCAACACCTGATTGCTACAATCGAGTTTCAACTCGCCCAACTTAAAAAACTGCTCTCCAGCCGTTAAATCAAATTTCAAAAACTACTCTCGTGTTAATGCCCCGAAATCGTTCGGGCATTCGGCATTGGTGTGTCTGCCATACAGACATTTTCAGAAAATTACAGAAAAACAGAGGTGAATAACAGTTATGAACGGATTACAGGAAACTACTTTCAGAAACGGTCGTCTGCTATTGGACGATAACGAACAAGATGACAACCAAACGAATAGCCATTTAATGTCTGACGGACGCGCGACGCAGCGCATTACGCGCTCCGAACTGGAGTTTATACCCATGCCGGAAGCGACCGATACGTTTCAGCCCGTTTCGCACAAGATATTGGTTGACGCGCTTGAAGAGGCTCTTACTTTGAGAAACTTCCGCATTGTCCGCTCGGACTTTGCCGCATCCGCAGACGGAATGAAACTCTTCGGTCTGCTGGAGATAAACGCCACGACCGACGGCGTCCGCTTTGCCATCGGACTTCGTAACTCAAACGATAAATCAATGCGTTTGGGGATGGTCGCCGGTTACCGGGTAAAAGTCTGCGACAATATGATGTTTGAGGGCGAGTTCAAACCGATGCTCGCCAAACACACCAAGGGGCTTGATTTGATCGAATCGGTCTCAATCGGCGTTGACCGCATTCATCGCGGATTTGAACCCTTAAGCCGGTCAATTAAAACCAAGCGGCTGACCTTGATTTCCGACGACGAAGCGCGCGTTCTTATTTATCAGGCATTTCTCGAAGAAAAATTTCCGATCACTCTCATCAAGGACGTACACCGGAATTACTTTTCGCCTGCATATGAAGAATTCGGCGAACGCAGTTTGTGGTCATTAGAGAACGCTTTTACCGAATCGTTCAAAGAGATCGTTCCCGTCAGGCAGTATGAACTGACCGCTCGGCTTGGTAAGTTCGTTCAGCCGTTAGTCCTGCCAACAAATCAACCTCAGCCGGCAGCGGCGGGAGGCGGAGGGCAATGACAAAGCAAAAGGAACTCGCCGGTTTAATCCAAAAGGGATTGGGAACGGAAAATGTCGTGGAATCGGAAAACTGTTTCTTTGAAGATGTCTTCGGCAAATTCTACGTCTGCGCTTTGGGCGCGGCACTGGTCGGCAAATTCGGCTCGGCAAACAAAGCATTTGAGTTGATGGAAGCCGAAAGGGAAGTCTATGTCGAACTTGAGAGTAAGGATTTAACTTTATCTCCCGATTACGTGGACATTGCCGCCAATCTTTTGGAAATTGATTTTGACCTCGCCGAAGCAATTGACAAAACGCATATGCTCGGCGCATCAGCCGCTTCGATTACAGAACGGCTCGGACAGGGAACTTTCCCTTATTAAAAAGCAAAAGCGATAGAAAATCTATCGCTTTTTTTATTTACCGTATGTTGAACGGCATCAATATTCAATCGGCACATTAATCTTTTCAGCGGCTTTTTCAATCCATTTCTCAATCCTTTCTATACGTGCGCCTTCCGCCGCTCTCTCGGCGTTGTAAGTTTGAATTTGCCCGGCAATCCGGTCAACCGAAACTAAAAGCCCGTTGAAATTTTCTTTTGTCGGAAGCGCGCCGAGGTTTTCATTTATATCATGCCTTAATAATTCTTGTTCGGTTTTAGTCGCCAAGTTTTTAAGATCGCCCTTTGTTGCTGGAGCATTATCTTCCGGGTTAAAAGGCTCATAAGTGGTATCACTCATATATTTAACAATTAATTACGTCACTCTTCTATTATATAGAGATAGCACTTAATTGTTAAGATTTTCTAAAACAGAAATTTTCTGGTCATAACACTAAGTATGGCAAGCCGCCAAAAGCACCGTTTTTCGGTGCTTTTGTCTGCCGAAACTCTTAAAGCATTAAGTCTGCGAACCAGCCGGCAATAAATCCGAGCATTAAAGAAATTGTCCCTAAATATAGTTTTGCTTTCATAGGTCGTAGTTCTTTTTTACTTCAGAAAACGGCAGGGGTTGAAAGTCGTAATCAAAAAATAGGGGGCGGCGCGTTTCTTCCAACTCGGACAAGCGGAAGTAGCCCCACTCATTTTCAAATCCTTTGACGAACCCGAAAAACAGCACATCGGTATTATCCTCAAACTCACATTCCGTCACATACCACCGCCAGGGAAGCGAAAACAAACGCAACTCTAAATATACGGTTGGGTCGGTGATGTTATCCTGCGTGTAGAGTGGGGGAATACCGCGCTTTTTAATCTCGGCGGTAAGTTTGATGTCCATAATTTTTTTGATTACGAGTCTGGTTTGTCTTTAAGCCGTTATGATAACTTTGCAGGACTTTGCGCTTGATGTGCTGTTTGCTCTCATTAAAAGCAATGTGCAACTCTTTGCTGTCCTCGTTGGCAATGGCTCGCTCTATCGGCTCAAATACGACCTCTTCAAGCCATTCGTCGAGTTCCGCCATATAACCGCTACTGGCTGTCTTTTTGCCGTTTTGGTCGGTGTCCTCTTCCTCGAACGGCTCGATGTATTGTTGCCGGTTTTCGCTGGTTCGCGTATTCCGGCTGGTTTTGTTGGTGAACATATTGTTCTCCTTTCCTCGAATGCTGTCTAGCATTCGTTAATTGTTTCGGCGCGGCTTCTCTTTCTTCCCCGCCTTATATGCTAAACGAGCAGACGGATTCCTTACTTTGTCAACCGCTTTAGCGGCTTGGGGCTTTATGCCCTTGACGAAGTAAGGTGTCTGCTACACTTCCACTCGGCGGGGAAGAAAGAGTGGGGTGGGTATGAGGGAAATATAGATGACCAGAAAATTCGCATTTCCTGCTATTTCGTCTTATTGTTTGCTTATCAAATTACTGTTAGAGTTAGGAAAAGAACTAACCGTCTATGGAACAATTTTATTTTTACAGCAAACAAAACAGGGAAGTTAAACCCGTCGAAGACGAAGAAACAAACAAAAAAGCTCAAATAAAACTCGATCAAATACTTGAATCAAAACGTCATTTAATACCGGATTACTACCTAGAAAATTGGGACAAAGTTGCGTTATATGATCCAAAAGGGAATGTTGAAAAAGCGAATGCAATTTTAATTGAACCGACTGATGGGGCTTATAGTTTGGATAACAAAATAAATGATTTGACCGGTAAAGAATGGACAAAATTCACTTGTAGCTGGTTTATCTTTAACGCTCTCAAAGACGACTTAAAAGCCGAAAGAGAATTAGACGCTTCGACCGAACACCATCCGGCGACATTTTCGCCGACGATGATCAGCAACTTTATCAAGTTTTTTACTAAAAAAGGCGCAAAAGTTCTTGACCCTTTCGCTGGTATCGGCAGCACTTTGGAAGCCTGCAAAAGAATAAACAGAATTGGTTACGCAACAGAACTAAATCCAAAATATTTTGAATTAATCAAAAAAAGACTTCCTGAGTTTGCCGATAATATTTTCAATGCCGATGCTTCAAAAATTTCAGAACTCGGTTTTCCAAAAATTGACTTTTGTATTTCATCTCCGCCATATTGGGATATTTTGAATCGCAGCACAAAAGATTTTGAAAAAAATCGGCGAACAAAAGAATTTGATGTTAATTACTCGGAATCCGATCAGGACTTAGGGAACATCGCCGACTATGATTTATTCTTAAAAAAACTGTCCGACGTTTATTTAAACATCTATGAGGTATTAAACGATAAGGCTTATATCGTCATCATTATCAAAAACATCAAAAAAGGCGGCAGAATGTATCCGCTGGCGTGGGATTTAGCCAGAAATCTTTCCGAGAAATATGTTTTAAAAGACGAGAAAATTTGGATACAAGATAAAGTCGGTCTCGCACCATACGGCTATCCTTTTTCTTGGGCAAGCAACATTATTCACCACTATTGTTTAGTATTAAGAAAAGAGTAAATATGCAGGACTTGCTTAAAACATTAATTAATTTGAAAACGGTTAATTATAATAAAGAATTTAATAAAACCGCGAAAATTCACAAGTATTGGTCGAGAAAACCGTGGTTTATTATCGAGGATTATATTCGCAGTTACTCGAAACCCGACGATACGGTTTTAGATGCCTTCTGCGGTAGCGGTTCAATCGGACTCGAATGCGTTTTGAACAACCGAAAATTTATCGGCTACGACCTCAACCCGATGGCAATTTATCTGACGGAAAATTCTTTGAGTTTCGATTTTGATGCGGGTGCATTCGATCAGGAATTGCGGCGAATCGAAGATGATATAAAGCCTGAAATAATGAAACTTTATCAAGTCGCTAAGAACCGCTATGTTTTGTATTCAATTCAAGGAAAAAACGAAAAATCATATGACACGATAGTTGCCGGTTACGATTTTAAGAATAAATCGAACGAAATTATAAACGGGAAAAAGACGGATTTTAATTATAAAATCCCAAAAAATTTCTCGTTTCCCGACAATGATTTTCCTGAAAAATTTTATAAAGACCGCTTTTCATACAAAGGCGTAAAAAAGGTTTCGGATATGTTTTCAAGGCGAAATCTCTACGCCTTATCGCTCATTTATAATTATATTCAGGAAAAAGATTTACGGTATAAATCGTTGTTGATGCTAGCGTTTACAAACACGCTGCTGCACGTTAGTAAATTAAAAGCCGAAAATGTCCGCCCTCTAAGCGTTAATAATTATTGGATTCCCGATGATTTTATCGAAGAGAATGTCGTCTGGCGTTTCCTAGACCGAGCGCAAAATGTCAAAACCGCCAAAGAAACGCTTTTGAAAAGAAAAAGATTGAATAAAGCGGGTGAAAATGTTGACTTCAAACTTTATAATAAATCTTCGCTACCGCTCGCGGAAATTGAATCAAGTTCGGTTGATTACCTTATCACCGACCCGCCTTACGGCGATGCTATTCAGTATTCCGAACTCTCGTTCATTTGGAACTGCTGGCTGCAAAAGATTTTTGAGAATAAAGACGAAGTTATTATCAATCCGGTGCAAAGCAAGGGAATAGGGGATTTTCAAAAACAAATCGCCGAATTCATCGAAAATGCTTACCGCGTTTTAAAGCCCAACGCTTTTTTTACTCTTTGTTTTCAAAATAAAGAATTAAAAATCTGGCTTGAAATTGTTCAGAAAATAAAAGACACGGGCTTCGAGCTCCAAGATATAAGAATTTACGATACCTTCGGAAGCCCATTTAATAAACACTGGGCAAAGTTTTCACCAAAGTCTGATTTATACGTTACGTTCAAAAAATCCAAGCCTCAAAAAAGGATCAAAAAAGAAGAATTGTATTTATCCGGTGTTGCTAATCAAATCATCGAGTTTTTTAATCAAACAGACGAAGTGGAATTTGACCTTTATAAAGTTTACGATTTGTTTGTCGCGGCAGTGATTAAAGAAGTATTTAATGGGAAAGTTGTATCCACATCGGAAAAATGGGACTTAAAAAAGATTATTGAGATATTTGAAACTAGAAAAGATTATGGAACTAGGCAAAAAAGAAGTATTGCAAGTTTTCAGCCGGAACTTTCCTTTTGAAATTGTTGATACGCCGCTCGGATCAGCCGTTAAGATGCCTTCAAGAGAAGCATTTATTTTTAGTGCTGTCACCGGCGCTGGTTATTTCTCAAATCCTGTTTTGCCGTTCTCACCCAAAGGCTTATTAAAGTTGTTTTATAACGCTTTCGATTATAAGTTTGTAAGCGGTATTTTCGAGAACACATCGCTTAAAAGCACGCCCTATATGTTGGCAAAGGCAAAGCCTTTCTTGTTTGATTCGCCTTATAAATTTGTTGTTCCGGTCGAGTTTCAATCAGAGGCTGAACTACAAGACTTGTTGACCGAGGATTTTGAAACAATCGAAAACCCTACTGACTATATGATTTTACGGATCGAAAAAGTTAAAGTCGGTAATGGTATGGAAAGTTTTATGGAATACCTTGCCGCAGAGTATTTCCGGCGTAAAGGGTTTGTCGTCGAAAATCAAATACCGCTCGCTCACGCGCTCGGCTCGCCGGATTTTGGCGGTTATACAATTTCTGAAACGCTCGAAAACGTGCCGGAGTTTCTCAGCACCGGATTTCATATTATTGAACTTGCGATGATTCGGCTGTCGGCTCATCTTCCAAAATCTCTTTCGCCGGTGACTGATGTAGCGGAAACGAATATTGTCGGGGAAGCAAAGACGGGAACAAAAATAATGACAGCCCAACTTTTGAAATATCTTAATACCGGATTATTCGACTTCGGTTTTGAAATACATCCGTCTAAAAATAAACCAGCCGAAAACTTTTTCGGTTTATTAACGCTTAAAGAAGATTTTGAAATCGTTTTTCACTCGCCCGCAACCGATTACGCGGTTCAAAGTGAATACTCAAAAGACAGTTACCGGGAATGGCTGAAAAACTATATGAAATTTTATCTACTGGCGAATTTTACAAATGACGAATTTAACGAATTTTTTAAAGACAAAACGGACAAACCGATTTCCTGCCAACAGGATGTCGTTGGTTTTGTTTGCAGCGTTTCAACGGGCGAAATAATCACAAAATTAAAAGAGGTAATCTAAATGGCTGAATCAAGCGACGCAATTATAAAAAACGAAATTGTCGAAAAGTTAGGGCATAAAATCGGAGATTTAAGCCTTCGTATTTTTGTGCAAAGCAGCCGGGACGACCAAATTTTGTTTGAAAAGGGCGGTTTGACATTCAGTTTTAACGGCGTTGATTACGGGTCGTGTGATGCCGCTTGGTTTGTGGTTGATGCAAGTGGAAAAAAGGAAGCCGTCATTGCCTTAGAAGGAACTGACGCACTCAATCGAAAATCGTCCGGTAACGCACAGTATCAAAGATTTCACCACGCGCTCGGCGCAGTCAAAAACGGTTTGATCGGAGTTTACTACCTCAAAAAGGGAAATGACAAAATTCAGCCGGACTTGTTTGGAATTGCTTGTTTTGCGACTAAAAAAGAAAAAGGGAAGTATCTCGTTTTCGATGATTTAGACGAACTCGGAAAACTGCTGAAACTTCACGGAGATAAAGCTGCCTTCGATGCTCAGGTAGAAACGCATTTAGAGAAAATGTATCAAATTTTCAAAACGAAATTCGATGCTCAATACAAAGGTGATTGGAATACGTTCGCAGAAAAACGCTCTACTATTATCAAGAAAGATTATATTATCAAGCACGCCGGACGGATGCGGCGAAACTTTACCGACAGTTCGCAGCGTGCCGGACACATCGCCGTCGGCGAAATGTTTCTTACAAAATACTACTTTTACGACAAAAAGTTTTATTATTTGTTTGCCAAAATGACCCAAGCGGATTTGGCGGTTTTAGATAAAAGCAAGGCGACTGATAAAGAATGGTATCTGCTTAGACACGAACCGAATGTAGAAATCAAAACAATGGATGACATCAAAGGCTTGCCAAAAGCGATAAAAGATAAACTGCTTGCCATTCAAGATAAGCCGTTAAAAGGCGACGCTCTAAGGTCTTATAATTCCTGTATGAAAACGATTGTCGCGGGTCTCAAAGACGACACTTTTTCGGTGGTTTAAGGGGTTATGACTAAATTTAATGATACTGCTGAAATGTTTTATCACGGAACGGCTGCCGAGAATGATTTCGTAGTTTTCAACGGCGAATTAATCTACCTTGCGCCGATAAAAAGCGAAGCGAAAGCCTTTGCTGAAAATCCGATTCTTGCCAAAGGCAAAAAAGGAAAGCCGCGCGTTTTAGAAGTTCGGATCAAAACCGGCAAAGTAAAAGACATTGATGAAATAGTAACGGACGCTATTTTTAATGACGACGATATAGACGAAGTAATTAACAATGAAGCTCGAAAAGCTCGCGCCGAAGGGTATCGTTATTTAGAGTTTGAGCATCCGGGAAGAAAAGGAAATTTCACCGCCCGAATTGCTCTTTATCCAAAACAGGATTTAACGATTAAAAATTAAAAGACCTCTCGGAAAATGAGAAGTCTTTTTTGCTAAAATTATGAACAGCGTTCTAAGCGAAATTGAGCGATCACATCCGCGAATTTGCCCGGCTTAAAATGCAAATCCCGCTCGACCGTCAATAATTGAATTTTAATGCTTTCGAGTTCCTTCAAGGTAAAGTAACCCCACTCTTCTTCAAAGCCATTAACAAAACCGAAAAACACAAAATCGTCACCTTCCTGCTCGCCTTCGGTAACAAACCAAGTCCAGTCCGCTGCGGGAAAGAAAAACTTGGCGTGAACCGTCTTTTCCTGCATTGAAACCTTCTCCTGTGAATACAGTTTGGGTATCGACGCACGCAGTTCATCTGGTAGCAATTGCATACGCTCATCTTGCCTCCTAATTGTTGTTTTTGATTTGTGGGAAGTAGGGGAAGCGTAGCAAACAGGCTGATTTTGTCAATAAACTCAGTGACGGAAAAAATAACGATTTTCTAATTTTACCGGTCTGAGAGTATCGCCACACGGCAATTTATAACCACATTTATCGCAAACCATAAAATTATTCCGGGCTTCGTCCCGCAGAATTAAAAAATGATCTTTACAGGGTTTAGTTTTCTTTTTAAGAAGTGGCATAGGTGAACGTTTATTCACCTAATTATAGCACCTAGAATTTAGGTAATTTGAAAAAATGCTCTCTGGCTTTTCGGTCGCGCGTGGTTGAAACCAAAGATGCATATATGACCGTGTTTTGAATATTGGCGTGTCCGAGCCAGTCCTGGACAAATCGAATATCCGCTTCGCCGGTGTCGAGTAGGTGAGTAGCGATTGAATGTTTCAAAACGTGAAAATGACATTTATCTCTCGGTAGTTTTGCTTTCATTCCGTAATTTTTGATTAATACATCTAAAGTCTTTCGGCTTATTGGCAAATTTCTATTTGATACAAACAAGGTAGGGGATTGACTACTTCTTGTTTTGAGATAACTTTTCACAATTCGGGCTTCGTCCGGCTGAAAAGGATGAACGCCTGAAAGAGATCCTTTGAGTCGGTGAATCATAATTCGCTGTTGCTGAAAATCCAAATCCTGCACATTTAACAAACCTATTTCGCTCGCTCGGAGTCCGTGCCGGTAAGCGATCAAAAAAATCGCCTTATCGCGTTTATTGGAAATCACGCCCAACAATCTTGTGATTTCGTCAAGAGTTAAAAATTTGATTGTTTCAAGTTTAGAATTGATGGGCATAGGAATTAGACATAATAACTCTTTTGTCTAATTATAACACATCAAAAATAAGAAAACCCTAGCATTTAATAGGGTAGGAAATAGCAGAAATTTAACTGTAATGTCTAATTCTGTTTTTATTTGTTAATAACAAAAGTTTACTGGTTTCTTATCTCGACCATTTTTAACTGTCTATCATTGAAATACTTTTCGAGTGATGAAGTGTATTCTTCGTCCGGTTCAACATCAACAATACTTAAAAGTTCCTTACCAGCATTCGTTAACGCAACTCCATTTAACATTAACGCTGCGTTTTCTGACCTTTCTGCCGTTGATAAAAGTCCCCAAAGTTTGTTTTGGTAAGTAAAACCAAGTTCTACTTGTTTGTCCTGATTCGCAATACAAACTCTGTAATCAGATTTAGAATTGTAATCCGCTATTATCAAACCGTGTTCTTGTAATATATTAAGTAAGGTAAAACCGAATCCGTAATCTATAAGCGCATTTTGACCGGCATCACCACCTAATGACAAAACACGCGCATCTATAATTTCATTGTCTAGTTTAAGGTGTATACATAAGGAGCAGAAACGTTGAAATAAACTTGCAACTTCGCTATCGAGTTCACTCATTAGTTTTACAGTCTTAATTGAAAATGATCCCGGCTTTTGAATTTCACCGGCTAGAATACGTCCAAATATTAATTGCATCTCTTCCGTGCTTTTAGTGGATGCTTCATTTTGGAAAGTATTTAACCAGTCGTCATTTATCAATTCAGTTTCTTTCGGCTCTTCTTTTTCAACACCAGATTCTATTGCAGGAACCTTTTCTTCAACAGAGGATAAATCTTCTTTAATTTGATTTACTGCCACCAAGCCAATTTTATCAAGATTTACTTGTCCTCTAAGAATCTTTTGACCGTATTTCTTTACTGCAACGTCTGCATATTCTGAATCAACATCAATTGTTGCTGCTATTTGATCGCCGGTAGCAGTAATAAGTTTTTCACGCGATTTGTTTACAGCACGTATTTCACCTGCTACGCCTTCAAGATACGCCTTAGGAATATCTAATGCGGTGGTGAATAATTGACCGGCTGCTTTTGCTAGATTTTTTATTACTGCGGCGGAACCAGGCAAGCCAACAAGGGCATCAAAACCAATTTCAGATGCTTTCTCTAAAGCACTTGTTTTTGAACTATCTTTTTCTTCTTTATTTTCTTTATTTTCGTCGTTCATAATTTCACTCACAAACAATAATAAAACAATTTTCTATTAACAACGATGATAACCATCACGAGGGTAATTTGCGCCGCAATTGTTACAGTGTTTGGTTCTCGATTGATGTTCT